>Ga0209755_10001401_pt1 | contig 37871 bp, 32 predicted proteins | sample TergutCo191P1_FD_187301 | JGI IMG/M metagenome (GOLD analysis project Ga0209755, IMG submission 187301) | Cornitermes sp. P1 segment gut microbial communities from Petit-Saut dam, French Guiana - Co191P1 (SPAdes) (version 2) | ecosystem: Host-associated > Arthropoda: Insects > Digestive system... | reverse complement strand
ATCCCCTTTGAGGCATTTGCTTTCGGCCTTGACGACCCGAGCCTACACTTCACCGCAGAGGGCTTCACCGGGGCCGGGGTGGAATAGAGGGCCCGCCGGGCGACATTATAGTAGTTTTGCTATAGAAAAGGCGGGAATTCGCGCAGACAATCTGCAAGCGAATTCCCGCCTTTCTTTCGTCGCTACAGCCGACACGGCCGAGAGCAAACGTAGCACTCACGGGGTGCTGGGCCCGGTTCACCCCCGGCACCCTATGCCCTTCGCGAGACGTCCCCGTTACGTCAGCCCCAGATACGCATATTGATTGCGTCCGTGATTTTTTGCTTGGAAGATGGCTTCATCTATTCTTCTGAAGAAATCGGCGGCAAGCAGGCCGGCGGAGGTTTTTGTGCCGGTGACGATTCCGATGGACACTGTAACGACTCCGAGGTCGGAGTTTCCGGCGTGGGGGATTTGCAGCCGCCGCACTTCCTCAAGCATACGGTCGGCAACCAGCCTCGCGCCCTGCTCGGGAGTGTGGGGCAAAATCACCATGAATTCCTCGCCGCCATAGCGCGCCACAAAGTCCTGACCGCGGAACAGGCAGGATTTTAGAATTTCCGCAATAGAGCGCAAGCAATCGTCGCCCGCGCTGTGTCCGTAGAGGTCGTTAAATTGTTTAAAATGGTCAATATCCGCCAGTAAAACACTCAGGACATCCCCCGCGCGGGCCATAGTTGCAAGGGTGCGGTCAAGGTTCTCATTGAGATAACGCTTGTTAAAAATGCCCGTAAGTACGTCAAAATGTGCCTTGCCAAGGATTTCGTGCTTTTCGGAGTCCAAATGATTTACATTGCGTTCCGACATGCTGGTCATCTGGCGGTACTGCCGAAATTGCTTCAGCATTTTGCCATATTCCTCAACCAGCTTGCCGTATAGCTGTACGTCTAGGGTCGAACCCTCTTCCGCGCCAAGCAAAACCGCCACCGCCGCATCGTAAACCTTTTGCTCCCTAGAGAATAAGTCCATAATAATCCTCCATGCCACATATAGCAAACGTCTTTTGCTATAGTTGATGTGATTTGTCCGCCATAGTTTAACATTAATATAATGTTGACACAACACATATCAAGACGTATTCTAAGAGGTGAGAATAAAGAAGGAGCACGTTATATGAATACTTATGAACAAGCGGCAGAAATATATGATGATATCGGGGTAGATACGGAAACGGCACTGTTTGCACTGGATAAGATACCCATATCCCTGCACTGCTGGCAAGGGGACGACGTTCGCGGGTTTGAAGGCGCGAAGGACGTAACCGGCGGAATTCAATCCACCGGGAATTATCCCGGCGCGGCAAAGAACATGGAAGAGCTGCAAGCGATGCTGGACAGGGCTTTAGGCCTGATACCAGGCGCGGCAAAGGTGAGTCTCCACGCCATTTACGGAAACATTAAGGGGGTATCCCGGGACGCAATCGAGCCGAAGCATTTTCAGGAATGGGTAAATTGGGCACGGAAACGCAAGCTGGGGTTGGACTTTAACCCCACCTTTTTCTCCCATGAGAAATCCGCCGACGGGCTGACCTTAAGCCACCCCGACCCCGGCGTTCGCAATTTCTGGATAGAGCACGCCAAAAGATGCCGGGCGATAGCGGCCTATTTCGGCCTGAGCTTAGGCGAACTGTCCGTTTTAAACATGTGGATTCCTGACGGCTACAAGGATATCCCTGCGGACCAGCTGGCCCCACGCCGTCGCCTGGAGGATTCCCTTGACGAAATTTTCCGCCAGCACCTTGACCCGACCTGCATCGTGGACGCCGTCGAAAGCAAGCTGTTTGGCCTTGGGCTGGAGGCCTACACCGTGGGCAGCCACGAATTCTACATGGGTTATGCCATAAAAAACGGAATATCCCTATGCTTGGACACAGGCCATTTCCATCCTACCGAAAACGTTTCTTCCAAAATTTCCGCGCTTGCGTTATATGTACCAAAAATATTGCTGCACCTGTCCCGCCCCATGCGCTGGGACAGCGACCATGTTGTGCTTCTGGACGACGAGCTTCTGGCCATCGCCCGCGAAGTCATCCGGCATGGTTTGCTTGACCGCGTCCATGTGGGCTTGGACTATTTCGACGGCTCTATAGACCGCGTGATGGCGTGGGTAATCGGTGCGCGTAACACACGCAAGGCTTTGCTTATTGCGCTCCTTGAACCCTACAGGATGCTGCAAAAGGCCGAGGAAAAGCTGGACTTTACCCAACGTCTGCTAATCCTGGAGGAATCAAAGAACCTCCCATGGCAAGCTGTCTGGAACGAATACTGCAAACGCAAAAACGCACCCGCAAGGCTGGTGCTGTAGTTACTGCCCATAATACAGCTTAACCCGTCCTTGCTTGCGGGTTGTTTCCATATCAATGATACGTTGGTTTGCCGACCCTCGGAATTTCAAATCCAAATCCCGCTCCTCGTGGACATACGGCCCGTCTATAAGATAATCCGTCAAATCCAATAATGCCTGAATGTCCGCGTCATCTCTGGCTGCCAGCTCCTCATATACATAACCCGTATAAGTCGCTACGTCCCATCCGACGCGCTTGGCCTCAAAGGCCACCTGCGCCAATTCCCCCGCCTGCAAAAAAGGCTCTCCGCCGGAAAAGGTTACACCCCTTACCAATTTCCGGCCGGGGCCCGGTTTTTTTATCATACGAATCACTTCACGTACGCTATGCTCCCGGCCCCCGGACATGGAATGACTCTCCGGATTTTGACAATGCGGGCACGCTAAATCGCAGCCCTGCACAAATACAACCACGCGGAGTCCTGGCCCGTCTACCAGGCTTTCATAGGTTATTCCCGAAATTCTCATGAAATTTTTTCTCCTACATAAGGTCTTAAATCCGTCAGCGGCGCACCGGATTCATATTCAAAGCTTACGGTTATTTCCTTCCCGGGACTTACGGAAATTTCCCGCTCCAAGGGAAGTACGAGGTACCCGTTATGCCAGTCAACAATTTGTTGAGTTTGCGGATTAACCGCCAGAACATTTTTTGTGATAAACCGCAGTGCATTGACTTTCCCCTCGGCCGAGGCAGTCAGTGTGCCGCTCCATTTTACGGAAAGCTCATAGGGCTGGTCGTAGACAATTTGATGATAGACCACCGGGTCGCCCATTTCCATGGTGCGAGGCTGCTGGCTGTACGGGTCTTGAAACATAATTACGGGCGCGTAATAGCCCTCAAATTTAAAATCCTGATAAATAGGCTGAATGGCTTGCAATGTCGCGCCGGGTATAAATATAGGAAGATTCTCGCCATACTGCGCCTGATAATTTTTCTTAAAGGCGTCGATAACCTCCAGCTGCTTTTCCCTCAGCAAGGCCGAATGAAGCATCTCGCAGACCACCACGTCAACGGGCTCGGGGGGGACATATTCCGTCGCGTCGCCATGGATTACCTCGATTTTTTCACAATTCGGATTTAGTTTGTGCAAGCGTCGCGCTTCTGATACCAGCTCCGGATTATATTCCACGCAATAAACCTTTTCCGCCGTCTGCGCCGCAAAAAACGATAGTACCCCTGTGCCCCCGCCCAATTCCAGCACCTTGTCCGACGGCCTTACAAGCAAGTCAATCGCCCCACGAAACCCTTGCATCCGCGCAATATCCTGCAGCATATGATGATGATATTGAATCGGAATAAATTGCCCAAGTAAATTTTTGTTTTCCTGTGCCATAAACGCCTCCAGTTTTCTGCTATAATTCTTATACCGGAATACTAGCATGAAATTCTCATAAAAAAAAGCCCATTCCCGATACACCTGCAACATCTGATATAAGGTAATTTTGGTGACGTAAAGCTTTTGGTTAAAAAAATATGGAAGAGTGTTAAATCCGGCGCGTAAAATGACGATAAAGGTTTAGAGTATACTGATTCGAAAAATATAAGTGATTATGAGGTGGATATTATGACAGGTACTCCTATAAGATTTACCGGGCTTTTTTCGGGTATGGATACACAGTCGATGGTCAATCAGCTTATGCGTGCGGAAAGTATGCGTATGGACAGATTAAACCGCAGACGGCAAACACTGGCATGGCGGCGCGAGGATTTGCGCAGCACTATGACCACCCTTAATACCTTCCGCAACGAACGCACGGACCATATCGGCAGAAACAGTATAAACAACCCCAGTAATTGGAACCCCCGTGCAACGGCAACTCAAACAAACGCCGGTGCTACCATTAACGGCGGCAACGGCAACAACGGAGTTGTCGGAGCCGGAAGCATTTCCGTAACGGCTACCAGCAACGCCCGACTGGGCAGCTTTGATATTAAGGTAAGGCAAACTGCCCAAGGGGACCTTGTCAGAGGTGCTCAATTCCGTATCTCCGAAACCTCCCCCCTCTTTCCCCCTCTTGAAAGCGGCGCGCCCAATCCCCACGGACGCCCGGTAAACCTTAACAGCCAAATGTTAAGCTTTTTGGCAATTTCCGGCACGGGCGACCCAACTCTCGGGTCAAATCACTATGAATATGTACGCATAGGCAATGCAAATATCCGGCTCAACGCCAGCGACACCGTTCAAGAATTTATGAACCGCGTAAACGCCAGCAATCTCGCCGGGGTAAACATGGGCTTTGACGCGACACGCGGTATCTTCACTCTGGAAGCCAGAGGTGTCGGCGCAAACGCCATTGTTACAACTGGCAACGACGATTTGGGCTTTTTAGAGCATATAGGGCTTGCCAATATCCGCCCGGGTGCACCAGGCGCAGGCGTAGGCGGAACGATTACGGGAGCACCCCCGGCAGGGACTATGTTTGCTGGTTCCAGCATTTCAGATGTTTTTGCCGCAAGGGGACTCGCCTTGCCTCCCTCTGTAGACATGGGAGACTTTGGAGGAGTGCCCGGTCAAATCATAAACATAACTGCCGCCACCACCTTCCAAGACATCATAAATGCGATAAACAACCCGAATAGCGGTACAGATTTTACAATCAGCTTTAGCAACGGCAGGTTTACCGCAACGGGCAGAGACATCTCTTCTTCAATTGTTACCGGCTCTAACGCTATTTTGGATTTCATGGGGCTAAACAACCTCAATGAAGCTCCCCCCAGCCCGTCGGTAATTACCGATACAGTACATTCCAGCCTTGCTGGCATCTCAAATTACAGCGATTTAAACGATTTTCTTACTAACTCAGCTCTTGCAGGCTCAACAATCGCCAGTCTTCTGCCGAATACTGCTAATGTTGATTTCCCTGTCACCATTACAATCGGAGACCCTGACAACGGCGGGGCTACAATTGTAATAGATGATACTACAACCCTTGGTGCATTTATCAACAACATGCAAACCGCAGGAGCGGCAGCGGGGATAAGCTTTGATTTCGATGCCACGAACTACCGGCTCGTTATAAGTGCTACTGCCCCCGGACAAGAAATTCCACTCATTGGCGCGGAGGATGCGGATGGATGGGCCGTTCTGGATTTGTTTGGAATCAGCAGTCAAACCATCATGCAAATTCAACAGGCCAACGCACAACTCGTAAGCTATGTTGGCTCACCCGCAACCCCAACACTTGATGCTTATATAGCACCCTTCCTGGGCATTGCCGCCGGTGCAGACAACCAATATGTAAGCATCAATGACATAAATATAGAAATTCGCCACAATGACACCTTCCACAGCTTTATGCATCGCGTAAACACCACCCCAAACGTTGGTGTACAATTATCCTTTAGTGCCGCCACAGGCAGATTTGCCGTTACACCCACAGGTCAAGGCGATGCTGCAAGGCTTCAATTGGGAACAATCGTCATCACACCCGCAGACCCGGACGCAGACCCGCCAATTCCGGACGACGTGCTTGGTTATGACGGCTTCGGAGTACTTGAGTTTATGGGTTTTAACGATATAGACTGGAGAGCCGACGACGGAGACCCGCGGATGATTCGCCGCGCCCAAAACGCTGTCATTTACCATGACATAAACTCACCTCTGAACTTACCCGGGGAAATCGGCATAAGGATGGAATCTGCGGGCAACGATTTTGAATTGGAAGGCATCCGCGTTAATGTCTCAAATGCCGGAGCATATCAGATATTCAACATCAATGCCACCCAAAACACAGATGAACTAATGGAAATGATTTCGGAGTTTATTGAGTCCTACAATGAGCTTATCCGCTATATAAATTCGCTTCACACCACCCAACGCCCGACTCAGCGCGGCAACCGCAGCTTCTTTGAGCCTCTGACCGATGAACAGCGCAACGCAATGAGCGAGCGTGAGGTCGAGCAATGGGAAGAGCGGGCACGCATGGGCCTGTTCCACCGCGACCCAATGATTCGCAATCTGCACAGTGAATTGCGCCGCATGATGTTTGAACCGGTAACTTTAGGTGACGGTACCCGGCTTGCCCTGTTTAATATCGGTATAACAACGGTGGGCATGGACGCCGCAAGGGAAGACCGCATGATGGGCATTCTCGCAATCGACGAAGACCGTCTGCGTGAAGCACTTGAAACCAACCTCTCGGGTGTTCAGGCTTTGTTTAGCCGTAGCAATACCCAGGCCGATGTTCCGGTAAACACCGCCGCAGAGCGCAATGCCGCTGCTCCCCACTTGGGTGTGGCATGGCGTTTGCGTAATACCATAGAAAATGCGGTTATAACTCACAACGGGCCGTTCCGCCAACGGGCCGGCGCGATAAGCGGTGACGACGGCCAAAGCCTTATGGCCCGCCAGCTCCGCGATTATGACCAGCGTATAGACCGTATGCAGTCGTGGCTTATTCGCAGGGAAAATCACTTCTTCGCAATGTTTGCCCGTATGGAGCAAGCGATGGCACAGTCCCAGGCTCAAATGGAAAGCCTGTGGGCATTCGCGGGAATGTAATGGAAACGCTGAAGCAAGCCAAGGAGCTTACCGATAAAATCCTGGCTATAACACAAGCCCTGATATTAACCGGGGATGGCGAGCAGGAAGAAGCGGACATTGCGGCATATGTACAAATGGTTGAAGAGCGCGAATCGCTTATCAGCAAGCTGCTTGAGCTAAAGCAAAGCATTAGCGACGAAGTGATATCTTCAGAAGAATTCGCCTCAATTATACAAACTATTGGAAGCATAGCCGAATTGGATGAGGGGCATCTTGATTTTATGGAAAATGTGCGTGACGCGGTGATGGGTGCTTTGCGAAAAGTAAAGCAAGGGCAAAAAATCCACAAAGGATACCAAGCCCTCCCCCCGGACACCACCTCACACAGATTTGATACAAAGCACTAAGCAAGGCATTAAAAAGGAGGAAGATTAATATGGATGTTAGAATCAACGGGTATCAAGCACCACCGCCACCACCGGGAACAGGCGGCGTGGAAGTTGCGGATGCTCAGGCACCATCACCTGCTGTGCCACTTCCGGCTCAGGCACCGGTTATGGATGTTCAGGCTTTTGTAGCTGCGGAAACACGCAATGTAGAACGCGCCGAAAGTAGCGAGCTGCTCAACAGTGCTGTCGGGGCAATCAACACCAGCATTGCGATACACAACCGCCATTTGAGCATAAGTATTCATGAAGCCACAGGGCGTCGCATGGTTACGGTATACGATTCCACCACCAACGAAGCCATCAGAGAAATTCCGCCTCAAAGAGTTTTGGATGCTCATGCAAACATTCTTGCACTTGCCGGATTGTTTATGGATGCCCGGGGATAATAAGAGGCAAAAAAGGGGAAATATCGAGTGGTAAATGTAAATCCTTATCATAGAATGTTGGAAGACAAGATAATGACCGCAACCCGGGAAGAGCTAACCCTTATTCTGTATGAGGGCGGCATAAAATTCTTAAACAAGGCTATAATGGCCGTGGAAAAGAAAGAAATGACCGAAGCACACGCTCTAATTCTTAGGACGCAGGACGTTGTCCGCGAGTTTCAACTGACCCTAGACCACCAGTACCCCATTTCCCAGGATCTTGACGCGCTTTACGACTATATGCATCGCCGCCTGGTGGATGCTAACATTCGCAAGGATTTAGAGATTCTTAATGAGGTGCTGGGCATGTTCCGGGAATTCCGAGACACATGGAAAGAGGCGATGAAGCTGGCCAAGGCAGGCTAGTTTCCGAGCCATTTTAAAAGGGTGACGTTTTCCTTAATCTCTTCATAACCGTTTTTCAAATAGAATCCAAATGCCGGGAGATGTTTCGATGTTTGAAGGCTTACAGCCGAAACATTGTACCCGGCTAGTTTGGTTTCTAGGAGGTTCATCACGGTTGAACCGATGCCGCTTCGGTGATAGGCCGAAGCCACCGCAAGCTCGTCTACTTCATATACGGCCCCTTCGAAGTAATTGTCCAGCTTACCAAAGCAAAAGGCGGCCATTTCACCGTCAATCCAATAGGTATAACCCATGAAGCCCGGCGTTTTTATCAGGTCACTGATATAGCGTCGGGCTGTTTTTTCTGTTAAAAAATCGTAGTTAAGCGGGGGGGCGGTAAATGCATCTATATAGATGCGCACACATTCGTCTAAGTCCGATTCCTTGTACATAATTAGCATGATGCACCTCTTGAAATATTTTATTATTATGGTACATTTATCTCCTGAAATGGAGGTATTTACTATGTCGGAAAATAATAATCATATTTTACTGGAAACAGGCGCGTTTATCCATAGTGCTATACAAGAAGATTTGAAGGGACGATTAAACGCGCTGCACACACGCTTTCCGCCCGAGCCGGGGGGATTTTTGCATATAGGCAACGCCAAGGCTGTGTATATAAATTTTGAGCTTGCCAAAATTTATGGCGGCAAGTGTAACTTGCGTATGGATGACACAAATCCTGCCAAGGAAGAGGAAGAATTTGTTCAGGCGATTCAGGATGAGATAAAATGGCTGGGTTATGATTGGGAGGACAGGCTGTTTTTCGCGTCGGATTATTTTGATAAATTTTATGAATGCGCAGTAGAGCTGGTCAAAAAAGGTTTAGCATTTGTGTGCGATTTGTCTGCGGAGGAAATGCGGGCGGCTTTTGGAAGCATTGACAAGCCCGGCACAGAGAGCCCTTATCGCGGGCGTTCCGTTGAGGAAAATTTGGACTTGTTTGCGCGTATGAAAAACGGCGAGTTCCCGGACGGGACAAAGACCTTGAGGGCGAAAATTGATATGGCGTCGCCAAATTTAAACATGCGCGACCCGGTTATTTATCGCATCGCCCATAAAACCCACAGCAATACCGGGGATAAGTGGTGCATTTACCCTATGTATGATTTCGCGCATCCGCTGGAAGATGCAATTGAGGGGATTACCCATTCGTTATGCTCGATTGAATTTGAAGACCATCGGCCGATTTACGATTGGTATATCAATAATTTGGACTTTGCCATCAAACCGAGGCAGATTGAGTTTGCGAAAATGTCCGTTAGCAACACGATTATGGGTAAGCGGTATTTGCGCGGGCTGATTGCCGAGGGCAAAGCCGACGGGTGGGATGACCCGCGCCTTGTGACTGTTAGCGGAATGCGCCGCCGTGGGTATCCCCCCGCCGCAATTCGTGAATTTTTGGGTGCTACGGGAGTTTCAAAGGCCTTGAGCAAAGTGGAATTTGCCATGCTTGAGTTTTTTGTGCGCGAGCATTTGGCCCCGGCTTCCAAAGTGGTTATGGCGGTGCTTAATCCGCTGAAAGTTACTATTGAAAATTATCCCGAAGGACAGACGGAAATGCTTGACATTGACGGGCGGGAGGTTCCGTTCTCGCGGGAGATTCTTATTGAGCGTGAGGATTTTATGGAGGAACCCGCGAAGAAATTTTTCCGCCTGGCCCCAGGGAAGGAAGTGCGTCTAAAGGGCGCGTATTATGTAACTTGTACCGATGTTGTAAAAGATGCTGCCGGGGAGATTATCGAAGTGCGTTGCACCTATGACCCAGCCACAAAAAGCGGCACGGTCTTGCCTGACGGCACGGAAATGCGCAAGGTAAAGGGCACGCTGCATTGGGTTTCTGCGCCCCATGGCGTGCCGATTAAGGCGATGTTATATGACACGCTTGTCCTTGACGCGCCGGAGCATCCCGACGGTTTTGTGGAAAACCCGGATTCCCTGATTATAATGGACAAGGCCGTCGGTGAGCCGAGCCTTGCCGATGCAAAACCCGACGACCGTTTTCAATTTATGCGCAATGGATATTTTTGCTTGGATAACAAAGAGGGCGGGTTGATTTTTAACCGTACCGTGTCACTAAAATCTTCCTATAAAATGTCTTGATTTTGTTTTTCACCGCCAATCACTTCCTGTACAATGTAAGCTGGGCGGTTTTTGATTTCTTCATACAGGCGGCCGATATATTCGCCCATCAGACCCAGAATCATCATAACGATGCCCTGTGTCAGCAGAAGAATTCCCATTGTGGAGGCCCAGCCGGTTATTGTGGTGTCGGTGAAGAAGAATTGATAGAAAATAACCAGCAGGTATACGAAGCTGAATAGCGCGATAAGAAAACCCAAAGTGGTGGCCAGCTTTAGGGGCTTGTAGGAAAACGCCGTGATTGCGTCCATGGCGAAAGCCAGCATTTTTCTCAAGGGGTATTTTGTTTTGCCGGCAAAACGCTCCTGTCTTACATATGGAACCGCCGTTTGTTTAAACCCCACCCAGCTTACCAACCCGCGAATATAGCGGTTTTTTTCCGGTAATTTGTTTACCGCGTCACATACCTTGCGGTCGATGAGGCGGAATTCTCCCGTGTCCAGGGGTAAGTCTACAGAGGTCATGCTTCGCAAAAAACGATAGAAGAACTTGGCGGAGGCCTTTTTAAACCAGCTCTCGCCCTCGCGTTTTTCCCGCTGGCCATAGACAACATGATAGCCCTCCCGCCATTTTTCGGCCATTTGCGGAAAAACCTCCGGTGGGTCTTGCAAATCCGCGTCGATGATAAAAACGGCTGCGCCCCGGGCGTATTCCATCCCGGCAGAAATAGCCGGCATATGTCCAAAATTGCGCGAAAAATTCACCAGCCTTACGTTTTCGTCACAGGCACAGAAGCCTGCGATAATTTCCGCGGTGCGGTCGCGGCTTCCGTCGTTTACGAAAACCAGCTCGTAGGACTCGCCCATCCCGCGCATTACTTCGCTCAGCCGTTTGTATGTTTCTGTTATAACTTCCTCTTCGTTGTAAGCCGGAATTACCACCGAATATGTCAAAACCCTCACCCTTTGCTGAACCCATTTTCAACTGAATCGTCTATATTTCCGAAAAAAGGGGCTGTCCGGTTAAGGCAGCCCCTTTTTAAGTAATTTCACCTTATGCCGGTTCGCAAGCGTTGACCGGGCATATCGCCACGCAAGCTTCGCAATCAATGCAATCTTCTTCTTTGATTACATAAATCGGGTCGCCTTCAGCGATGCAATCTGTCGGGCACTCGGAAACGCAAGCACCACAGCTGATACATGCATCTGTAATTTTGTAAGCCACAAGACTCACCTCCCAAAAGGATAATAGCATATCCGGCTTTAACTGTAAAACATCTGACATGTTTTTATCTAAGATTTGTGTTATTATAAAGGCAACTTACTTGATGTTAAGGAGATGATGTCATTGTTTAGGACTCTAAAGCGTAGCCTGCTGGGGGCGATAGTAGGTGCGTTTCTGCTTATTTTAGCGTTTCCAATAACCGCCGCCGCAACCCCGGCGTTTACAAGCCTCAACGCGGACCGCACTACGGTTGCGCAGGGGCAAAGCATAACCTTTTCCGTGCGCACCACCCCGGAGGCCCGTTATGTTTTCGCCATGATTGACGGCGCGCGGGCACAAGGAACCCGCGTTAATACCGACGCCGCCGGTAATCATAACTGGCAGGTTACGGTAAATCCCACCCGTTCAACTACCGTGGTTGTTTTTGCCAATTCCCACAATGTTGAAGCCGGCGCAGCCACTATGAGCATCCCGGTAACGGTGACGGGCACAACCGCAGCCGACCCCGGCTTCCCGGTAATCCCGCTTCCTCCGGGAACGGGTAACTTAGACAACATAGGGCCCGTTGGCATTGCCAATCTTAGGGAAACCCCCGCAGTAGCCCGCGGACAGGTTCGACTTACGCTCAACACCGGCCCACAAGCCAATTACGTATGGGTGCGCTTCGACGGGAATTTGTACGCCCGGGGGGAAATGATTGCCCAAAGCCCCGCCGGATATCGTACATGGACAATTGACTTCCAGCCCCGTGTATGGTCTGTTCAACAGGTTCAAGTGGGTGCCAACAGGACATTCCACTATACCGGTGCGGCCTTGCAAAGTCTTCAGCTTACGCTTACGCAACCCTACGTTCCGGTCACTACCCCGGAAATCCGCAACGCGGTCTTAACCCCACGCGAGGTAGCCCCGGGCGGCAGACAAACCATCAGAATCACCACCAATGAGCATGTTGGCGCGGTATGGATTCGTGACATGGACGGCAGGGAATTTAATGCCCGAAGCATCGCACCAAACACAGCTACTACACGCACGTGGGAGGTTGAGTTTACCCCGTCCCGGTCCGGCCATGTAACTATTTTTGCCAACACCACCCGCCATGCCACAGGCGCGGTGACCCGGCAGGAAAGCATCACCGTTCGCGGCCAAGCCGTACGCATCATTGATGCCCGGGCAAATACAACCGGCGTGGCCAACGAGGCCCGCGTAAGAGTAACCACTAACCGCTATGCAGAAAGCGTATCGGTGAGAATACACAATCAAACCGTTCATCTTAGCCATATTTCAGGAACAACCGGAAACCGCGTATGGGAAGCCTTAATCAACCCCGCGTCGCTGGACATTGAGGTGCGCGCACACGCACTACCCACTCATGTAGGCGTTGAAGACGTTCTGTTTATCAGAAGCTGGAACCGCACCTACCATGGCGACGACCACTGGTGGGATGACCCGTGGCACGACCACTGGTGGGATTACAGAACCACTACGGGCTGGGGCAGAGTCGAGGAAGTCCGCGTACGCGACGACCAGGAACCGCGCCGCAGCGGCAACAACGCGGCCAGACAGGTTTATGTATACGTAATCACCCACGGCAGTGTTGACGAGGTTAGATTTGTAGGAGACCATGTCTCGCAGTCTCAGCGGATGAGTGACCGGGCCCTAGGCGGCGGCAGACGCGAATGGCGCATCAGGCTTCGCATAGCTACCAACACCCCCTTAGGATGGGAGACCTTCTTGATTGAAGCCCGCCAAGGCGGAAGCGTCGTAGGCGACGGCCATGTAGATGTCCGTGTTCGCAATTAGAGATTAAAAAGAGGAAGTAGCTCAAGCGAGTTGGTAAAGGAGGCGGCGCGGGGAGTGGACGCACTAACACTTGTCATGGGATGATTGAGCCAGCTTGGGAAGTGCCTGTGCAGGTCTTGCTTTGCAGCAAGCCCAGCGATGGCACTACCCCTCGCTTGTCTCACTAATCCCACGACTGCGCTAGTCGCGCGTCTCACTCCCCGCGCCGCTCCCTCTTTACCAGCACGGTTGGGATATTCCCTTAAAAAGCAAAAGATAAAAACCTTGCAATCTTACCCCTATGGAATAGAATTTTATGGGTAGAGGCGTTGGGGGTGAAAGCCCCGTGAATTGCGCAGAATTTGCGAACAGTGCGAGCTTGCTAAATTTGGCGTTTACATATATTATAATAATCGAAAAAAGATTGTGTCATTGCTAGGGGCTTTTTGTTGTGCAAGCGGAGAAAATGCAGTTAGGTAAGTTTAAAAGCCACACTAAGCTGATGTTTGTGATTGGCGGTATTATCGCCCTCGTGGCCCTAGGCTTGGTTTGGCTTCTTGTATTTTTGGATATTATCGGCTTGGCGTGGGGATTTTATCTGAGTGGCACGGTGGTGCTTGTGTTTGCGGCGGTTAATGCTACGAGGATGATAGTTTATCGGGCTGTGTTCCGGCATTTGGCCTTGCTGTCGAAAAGCACCATTGAGGTTACGGATACCGCATCCTTATCACCGATTTACGGCGTGGAGCGGGATGACGAAATTGGGGTGCTGGCGCGTTCGGTTCAGCATATGCGGACAAACATGAACGATGCCAATGTCGATGTTATTGAGATGCAGATAGCGCGTGAGCATCAGGAGTATCTGATAGAAACCGTGAGTGAGATTACGCTTTCGTTGCTGGGAATGCCTGATAATGACTTGGAGTTATTTGATAAATACCTGCTAAATGGGCTGTATACGATTTCCATCAGTGGGGAGGTTGATGCGGTAGCCGTTTTCCGAAACATGTATAATTCCGACGCCCATAAAAATGAGCAGTGTTCTGAAATCCAGCTTTTCTGGGAGGAAGGTATTACGCATGTAATGGAAGCAAGCAACGAGGTCTTTGATTATAGCAGCAGGCCCGGCTGGTATGAAAGGTTGTCGGGAGGCGAATTTATTAACGAGATTGCTTCCGAAATGCCCGAGCATGAGAAAGATTCCCGCAGGGAAAACGCGCAGGCAATGTTATTTGTGCCGGTTTTTTTCCAAGAAAGCTTTTGGGGAGTCGTAATGTACGAAGACCACAGACGCGCCGAACGCTTTAGCGATAAGCGCATGGCCTTACTGAAATCGGCTGCGTTTATGCTTGTCAGTGCGGTGCATCGCAAGCGGCAGTCCGAACGCATCCGCGAAGTTGCAAACCGTATGCGGGTCATGCTGGATGCCATGCCCATCAGCTGCTTCATTTGGGATAAATACGAGTCCATGATTGACACCAATACCATGGGCGTTAAGTTCTTTAATTTTAAATCACGGGAGGAGGCCATCGAACGCTGGAGCGAAACCACGCCGGAATTCCAGCCCGACGGGCGACCTTCCGATGAGCTGGGGCGTTTATACTTTCAGCGAGCTATGGAGGACGGGCAGTGCAAATTTGATTGGATGTACCGGATGCCTCACACCGGCGAGCTGATTCCCTGCGAAGTTACGCTGGTTCGCGTTATGTACGACGGCCGCTATATGATTTCCAGCTATCTGCGCGATGTGCGCGAGCAACGGAATATGATTGCCGAAATAGAGCACCGGGGGCACTTACTGTACACGGTGAACTCTGCGGCTAATGTTTTGTTGCAGTCCGAAACGGACGAGTTTGAGTCCGCGTTATTTAGGTCATTGTCCATGATGGCGCGGGTTGTTGAGGTTGAGCGGGTTTTCGTGTGGGAATACCGGCAAAAGGACGGCTGGCGGCATTTTAATCAAATCTATGAATGGGTTGGCGACGCCACCATTTTCCAAAGACAGAATCAGAAGATTTATTACCCGGAGGATACTGCCGGCTTCGAATCCCAGCTTCTGCGCGGGCTGTGCATCAGCGGGAACTCCCGGGATTTGCCCTCCACCACCCGTGAGAGTCTGCATCTGGCCAACACCCGAAGCTTTCTTATGATTCCCGTGTTTTTGCGGGGCAGGCTGTGGGGGCTGGTAGGCTTTGGCGACATGCGCAAGGAACGGAAATTTTCCGAAAGCGACGAGTCCATATTACGCTCCGGAGGGCTGCTGGTTGCCAATGCCCTTTTGCGCAACGAAATGACACAGAATATCATAGAAACAGCCACGAAGCTCCAGGCGGTTATTTCGAATTACTCCGGCATAATCTGGAGTGTCAGCGAAGATGAGATTGTTACTATCTTCAATGGCCTGACCCTGAATAAGCTGGGCATTCAGCCCGATTTCTACGAGGGGCGGTACTTGGAGGATATCCCGATTAACTGGCACAATTTCCATATCGGGGATAATTCCAGAAAAACATTCATCGACGGCCCTCAGCATTGGACCATAAACATTAAGGACTATGTATTTTCCGCCCGAACCGCGCCGGTATACGATTCCAAGGGGCGGATTATCAACGTGGTGGGCTCCATTGACGACGTGACCCAGTCCGCCCGGTTGCAGGAAAAGCTGGAAAACGCCGCGCAAGAGGCGCGCTCTGCCAGCCAGGCGAAAAGCAACTTCCTCTCCACCATGAGTCACGAAATGCGCACACCCATGAACGCGATTATTGGCATGTCGTCCGTGGGGCGTGACGCCGACTCTATCGAGCGCAAGGATTACGCCTTTGAAAGAATCGGGGCAGCGTCGAACCATCTGCTGGGCGTTATCAACGACGTCTTGGATATGTCGAAAATTGAGGCCGGAATGCTGTCTCTTTCCAACGACGCATTTTACTTAGACCGTACAATCGGCAAGGTAATGAACGTGCTCAACTTCCGAATAGACGAAAAAAACCAGCAATTTATCATAGACATAGATAAGGAAATTCCCAATATAATAGTTGCCGACGACCAGCGGCTGGTTCAAGTGCTGACGAATCTACTGTCCAACGCAATTAAATTTACCCCCGAAAATAAAAAAATCCGCCTTGAGGCTCAATTGCTGGAAAAAGGTGAATCACTATGCCGATTGCAGTTCAATGTTATCGACCAGGGCATTGGCCTTAGCTGGGAGCAGCAGGGCACACTGTTTAAAGCCTTTGTTCAGGCGGAGGCCAACACCACTCGCAAATACGGCGGAACGGGCCTGGGTCTTGCTATTTCCAAGCATATTATAGAGCTTATGGGGGGCACAATCTGGATAAATTCCGAGCTGGGCAAAGGCGCGACCTTCTCCTTTACCATTGAAGCCGCTTTGCCCGACGAAGACGCCATCGCCGCTTTGCGAAGCGTTGAGCATCATACCTCCGAGTCTTTGGAATTCCCCGCCCGTTGTCTGCTTCTGGCCGAAGACGTGGACATCAACCGCGAAATCATCATAGCCATACTTGAGGATAGTCAGCTGAAAATTATCTGCGCGGAAAACGGCGCGGAGGCCTTGCGCATTTTCAGCGCGTCCCCGGAGGCCTTTGATTTAATCCTCATGGACGTTCACATGCCGGTAATGGACGGCTACGAGGCCACAAGAAGAATCCGCTCCCTTGGGCATCCTTGCGCCATAACCGTCCCCATAGTCGCCATGACCGCAAATGTTTTCCGCGAAGACATAGAAAAATGCATGGAGGCCGGCATGAACGCCCACCTAGGTAAGCCCCTGGACTTTGATGCCGTGCGAGACACGCTTAAACGCTTCCTATTGCCTCAATCAACGTCTCCGCCAAGCACAAAATCACCAACGCCTGCCCATACGTCATAGGGGTTATGGGAATATCAAGATAAAATTGTTTGTCAAAGCCGATGGGCGTTCTGTAGGAGACATTCAACACCGCGCCGTCGTCGGAAAATTTACGCACACCAAATAGCGGCAGCAGACGCAAAGGCAGCAGCAGAAATAGACAACATATTTGACGCTGAATAGCCTATGTTTAAGGTCTAAAATGGGGGGCAAAGGACAAACAAAGGACAAAAACGCAATTTTTAACCCTATGTCAAGAAAAGCAAAAAGCCTGTAAATGTTGAATTTACAGGCTTTTTCGGGACTTGCGGAGGCAGGATTTGAGCCTACGACCTTCGGGTTATGAGGCTAATCTCGTATGTGTTACCACAGACTACCTCATGTTACCCAATGTTCCCAAGAAGCCTGTAATTTCAACGCTTACAGGCACTCCGCAAACTAAACCACCACTGAACATTTATATGTCTGGATTCTGTTTTTCAGATGATTCGTTAGAACTTCGTTAGAACTCGTTAGACTTTTAAGCGGATGCCCACTACTACAATTTCCTCTGAAATCATGACGAGTTAAAATTCAATGGCTATGCCAATACTTCATCACCACGCACCCCTTCGCGTAATTCACGTAACCGCTCAGGGTCTATACCCGTAGCTTTGATAATATCAAGCGGGTCTAATCCCATGCCCAACATCCTTCGGGCTGTTTCTTCTTTTTCGTTCATTCTGCCGCGATCTTTAAAATACTCTATAAATACGTTGCCCACCACAACTCGCCCCTTCCCAAGTGTTATTTTACCCCATCCACCGTGTTCTAGCAACGATTGAAATTTTTGTACTGCTGTGGATGATGCCCTATATCGCTGTTTAATAGCAAACGCCGATTGAGATTATTTCCAATAACTTCTTTATCTCTAAGCAAGAAAGGGGTATAATACATACAATGCTAGTTCGTGCATGAGTTAGGAGCTGAAAAAATGGTGAAGGAAATAGTCAGGGTCGAGAATCCCATGTTTATGACGCATGAGGAAATCAGGGATAAATACTGGGGCAAGGAGATGTCAATTGTTTCTCAAAATCAGTTATAATAGACGACATTGTTGATTTATAAAAAAATACGGTATTGGCTTAAATTTGTTGCTATCTGCCTCAAGAGTCGCTTACCGTGCGACTTGCAAAAATAGGTACAACAAATCACACACACGTCCAACTATATAAGGAGATAGCTCATGAGTACAGCGAAAAGCAATCCATTTTCTACAGGTAGCGGCGGATCAGAATATGAAAAATCTATCCAGACGTTATTTCTCTTATATATGCTATCTGGAATTCCAATGCCTTATTTTAATGATTACTACATAACTAAGTTAAGGCAGCAAACCGAGTATTTAAACCATAGAACTGATGATTTGGTTATTTATGGAGTCAATGATAATAATGATGATGCTAAACTATTTATCCAAGCTAAACATTCCATGCCCATCACTAATACAGGGAAATTCAAAGATATAGTTGCTGATATGTGGCATGATTATAGTTCATCAGAGTTTAATAGAGGTATAGATAAACTTGTTCTTTGTGTGGGGAAAATAAGTTCTACAGATATAAGCAATGTGGAAACCTTGGTAGAGTGGTCTCAATACTGCGAAGACATAGTTGAGTTTAACTTAAAAATTGATGAGGTTGGTAGCAAGACAAAAAAAGAAAAGTATGACATTTTTAAGAAACATACTTTAGAAATTGAGGGTAATGCGGATTTATCTGAAGCTGAAATATTTGAATTCTTTAAACATTTCAGACTGTTATCTTATAATTTAGATGACAATGCGGGTGGAATTACAAGCGCATTGAAAGGCATTATTAAACTTGCTTCAAAAAATGATGTTAAAACCACTTGGTCTAGCTTGAAAGATTATATCGGAACATCCAATTTTAATGCCGGAACTATAACCTTAGAAACTTTGCCTGTAGAGATAAAGTCTCCTTTTGATGCTTCGTGGAATCTCAAAGTCAAGGCTGACATAACTAGATTACGGAACAATGGAATAAGGTTACTGGGTAATATAAAGAGCAAAGTAGGAAACACCCATGTCAATAGAAGTCATATCGTTCTCAGATTACTTGATGAAATCAATACATCTACCGCAGAAACGGAGAGTGCCTCAAAATTAGTTATAATAAGGGGGAAACGAGGATCTGGTAAGTCTAGCGTAATGAAGACATTGCATAGTCTTTCAGAGGCAGAGTGTCCATTTATCTTCCTGAGAGCAGAAAGTTTGGATAAGCCCGATTTACAGGAAATCTTTACTTCAATAGGCGTACAATCTAGTATCAATGATATTTTTACAAGCTGCGGCGGATATGCAAAGAAATATCTATTCATTGATTCATTGGAGAAAATATTAGAGCTAAATAATAAGGCAGCGTTTTATGATTTGATTGCTAAGATTATGAGGCAGTCAGGATGGGTTATTGTGTCAACAACTAGAGATTATGCTTATAAAAGTATTTGTGATTCTTACTTAGGACATTCAAATATAGAGGTAACGGATGTTCTGGTAGAAGATTTTAACACAACCGAATTGCAAATTTTATCTAGTGAGAATCCATCATTGGAATCAGCTATTAACCATCCCAGTCTAAAGAATTTTATTTGCAATCCATTTTATTTGCAAATGTCATATAGAATTATCAATAATGGTGGTAGCTTGGAAGATGTACAGAATGAAACAGAATTTTTAAATAAAATTTGGACTGACGTAATAAAAAATATTGGACATACAAAACAAGGTTTACCCGAAAGCAGGGCTCAAGTTTTTAGCTATATATGCACAGAACGTGCCAAAAGTATGCTTTATAGTATTCCGACAAGAGGTATAGAGGCTGATGCATTATATTCCCTCAGAAATGATGATTTGATTTCTCTGGATGAAGCAAATAATGAAGCTTGTGTTAACCATGATTTTTTAGAGGATATTGGTCTAATTAAATATATAGCTGGGATATACAGAGGTTCAAATGGTGATGTTGAAAAATTTATAAATACCAGCGATCCTTCCCCTGCATTTTGCAGAGCATTTAGGTTATGGGTGTCTCAAGAAATAGCGATGGGGGTAGATGAAGCTAGCTCTTTTGCCACCTTTATAAAAGGGTTGGTTTTTTCTGATTTTGATTTCTGGAGAGATGATGCAGTAATTGCTATTCTTATAGTGCTTTTTCTGCTGAGTTTATCAGAAGCATTGAGTCTGAGCTTTTAGCCGATGATTTTAAGTTGCTCAAAAAGTTTAATTTATTACTCCGAACAGCTTGTAAGGCACAAGACAATAGATTTTCATACCTAAGAAAAATTAAAAGTGACGAACCAAATCCATTGCTCGCACTTTTCATTCCATATGGAAATGGATGGTCAACTTTAATAGCTTTTGTTTGCAAAAATATGGAAAAGTTAGATAGAGAAACCCTCGACAGTTCAATACTTGTCATAGAGGAATGGCTTAGTTCTATGAAAATAAATGAGTCGCTTCCTGATTTGGCTAGGGAAGTTGGCTTGCTTGCTTTATATTGGCTAAATAACATTAAAGATGAATATGGTGATTCTAAAACCATTAAAAGCCTTATGAAAATTGCTGTCCAATGTAGCACTGCTGTACATCAGGAATTGCAATCTTATATAGAGGACTTAATTTTTAACGGGGATGAACGAGGCGGCGACGCTTATAAAAAAAGAAGATTATGCGAAATTATATTAAAAGATAGCATTTCTGTTGCGACTTGGTTAATTAAGGACAACCCTGAGCTTGTAATAAGGGTAGCTAAAAAAAGATGGCTTGTAGATAGGAGCCTCCCAATTAACCCTTTTGCTGGTTCATCGGCAGGGGTATCAGAAGATTTCGGGCTAAAGTCTAGCAATTTCGACTTTTATCCGGCAAGTGCATTACAAGGTCCTTTCCTTGCTATGTTAAGAGCAAAACCGATGTTAGGATTGCAATTTATTATAGACATTACAAACCATGCTGCAAACAACTACCTATATTCAGATTTAGACTTCGCTCTTGAAGGGGTTAAATTAACAAGACATTCTAGCTATAGAGACAGTCAAATCGTTAAAGAAGAAGATGTTTACACAGATATCAAGCTATTGTACGGAACTGTAGTAAAACAAATATGCACAGGGAGACTGTACTCTGCTTACCGAGGGCTTTCTGTAAATAGTTATTTAATTGAGTCTGCACTAATGGCACTAGAGAACTGGCTTATTGAAGTGGCTGAACATTCAAAGTCAATTGACTATTTGGAATTGTTTTTTGACTTCACTTTAAGGAATAGCAATTCTGTTTTTACAACAGCTGTACTTGTATCAATTGCTACAGGATTTGTAGACAAAGTAGGGAAAATTGCTTTGCCTCTTATTGGATGTCCTGATTTGTATTCGTTGGACATAAGAAGATTTACTTCTGACAGACCAAACAGGGTGATGTTTGCACTACACCACAGCATATATGCTGATGAGCGACGTGAATCCGCAAATAAACCTTGGCGAAAAACGCATTTAGAGGAAGTTTGTGTCCTATTGCAAACTAAGGGGCGTGCCGAAGAAATACACTCTATTTTAGATGCTTTCGAAGAAAAATACGGCCAATATGATGAATGGAAGTACAGATTATCAAGAATGGATCTCAGAGGCTACTCTGTGATTGAATCAGATGCACATACAAAGGATGATAATGTGATAGTGCTATCATCACCAGGAGTTGATTCAGAGCTAGAAGCAAAGTCTAATGCTCATGCTGAGATGTCGAATTTATATTTAAGGGTTATGAACTTAAATATGTGGGCTTTGGACAAGTTTAAGTTAGATGGCACTAATCAAAGTTTCGCATCTCATGTCCAAGTGGTAAGCGAAATAAAATATTTTTTAGACTTAGATAAAAATATTCTTTTAAAAATCCTTTAATTAATGATTCGGGAGATATGTTAATTGATGCAATTACAACTGCATCAGCAATTTTGTTGAGGGATAATATTGCTGAACTAGGGAGCGAAGATTATGAAATGTGCAGGGATATTGTTTTTGAATATCTGCATCAAGTAGAAAAACAAGGCTTGTCAACAACACTAACAGATATGGGGCAATTAGATGCTACCATGTCCTGTATTACAATTTTGCCTCTTTTTCTAAATAAGGCACTTCATGAAGATATGGATGTAATCCATGATAAGATATTGTTCTATATGCTTCATGCTGACCACAAAATACGCGAGAGTATAGCAAAGGGAATATTTCTATTTACATGTAAATATGCTCCTGAACATGCAGAAAAATATTTGGGTATAGCTATTAATCTATCTGGTGAAATAGATGGTCTTATTAACGAAGCAAGAAAAAATGAAGAAGGCGTAGTGCTTTGGACTGCACCAATAAAAGCAGACATTTATAAAAACGAAACTGACTTATTTTTGGAAAAAATTCCCAACGTTAATCTACATGAGCATATACGCAACATCAACTTTGAAAATAGTGAAGCTACTCAAGTGCGGATTGCACTGATCATTGCTTCAAAATATCAATCTGACCTCTCCAAAACTTTTGTGAAGAAAGTGTTAGGTCTTATGGATATAAGCGAGACTCACGATGAACGCAGTGAGCGTAGATTCGACTATCAAGAAGTGAATAACTATGCTGTGATTTATGCGGACATAATTTCTAATGATAGCGGTGACGCAATCCTTGATTTGACAGATGAGTTGAGGAAAATAGGATTAGAAGCCCCGCAATTTACAAAGAATCTTTTGGTGTATCTTGAACATAGATGTTATACCGCAGGTAAAGAGGACTTGTTTTGGCAAGTTTGGAATATCATCGCAACTCCTATTGCAGATGCGATTAAAAATAAATGCCTTAATGGTAACAGTCATAGAATATCTGAGCTGATAGGCAAGTTGTTGTACTTGGATTCTCCTTGGCAAAAAAAGGACTACGAGTTGCAAAGCCTAGAGCGGGGCAAACCCATGATGTTACAATTTATTAAAGCAACTATAGAAGATCTAGTGACTTTTGAGTCTCTGGTTAGGCTCACATATCACTTTCCTTCGATTTTCTTCATTGAGGGATTGTTGGTTTTATCATCTGTTGATAAAACTGTACTAAAGGATTTAATCGCAGATGCATCGGATAATACTAGATTTTGCCTAGATAACGTGCTTCACAAATATCTAGTGTTTGAAACACCTGTGCAAATAAACAAAATGTATTATGAAACTTGCGAAAAATTACTCAACAATTTAATAGATAATGGTTCGACTGTAGCGTATAATTCGAGAGAAGTATTGATAAAGTCGAAAAGAAAGGCTTTATAACCTCAGATTCTTTGGCAGTGCAAATAATTTTCTATAAAAAGACTCCTCTACGATAGTAGTAAAATAAAAACAACATATCATGATACTTTAGTTTTAGAACGAGTAATGGGGCTGAAAAACAGATATTTTGTTAGTCAACCCCAAATTAAAATTCCGAGTTTTTAAATATGAGGTTGATTTTTTCCTCCTACCAAATATCTCGCTCTGGTATAAATGTAACCTCAGCATTTTCGCCAATGGGCCAGTCAGGTTCTCTGTCAAATTCATTATTTGACTTCGTGCAAATTTCGGCAGGCATATGTTTTCGTGGGTCTACGTCAACATACAGCGTTCCATTACATTCATACACAGGGCGGTCAAAGCTATCCCTGCCTATGTGTGTCAGTTCAAGTTTCGATTTCATTTTCAACTCACCCCTTGTTCTTGGATGCCGTACACATCATCCACAAAATAATGCCCGGTAAATACATTGAAGATAAGCATAAGATTTACATGGCGGCTACTGGCTTTCAAAAGAGCCGACAAACGACGATTCTTTTCCGCTTCCTGAAGATTAGAACGCATGATTTCATCTTGCAAGGTGTCAAAAATAGTTCTTTCGGTTTCCATAATAGTTATATCTCCTTTGGTTAAATTGGTTGTGAACATAGAAAAGGGCGGGGAATATCAGTACAGATACTCTCCCGACCCATTCCAATGTTGCAGATTTAATTGTTCGCCACATTACGCCGCCTGCACAATGTCATAGGCTTTGTCAATTAGCGGATTGCTTTCAATGGTTTTGGCAAACATATTTTCACGGTAGTTTGCCGTTTCCCTTAAAGGCTTGGCGTGGGTAGCAAAGTCGCTAACGGTGCATCCTCAAAGTCGAGTGCATCAACCGACAAAAAATTGACACCTTTGACGTTGCGAAATCCCTTATCGACGAGTATATTTACTTTTACAACCATCAACGCATCCAGTTCAAAACAAAACTGACACCGTTAGAATTACGATGCCAGTTCACTTAGCCTTTTGCTCACGGTAGGATTTTTCTTGTCTTGTCCGTTTTTTCTGGGGCAGTTCATTTCTTATTTGGACGAGGATTTTTCTTTTGCGTTTATTTCGTTTAGCGTGGCCAGCATTTGCAATGCACCGTCTTGGAAATGCTCGTCTAGGGATTTGAACATACCCAATGCCTCTGATACTTTGGCACTCATATCCTCATTGAACATCGAACCCTGCCCATGCCTTAACCAATTTTCATTTACATTGTATTCCGCGATTATAAGGCGAATGGCACGTTCGTTTATTTCTCTTACGCCGCCTTCGATTTCCGATATGAAGGAAGCGACAATAGCTACTCGCTCCGCAAACTTGGCTTGCGTGAGACCCAACTCCGTCCGCAGTTCCTTGATCCTGTCTTTAATTTCCATATAGCATCATTCCCTTTCAAAACCCATCATGGCATCGTTAGCGCAATAGTTCAAAACACCTGCCAATATCGTATGGCGATAGTTTTCGCCGCGCCGCCGCTTTCTATACATGTATGAAACTGCCGCTTTGGGTTGGAGGTCAGCGGCTTTTGGGAATTTATGCTGTCATTATGTGGTAACGCTTTCTTAGACTGCTTTGCAAAAAGCAAATTCAATTTCGAGGGAGGCGGTACACATGGATGTACGTTTTAAAGGTTATGTAAGGTGCAGTACACGGGAGCAGACTCCCGACAGACAAATAATCGCATTGCGAGAATTCGGAGTGCCGGAAGATGCCATCGTTATCGAAATGAAATCGGGCAAAAATTTTGACCGCCCGGCATACCAAGAAATGGTCGAAAGTCTTGTTCCCGGCGATGTGGTGGTAATTGACGCTTTGGATGGGCTCGGAAGAGATCGGGACGCGCTGGTAGACGAGTGGAGGCGCATCACCAAAGAAAAAGGCGCAGACATGGTGGTTTTAGACATGTTGCCGCTTCTTGATACACGGCAAAAAGACCACGACTTAACGGCCTCGTTCGTGGCGGACTTGGTGCTTCAGATTCTTAGCTATGTAAGTGAAAAGGAACGCTTGCTCAATCGGGAACGGACTGCAGCTGGTATCACCGCCGCCCATCAGCGCGGCGTGAAGTTTAGCCGGAAACTGATGGAACGTCCAGCGGACTTCGAAACCGTCCGGGAACTTTGGGAGCAAGAGGTAATTTCTGCCAGCGAAGCGGCTCGGCGTCTGATATCAGCCGCCCCACGTTCATGCAGTGGATTGGGAGGCTCTAGGGGTGAACAAATAACAATGGGGTAGTGCGGCTGTCCAACAGCCGCATTTTTCGGTGATTGACAAGCTGAGAGTATCTGTAGTAGAATATCGTTTGACGAATTGTGGGCATATTTATATGATCATGCTTAATTAATGGGAAATGTGCTGGTAATTATTGGCAACTCTTGTCTTTTAAGCATTTAAGCTTGATTTTAATAAAGCTGAAACAAACCCCTGCTATTTATCCAAGCTTTTGCGCAGTCAGTATATTGGAGGAGTTTGTATATGAACGAAACAATTATAGAGAATTTATCAAATGCATTCGGTGCATCAGGCTTTGAAAGCGATGCAATTGATGTTGCGCTTCAGTATATTCCAAAATTATACAGTGCCGAACAAGATAATTATGGCAATGTGTATATCCAACGCACGCAAAAAATTACAAACGCGCAGAAAACAAAAGTATTAATTATAGCTCAAATTGACGAGGCTGGACTAATTGTCAGTGATGTTTTAGAAAATGGGATGATTAAATTTGAGTGCTTGGGACGGTGGTCGCCGTCAGCACTTTCTGCTATGAAGGTTCTTGTCAAAAATTCGGATGGTAATTTTATTACAGGAGTTATAGCCGCTCACTCATCTCACTTAGAAGAAAAGAAAAACACACTTGGTATCGATGAAATGCACATCGACATAGGTGCTTCAAGTAGGGACGATGTTTGCCAACAACACAAAATTTCTTTTAATTGCCCAATTGTTCCATATATTTCATTTGAACAAAGGAATGATGTAATCATTTCAAAAGCATTAAGTTATCGGATGGGGTGTTCGGCGTTATTAGAGCTTCTAAATTCAGCAGACAATGAAAACTATTCTGTAGAATTATGTGGATTATTAGCGTGTCGAGTTGAAACAAAAATGAATTTTTCTTCTGAATTATTAAGTAAAATTAAGCCAAATATTATTATACACTTGAATTCTACACCCGTTATCTCTGAAATTGAAGAACAAATCGATGCTAATGTTTTTATCAAAAAAGGCCCTGTTTTACAGAGATTATACAATGGTGTTCTTGCATCACCTAACTTCTGCGATTTCGTATTGGATAAGGCTAGAGAATTTCAAACACCTTTGCAAATTAATTTTAACTCGAGTAGTGAGATAAGCAACTGCAATGATTTAATGCTAAGACTTTCAGTCCCCTTTATTACTTTATCTTGCCCTGTTCGTTGTTACTACGGTCATAACAATATTGCAAGTATGTTAGATTACAATGGGCTTATTTCTATAGTAAATATGCTATTGAAATCACTTGACTCCGAAGGTATATCAACTTTTATGAAGAATGATTAATTGATTTGAAAATGTAAAAACAGGAGGTAGATTAATGAAAACAATTAACTTTTATTCATACAAAGGTGGAGTTGGGCGCACTTTGCTAATGGCACAGGTTGCTCGGTTTTTAGCTGCTTTAGGCAAAAAAGTAGTAATTGTTGATTTCGATTTTGATGCACCGGGTGTGCCCGCCATCTTTGGAATTCCTACAATGGTATCCGAAAGTAAAGATGATAGGGAGCGTAATATTGATTTTTACGGGCTATTTGAGTTGGTAGAAAAGTGTTCTGAAGGAAATTACGGTCATAGAAGGGTAAAACCGGAAGAACTCGATGATGTATTGTTGGATGTTCCTGAATCCCATGCTTATGTTAAAAAGCCGATATCTAGCGAAAAAAATGGCGACAAAACAGAGGGAAGCATTCGCATTCTAGCAACAGGACGTATTAATAAGTATTATTGGCAAAAGATAGCTGATGTTAAATGGTTACAGCTTATTGCAGCAAAAGAGTCGGACAACAGATCTTTGGTGCGCTTCATAAAAGACTGCTTAATGCCGACACTTGAAGAAGAAAAAATTGATTATCTGTTAATAGACTCTAGAGCAAGTATAACAAATTACGCACAAATTTGCCGTCATATCGCTGATCGGCAGGTTTTTATTTTTTCGCCAAGCAAAGAATCTGAATATGCACTTAAAGGTGGACTGCTTGAGAACCTATCAGGGTTAGATAGCGACCGCAAAGATGATATACATGTTTATGTTGTAAGCAGAACGCCTCCAGAACTCGAAGAAAGTGACAAAAGAAGAGCCTTTGATACCATAAGTAAATTTATTGTTGGGCAAGAGATGGAAAAAAAGAGGATGGATGCAAACAATTCAGGAAGCATTCAAAATGATGATGACAAAAGTGACGATAAAGAAGAAAGTATTAAGGAGATTCAAAAAAAGGTAAAAACCCCAAGCCAGCTGGCCTCGAAAAAAAATGAAACGCAAAAAAAATATCACACGTACATTTTGAAATTTGATTCGGATATGGAAACACATCTCAATCCGCAAGCCCGTATGTTGACACGCGATCTTATGACAAAGGGTAAGGCTGTTGTCGCAAAAATGCATGAAGATGTGCTTCAAATTCTTGTTTCCACATGCCCTGAGATTTGCGTTGAATTTATGGAAAAGCAACCTGATAATTTTTCAGATGTTATTGCATTTGAAAAAGAAGGTAGCAAATCAAATGATTCTGACTATTTCGATGAGCAATTACGAAAAAAGAAAGGTCATGCTCTATGGAAAACAATATTTGGGTATGATTTTACAATTACGAGGCGAAATAGGATCTTCAGTTTCCGTGATGATATCGGTGAAATGAGAAATCCCGAGGATGGAAGCCGAAATATTGCGTTCAAGGTAGCAACATACTTGAAGTTTCTTAATATGTTTTATGATACTATTGTAAATGTATATGCGGATATGTTTAATAAGGAATTTTTCTTAGATGCTGTAACTAAAGAATTCAGACTCATTTGCGGAGGGATTGAAAACATGCCTAAGGATAATCTTGAAAAGTATGCTGAAGATTTTAGGCGTGCAGTTACAGAAACTTCTATTGACTTTAAGGAAAAAGACAAAGAAAAGCCCCATGAAACAGAGGGTACAAAAACAATGAATACAGCATTATACAGAGCAGGTGAAGAAAGTGGAAAAGCATTTGGTGAATCGCTAGCTTCACAGTGGGAAAGCAATAGTCCATTAAAACAAAAAATAGAACAGTGGTGTAGTTTTGATACACAGGCTGGCTTCGGAATAATGAAATACGATGAAAGTTCCGAAGGAAAAATTTTGTCCATAAAAAATCCTTTCATAATGGGACATGAAACTCTAGGACGCGATTATACCGCATTTCTCACTGGTTATATGATCGGAGTTTTGAGACAATTGACCGAAGGGAAACTTAAGATTGTGTCAATGAAAAAAATAAAACATGAAGATGAATATGTAAAAATTTATGAAAAAGGAGAGCATATAAACTATCCATTTTCAACAGACTCTCAAGCCGATAACGGGATAAAATATTTGCTTGAATATGAATAAATTCATTTTGATAAATTTCAATGATGAAAATATTTATAAAGGAGGTAATTTAAGTGAATAAAGGTAAAATATGCTTGATATATACAGGCGGCACGATTGGGATGGTTTCCAAGGGAGGCGTTTTAACTCCAGTGCGCGGAAAAGAATTTGAATCAAGTGTATTAAAGAAAATACCTGAACTAGAAGATATTGCCGAATATAAATTTATCGATCTTTTAAGCAAGGATGCTACGAACATGCATCCAAATGATTGGGTGAAACTTTCCAATGAAATCCATAACCAAATTAAAACTAGAAAATATCAAGGATTTGTTGTTGTTCATGGAACTGACACAATGCATTTTTCCGCATCGGCAGTTGCGCTTGCATTAGGCGAAAACTTAAATGTTCCTGTAGTTTTTACAGGCGCACAAACCGCTTTTAGCGTACCTCACGGAGATGCAAGAGTTAATTTGTTACGTGCTTTTAAAGTTGCATTATCAAATATAGCGGAAGTTGTTATATGTTTTGGCGATTATGTATTCCGTGGTTGCAGGTCATTAAAAAAAGACGAACGTCGCTTTGATGCTTTTTGGTCTCCAGCATACCCGCCATTAGCCTATATTGGGGAAGAACTAATCATACATGATAAGAGCTTGTTCCGAGAACGCAAAGAGGCAAGGGCAGGAATAAACTTTGTAAATGTTTTTTCTGAAGGAATCATTCAGGTATCTTTGATTCCTGGGTTAGACCCCATTTTTTTCAGTAGTTTGATAGAAGATGGAAATTGCAATGGGTTCATTCTCCATTCATTTGGAGCAGGAAATGTACCTAACGAGGGTGATTATTCATGGATGCGATTCATAAAAGAAGCCAGCGAGAATGGGATACCCATTTTAATTACTAGCCAATTTCCAGCAAACTCGGCGTATCACTCACCATATGCACCAGGGAGAGATGCATACGAAAATGGAGCGATCCCCACTTTAAATATGACATATGCGTGTGCATCTGCAAAATTTCGTTGGTTATTAGCACAATTTGCGGATATGGAAAAAGATGAAAAAATCGACCAACTAAAGCTCATGATGAACCATGATTATGTGGGAGAGCTTGATAAACCACATAATTAAAATATAATTAAATATGAGGAGGAATAGTTTTATGAAAAAGAAATCAGGGAAGAAAGTGCTTATGCTTTGTACTGGAGGTACGATTGGGATGTTGCCGATAGACAGAAGCGATCCTTCTAGTCCTCTTCATCCTGCAACATGGAAAGAGATTCAAGAATTTTGCCCAGCATTAACTGAATTGTCTTTCGATGTTGATACGAAGGAAATGGAGTTAATTGATTCATCTGACATGCATCCAGATTATTGGGTCGAGATAGCTGCCGAGATTAACAAACATTACAATGATTACGATGGTTTTCTTGTTTTGCATGGAACAGATACGATGGCTTACACGGCTACCGCATTATCGTTCTTACTTGATAATCTTAGCAAACCTGTAATTGTAACAGGATCTCAAATACCTCTTGCAAAAGCGCGTACCGATGCCGGTCAAAACCTAGTTACGGCATTAATGATAGCGGCATCAGATGGTGTGCCAGTTGTGCCAGAAGTTTGTGTTTTCTTTAATAAACTTCTTATAAGGGGCAATCGCTCTCGCAAAGTAAGTTCAAATGGCTTCGATGGTTTTATATCTCCAAATTATAAACCGTTGGGCGAAGTTGGTGAATACATTAAAATCGACACAAAATTAATACGAGAACCCTCAAACGGTGGGCTTGTAGTTAATGATTCGTTAAACAGAAATGTTTTGCTCATTGACATTTTCCCCGGGGTTGTGCCTGCCCTTCTTAAAAATGCATTTGCAATTGAAGGGTTAAAAGGGGTAATTTTACGAACATATGGAGCCGGAAATATACCGAATGACGAAGATTTACATGAAGAAATAAGAAAAGCAGTTTCAAAAGACATCACAGTTGTAACTATAAGCCAATGCCAAGAAGGAATGGTAGAACTAGGGCTTTATGAGTCTAGCATGGGACTCGTCAAAAATGGAGTTATAAGTGGTACAGATATGACTCCTGAAGCGGCTCTAGTAAAAATGATGTTTTTATTAGGACTAGAGTATGACAGTGAAACTGTGAAAAGTTTAATGCAAACGAATCTTCGCGGAGAACAAAGCCTTAATGTTTTCAATTTTATATACGACAACGATAAAACTGAAAACAATACGAAACGACTTGTATCAAAACAAGTTCCAGCTGGTTTTATTAAAGAAAAAATACACAAAGCAATTATTCGCTTTGACGGGTTAACATCCACAGGGAAAAGCAAAGAGGAATTGCGAAAAGTCGCAATTTACATGGGCTATCCTAATGCGAATAAAGATACCGCTACAGATATTCCTCAGTGTCTCGGAGTTATTGAAAAGCCCGCAAGCAATACGGGTTTTATGTTGGAATGCACCGAGCAAGTCAGTAGGCTCATTGATCCCACTCGCCCAGTGCAAATTTCAGTGGTTTCATTAAATGATACAGATGTAAGATGGAAAGGCATTGTTTTTTCGATATATACTGATGCTGAATAAAAAGCATAAAAACAAAACCCTATCATCCTTCAACTTTCGTCAGGAGTTTTGTTTTGTGCCATTGGAATGAGGATTAATTTCTAATGGGGAGCGACGTTTTCTTGTTGTCATAATTGCTCATCCAGCATCATATACGTTTATAACCTGGTATGCAAACGGATAGACGGTTAATATTCTCATATCCGTTATACACGCATCCTATATTATCCTCATTCCGAAAAGGGGTTCTTTTATGGACAAACTGGACAAGCAAACAAATACAAGTTTTTTACTTTGGTTTCGATGCAAAAACTGTTATTCCTTTGCCGAAAATGCAGGGTTTAATATGATTGCAAGAGAGGACTCAAGCATTAATGAAAACCACACCATAAATATAAATGGAAAACGTATTTTAAGGTCTGCTTCTATTTATGGTGCAAACGCGAGTGGGAAAAGCAATTTTTTTAATGTTTTGAGTGATATGTTCCACAATATTCGTGGAACAAGACAAAAATTGTTAGGGCGACCTTATGTCTTTGACAATAAATATAAAGATGAGCCTGTTCATTCAGAGATTGCATTTTGCATTCCCCATACTGATAATGAATTGATGGAGTATCGATATGGATACTCATTAAATTATAATTATGAAAAGGGTTATTGCAATAGCATTAAAGGTGAGTGGCTTACGGCACGAGTTTTCGGGTCAGAAGAAAATTATGAAGATGTGTTTGTTCGTGAAGGATTGAATCTTAATGTGCTTACAACTGGAAACTGCGAAACAGACAACCTTTTATCTGAAGCGTGGAAGATAGCTGATTCACATAATGAGTTAGAAAAAAATATTCAGCAGGAAGAAAAAGAGCGAACGCTTTTTTTAAGCTGGTTATCAAACAAAATGCGATTACTTCGCCTTGATGAACATTCAAGCTACCAAAAAAACAAAAATTTCTTTAAACGAATTCAAAGTATATACAATTGGTGTATTTCCAGTGCGCCGCCTTATCTTTTTTCTGATGACGAGATGAAATGGCAACTTAAAGCGGTTGCAAGTAGACTTGCAATGAACGATCTCGAGTTTAAAAAGGATGCCGAAATTATTTCAACTTCTGAAAAGAAGGAAGCAATTGATTTCGAACAGGATTTGATTGAATTTTTGCATAAATTCGACACTTGCATAAATGGGGTTAAGATAATAATTCCAGAAAAATACAAGGGGTTGCTAAAGCTAGAGGATGTCGATGAAAATCATCTTAGAGTTATACCAATGGGAGTTAGCGAAGATGAAATAGGTCAGTTGGACGAAACATTAATGTTAAAGCAATCATTTGGCACACAAAAAATTGCTAGTGTTTATCGCTTTTTCTGGGAGGCATGGAGAAATGGCGGTTTAATTATGGTTGATGAACTAGACACAAAATTGCACCCAGCAGTAATTCGCGAACTTGTCGCATGTTTTCACTCGGATGCAACAAAGTATAAGGGACAATTAATTTATTCATCACATAATTGCGTAACACTTCCCAATGCAATTGAGCTAGGAGATGAAAAATATTTTATGCATCCCGATGAAGTGTATTTTACAATAAAACAAAACAAAGATGATCCAAATCCAGGTTACTCAACAATTGAGCGACTTGTAGAAACATTTATTGTAAAAAATACAGAAGATGCTATTAGCAATAAAGAATACCGAAAGAAATACGAATCTGGCGATTATGGTACTTCGCCGGATTACTTTAAAAGTTTGCCAGGAGGTCGTCTGACATCATGATAAACGATAGAAATAGTAGCACAACTTGGCAACAAACATCTGTGGACAATCCTATAAGGGGTGCTTCATGGCTTGTTATCTTTTTAGGAAAAGATGAAAATAACGCGAGGCAGAAATGGCCTTGTTTTGATGGAAGCACCAGCGGAGCTAGGGCATTCTGTACATTAGTTAAGTTTGTGTGTCAACAAATGCAAAAATCACCACCGTTATTTTATTACGATTGGAGTGGTGAGAACACCGAAGAATCTATTTTAGAAGGCATAAATCGATCATTTAGAGGAAGTCACCCGCTTCATCGGTGTAATGTTCGAACTGGCGAAGACAGATGTTCAACCCACATCCATCATAATAGTGGACAAGCACAACGAGCAGTAGGCCATGTGGCTGTTGTTTTTGATACAACTGACTTCTTAAAGCCTGAAGATTTTATCTCGTTTACCACTTATCTTAAAGGTCACGATATTAAAATTCCGTATAGAAATGATAGATTTAGAAGTGTTTATCCTATATGCTCTAATGAATACCCAAATATTCCATCTGATCCAAATCATATAGAATGTAATGACGGAAGTCATAGTTGTATTATCGAATTGATTGCTAAAATCACAGGATACAATCGAGGTGAAATCTATCAACTTTTAATTAATAACATAAAAGATGTAATTCGGGGTTTTGCTCTAGATGAGCCACTGTGTCTTATCTGAACAAGCAATTCATCAAGATACACTTATTTTTTGGTTAGACCGGGAATTAAATTTTTCGTTAATAAAACAATAAGCAACAAATGATATGAGGGGAAAGTGAGATGCGATGAAATTCGTTATACCAGAAAACTATGTACAGGTATTGGGGGTACGAGAAACGCAACTTGCTATCAAATATATAATGGATAGTTTTCCAAAAGTATTATCAGAAATTTTAAACCTCACACGGATTTCTGCCTCACTATTAGTACCAACAGACAGCGGATTTAATGATAATCTTTCTGGAAGTGAGCGTCCAGTTAGGTTTAATGTGCCTTCTTTGGGAAAAAGCGTCGAAGTGGTACATTCTTTAGCAAAGTGGAAACGTGTCGCATTGCAAAAATACGGTTTCAATGTCGGCGAAGGTATTTACACAGAAATGAATGCAATACGACGTGATGAAGAGTTAAGCAATTTCCACTCTATTTATGTAGACCAGTGGGATTGGGAGCGTATCATAACAAAAGAGCAACGATCGATGGAGACTTTAATACAAACTGCTAAAAATATTTACGAGATATGCAAGCAAGTAAGCAATGAACTTGCAGATAGGTTTCCAGGCTTAAGAAGAGAAATGCCGAATAAATTAAAAATTATCTCCGTCCAAGAACTGATTAATAAATATCCATCTTCTACAGAAAAAGAACGTGAAGATGCTATTTGTCGGGAATATGGGGCTGTTCTTTTGACCCAAATCGGAAATGACTTGCCTAATGGGATTCAACATGGCTCACGCGCTCCAGATTATGATGATTGGTCGATGAACGGGGATTTGCTTCTGTATTATCCAGTCCTTGATTGTTCCATTGAAATAAGTTCAATGGGTGTTAGGGTTGATTCGAAAGCTCTGGTAGAACAAACAAAAATATCAAAAAAAATTAACACATTAAAATTGCCATATCACCAAGCTATTATCAACGATGAACTTCCTTTTACAGTAGGCGGCGGAATAGGTCAGTCAAGAATTTATATGTACATGCTTAATAAAGCTCATATTGGAGAAGTTCAAGCCAGTATATGGCCAGAAGAAATGATAAAAAATTTTGAAAATGAGGGGATTTATCTTTTATAATGGGAGTGACCCCGCATTAGTGTAAATGGAATAATCAACCAAGAATTTGGTAATACTATATGGTACAGGTGAGAGGATAGGGCGATGCTGGAGAGCAACCCGAGCGCGAGCCTGTGAGAACTCATGTCATAAAGAAGGTGGTCTTTCGGGACTGCCTTTTTTAATGATATAGATTCTCTCAAAGCGGTAAACTCCGAGGTTTGGGGCAGCACCCCAAGGTCTTTCAAGCCGCAAAACGGTCGTCGAAAAATATCATTATTTGACTGTAAGCCATGCCCCAATCTCGTGCCGGCATCGTCCATTTCTTGGTTATTTCCCGGACGGAGAGGTATACGACTTTTCGTATGGCATCGTCAGTGGGCAGGATGGCTTTGGTCTTGGTGAATATTCGTAGCTGACGGTGGTATGCTTCTACCGCGTTGGTGGTGTAGATGAGGTGGCGGATTTCCGGCGGGTACTCGAAAAATGTGGTCAGTTCTGCCCAATTTGCGTCCCAAGATTTGAGAATTGACGGGTACTTATTTCCCCAGCTTTCCCGAAATTCTTCCAACGCATACTCCGCATCGTCGAGGTTTACCGCGCCGTAGATTTTCTTCAAGTCGGCGCACACAGCTTTGCAGTCTTTGTAGGGTACAAATTCCGTGGAATTGCGGATTTGGTGGACGATGCATAGTTGGTTTTTCGTCTTGGGGAAGGTGGCATTGATGGCTGCTGATAACCCTTTCAGGTTATCGTGACAGGCCACGAAAATGTCTGTAACGCCCCGTTTTCTCAGGTCTGAGCAGATTCCTGCCCAAAAGGATGCGCCTTCATTTTCTGATAACCAACAGCCCAAAATTTCCTTACGGCCGTCCATGTCGATGCCTAAAACACTGTAGACACATTTGTTAATAATCTGGTTATCCTTGCGGCTTTTGAACACCACACCATCAAAATACACGATGGGGTATATGCTTTCAAGTGGGCGATTTTGCCATTCGTTTACTTCCGGTAGAATCTTGTCCGTGATTTTTGATACCAGCGTCTGTGAAACTTCCGCTCCGTAGATTTCTCGCACACTGTCCTCTATATCGCGTTGGCTCATTCCCTTCGCGTACATGGCGAGTATTTTTTGCTCTATTTCGTCTGTGCGCACCTGCCGTTTTGCCAATACTTGCGGCTCAAACTCGCCGTTGCGGTCACGGGGTATGGCTACTTCTGCCGCGCCGTAATCGCTTGTTATCGTCTTGCGATTGTAACCGTTTCGGCTGTTGCCGCTATTATTTCCCTGCACGCTGTTTTTGTCGCATCCCAGATGCTCGTCCATTTCTGCTTCCAGCATCTGCTCTATGCTTCCCGCAAATAATCGCTTCAACTTCTCTTGGATGTCTCCCGTGCTTTGGCAATCTGCCATCAACAGCTTCACTAATTCCATTTCGTGTTCCGTTTGAATGTTTTTTGATGTCCTCATGTGACATACCTCCATTTTTTTTGTTATGGAGATTATTGCCATTTACACGAAGAAAAAATCAGCCTCAATGTGTTACCACAGACTACCTCATGTTACCCAATGCTCCCAAGAAGCCTGTAATTTCAACGCTTACAGGCACTCCGCAAACTAAACCACCACTGAACATTTATATCTCTGGATTCTGTTTTCCAGATGATTCGTTAGAACTTCGTTAGAACTCGTTAGACTTTTAAGCGGATGCCCACTACTACAATTTCCTCTAAAACCATGACGAGTTAAAAATGCGTGGCTATGCCAATACTTCGCCACCACGCACACTTTCACGTATCTCTCGTAATCGCTCTGGAGCAATGCCAGTAGCCTTGATAATGTCAAGTGGATCTAATCCCATGTCCAGCATCCTACGAGCAGTTTCTTCTTGATTGCGTTTTTCTCCACGCTCTTCAAGATATTCAAAAATTACGTTACCCATTTTAAGAACCTCCTCCATTGCCGCCTCTACTTGGACGCGATCAACAACTTTACCACATAGAGTAGCCAGCAAAGTCATAACTTTTCTTTTATGATTATCGTCAGCTTGCATAGCCTTTATAAGCCCTACGCTTTCTGTAAATAACTCTGTAGGGGTAAACTTTTGACTGCGGAACAATGGTAGATATATAGCTTCAAGTTCGTTGATTGGTGTACCCGCCGCAATATCAACCTTTAACTTCGCTAACATTGTATCAGCATCAATTTGAGAGCATTGTATAATAATCGGCTTAAAATCCATCTGTTCCGTCTTAATGCCTGTCAGCTTAGTAGGGTTCTTAACAAATATTACGGTAACAAACTCCCGCTTGTGTACTCGGCTCAATCCAGAGTTATAACCTACACAACGATACAAGTCATCAAGTGACAGGTCAACTTCTTCTTCAAAATGTACGCCACGCCCATCTTGTGTGCCAAAGGCTAAATCCTTAAATTCCCATACAACTTCTATTTGGACGCTTTCTGTTCCTAGATGCTCCGTGATAGGGGCTAGGTTTGTCAGACCTAGATAGTGTCGACAATAATTTATGCGAGAACCCTTAACCACAAAGCAAGGCAACGGATTTGAACGGCCGCAAGGAAAGAGGATGTGTTCTTCGCATATCTCGTTGCAATACCGCGCCAGCGTTTAA
>Ga0209755_10001399_pt1 | contig 37934 bp, 34 predicted proteins | sample TergutCo191P1_FD_187301 | JGI IMG/M metagenome (GOLD analysis project Ga0209755, IMG submission 187301) | Cornitermes sp. P1 segment gut microbial communities from Petit-Saut dam, French Guiana - Co191P1 (SPAdes) (version 2) | ecosystem: Host-associated > Arthropoda: Insects > Digestive system... | reverse complement strand
TTAAATGGCCCATATGCCAACTTTGCCTTACCTCATGTCAACCCACGGGTTGACAAAATGCAAAGCAAACCAGGCATTCCAACGGCCTTATATAGCCGCCTGCTGAAAGCAGGCGGTTGGCCTCAAACGGCACTGCTGACGCCCTCCAAGTTTTGCCCAACGTCCCGCGACCCTCGCTGATGGAGGCAGGTGAGGAAAGCCCCAAGAGGGTTGCGAGTGAAGGGTATTTTTCGAGGCTGTTTCGAGTGGCTAGGGAGGGTTGCGAGTGAGGCATATTTTCCGAGGTGGCCTCAAAAGCTGCTGCTGAAACCCCCCATATTTTGCACAGTGTCCCGCGACCCTCGCTGGAGGAAAACAAAGGAGGAAAGCTCCAAGAGGGTTGCGAGTGAGGCGCAAGGCCCCGCAGGGCCACCGGAGGGAGCCGTTTTTGAGGGACTTTTTGGGCGAGCAAAAAGTCCCCCGCCGGAGGCAAAATGCCCGGAGGGCAGAAAAGCGCGGGCCGCAGGCCCAGAGAAAACAACGCCCGGAGGGCGAAAAGAAATGTTTTCAAAAATGGCCCGGGCCGCAGGCCCTTAAAAAACTTTTCAGTTAAATAAACCCGCCCGGAGGGCAGAAAAAAACGTTTTAAAAAATAAGCCCGGGCCGCAGGCCCAAAAAAAACATGAGCCCTTTAGAGTTTGGCGCCGGGTGTTGGTTTGAAGACAGCGTTGAATTCACCTATGGCTTTGTTCAGCCCCGCCCTCAACTCGGCCGTCAACTCCTTCTTCTCGCTGATGCTGTCTGCCAATTTGGGGCATTGCACGTCGCAATATTCAGAAAACTCCTGAGCCCAACGCACCACATCCGAGACAGGAATGTTGCGCAGCCAACCTCGCTTTTCAGCATCCTCCCTGTTGGTGGCAGCATAAATTTGCATCACCTGCTTGCCCACACTCATGGGTGCATATTGGATTTGTTTCAGCAACTCCACCAGGCGTGCTCCGCGGGCCAAAGTCTCCTGCGTGGCTTTGTCCAAGTCGGAGCCAAACTGCGCAAAAGCTTGCAACTCGCGGTATTGGGCCAAGTCCAGCTTGAGTGTGCCGGCCACTTGCTTCATGGCCTTAATTTGTGCGGCGCTGCCGACGCGTGAAACGGAGACGCCAACGTTAATGGCAGGGCGGACACCCGAAAAAAACAAGTCGGACTCGAGAAAAATTTGCCCGTCCGTAATGGAAATAACGTTGGTGGGAATATAGGCAGAAATGTCTCCAGCCTGGGTTTCAATAATGGGGAGTGCCGTCAGGGAGCCTGCACCCTCCTCGTCCGAAAGTTTCGCGGCGCGCTCCAACAAACGGCTATGTATATAAAAGACGTCACCGGGGTAGGCTTCGCGGCCGGGGGGCCTGCGCAACAAAAGCGACAGTTGGCGGTAGGCCACGGCTTGCTTGGACAAGTCGTCATAAACAATCAACGCATGCATTCCGTTGTCGCGAAAATATTCACCCATCGTCACACCCGCATAGGGTGCAAAAAATTGCATGGGTGCCGGGTCCGAAGCGTTGGCCGTCACCACAACCGTATAGTCCATGGCGCCATGCTTGGCGAATTTGTCCACCACTTGCGCCACGGTTGACTGCTTTTGGCCAATGGCGACATAAATGCAAAACATGTTTTGCCCGCGCTGGTTAATAATGGTGTCAATGGCAATGGCGGTTTTCCCCGTCTGCCTGTCTCCAATAATTAACTCACGCTGACCGCGCCCAATGGGCACCAACGCGTCCAAAGCTTTGAGGCCTGTCTGCATCGGCTCATGCACGGACTTGCGCTTCACAATGCCGGGCGCTTTTATTTCCAAACGTCGCGTCTCCGTTGCGGCAATGGGGCCCTTGCCGTCCAAAGGCTCACCCAGTGCGTTGACGACACGGCCCAACAGGGCTTTGCCCACAGGGACGGACGCAATTTGCTGCGTACGTTTGACGGTGTCGCCTTCGCGAATGTGAGCAAACTCGCCCATAATGGCGACACCCACGTTGTCCTCTTCAAGGTTCAACACCAAACCTTTGGTGCCGCCTGGAAACTCCACCAACTCCCCGGACAACACATTGTCCAGGCCATAGACGCGGGCAATGCCGTCGCCAACCGACAAGACCGTCCCTGTTTCTGAAACAGAAACCTGCTTGCCAAAATCTCTAATTTGCTCGCGGAGAATTCGACTGATTTCATCAGCGCGGATTTGCATCAAGTCATTCCTCAATTAAGGTGTCCAATGGGCAAAACAACAAGCGAAACTTTTGGGCTCGCTTCAACCAAGCCTCGTACCTGTGTGCAAAGACAAAGGCAAGACAAAGCAAACACACGCCCCCCTAAAACAGACAATAACCCCCCCAAAGGCAGGGGGGGGTTGCTTGTGGACATTCGCCAGGGGGGCACAAGCCCTCAAAAACGCGAGAAACTGTCGGTTGTCTCCGGCGGCTCTTCCTCTGCCTCCCATTCCGCCTCCAACTCCGTCTTCAACTCCATCCCCAACTCCCTCTCCGTCTCCTGTAGCTTCAACTCAGAAGGCGGGGGCGGGGCCGGTGGGGACGGCGGCATAACCTCCTGGGACGGCAACGTATGCATCCACTCTACGCCTGACACCAGGGGAGGGGCCGCAGCAGCTTGTGCGGCGTGCACCGTTTGCCTTGCTTGCCCTGCTTGTGGATATGCCTGACGTTGCAAGGGTTGCAGCGGTTGTGGTTGCAGCGGTTGCGGTTGCAGGGGTTGCAGGGGTTGTGTTGGGCGTGCTGACGGCTGCACCGCTTGCCTCAGCTGTACGGGCTGTACGGAATAAGGTTGTGCCGGGTGTATAGGTTGTGCAGGCGGCTGTGTAGGGCGTACATGCAACGGCTGTCCTGTCCGGGCGGAATAGGGTTGTAGGGGTTGTGCCGGGTAGGGTGGCCTGGGGTGTCCCGCCATGGGTATAGCGGGCATGCCGGGTGTAGCGTTGGCAACAGGCGAAGGGAGCGGGAAAGGGGCCGGGGTGAGTTGCATGGGTTGCAGCACCGGTTGTCCCATGACCGGCGTCGCAGCACGTGGAAGGCCCTTGGAGGAGGGGGTTTGGAAAGTCAGAGGCCGCAGGAAGAAGGCCTCTATTTCATTCATAGAGGGCCTGTCCGCGGGGCGTGGAGAAAGCATACGCCCCAGCATGTCGCGGTAGAGGGGGGGCAAAATGTCCGGGAGGTGGGGCCTGAAGTTGCCGGTTGCAATGGCGTGCACCACGGTGAGTACGGAGCTGCTGGTGGGCTGTTGGCTGCCCACGCTATAGGCCAAAACAGCGCCCAGAGAATAAACGTCCAACTCGGGCGAAAGGAGGCTGCCGCGCGCGCGCTCCGGCGCCATCGTCTCAACCGTACGCGACAGTTGGTGCAAAAAACGGTCCCCCTGCCTCCTGTCCGCCATACGCCCGCTGAGTACCAAGGGCATGTCCCACAACAAATATTGCTCCGGCCCCACCGCCATAATGGAAGCCATGCAAACTTCACCATGCAAAATATGCTGTGCATGCAAAACGCTGAGGGCGCCTGAAAGTTGACAGGCCATTTTCCGCCACGTCTCCGGCTTCAAAATACCCTGGCGCGCCGAAAGCAACTCCCCTTCTGGAAAGTCCAATACCATGAAAGCCCAGGACTCCACCTCCCCCACCTCGCACACCTCTGGCAAACAGGGGTGCAAAGGCAAAGCCGCACATAAATGTATAATGTTTTGGTGGTTTTGCCGGTTCACTTCCAAAGGCAACCAGTGGACAACCCGCCGCCGCCCCGTCTGCATGTCCTCCACGCAGTCCAACCTGCCAACCCCTTCGCTGCGCAACGGCGTCCTAAAGCGATACCTCCCCTCGAGTACCTCGCGTGGCGGCATCACTTCTGGCAACAGTGCGTTTTCCATAATTATTATACCCCCGCGCATCAACCCCGCAGGTTCCAAAAGCCTCCAGCCTCACCAGAGGCCTCCCCTACACTCTTAACCCAGCTTCGCCAAGGCTACAAAACTTTTTCATGCCCCCCCACCCCACTGCCTCATAAAAAAAAACACCCACACCCCCCCAAACCATTTGGCTTATAATTCCTACATTAGCCCACCCCAGGGGCCCCTCTGGGTTGCTCCCAACCCAACAGCAGGCTTTGGCTCTCCTTGTAAACTTGCTAGGCTGCCCAAACCCCCATGGGCTTTATTCCATTTCCCTCCCTCCTATGAGTGCACGAATTTTATTGGTGGAAAACAACCCCTCCCTGGTGGACAACCTCAAAGGCATTCTCCGTGAGTTTGGCTACTTGGTACGTTGTGCTTCTACTTGCCACCAAGCTTTGGAGGTCGCCAAGGGGTGGATGGACATTGCTTTGGTTAACCTTGTGTTGCCGGACGGGGACGGTACGGTGTTGGCCAGGCAGCTGAAACAACAAAGCACGCACGCGGAAATTATTCTGTTGACAGGTTTCGCCTCCATTGAGTCCGCAGCCCAAGCCGTACGCTCAGGGGCTTGGGCCTATTTGGTGAAACCCTGCGCCACAAAGGACTTGCTTTCTGCTGTCGAAACCGCCTCGCGCCACGTACGCGCCCAAGAGGAAAAAAGACAATTGGCCAAACGCGCACAAACAGCAGAAAAACTCGCTGCTGTCGGGACGCTGACAGCCGGCCTCTCCCATGAAATCCGCAACCCCCTCAATGGCGCCGCCTTGCAACTGGCCGTGCTGGAGCGCCGCATTCAAAAACTCCCCAACTCCAAACAGGCTGCCCTCTATGAGCCTTTGCTTCTCGTCAAAGACGAAATCCGCCGCTTGGAGCGCATCCTCGACGGCTTCATGCAGTTTGCCCGCCCAAGCGACATTGAAAAACAACCCCTGCGCCTGGACGAAGTCGTCGGCCGCGTCATCGCCCTCCTGCAACCCGAAGCACAAAAACGCAACATCGCCCTCGAGTTCTCCTGCGTGGCTGTCTCCGTGCTGGGAGACGCGGACCAACTCCACCAAGTGTTTATGAATTTGACACTCAACGCCTTGGACGCAACACCCCCCGGCGGCACCATCCGCCTCCTCACCATACACGCTGAAAACAACTTCGCAGTGGTTTCCATTGACGACAGCGGCCTCAGCATCCCCCACAGTGAAGAGGATAGAATTTTTGAGCCGTTTTTTACGACAAAAGCTCAGGGCTCCGGCTTGGGCTTGCCCATCTCCCACGCTATTGTCACACAACACGGAGGCCATATCCAGGTGCGCGCTTCCTCCCTAGGGGGAGCTTGCTTCGCTGTCAGTCTGCCGAAGCTAAACTAAACCGGTTCCTCGCCTCCCCACAAAAGCCTCGTCCACGTCGAGCTCATGCCCAATTGAAACCGGCCTCCAGGCTCACCTTATATTGGAAGCGGCCTGGACAAGGCCTCTGCTTCTTCTTGGGTTTTGCTGGCATACTCTTTGAGTCGGTATTGTATTTTTCGGACACTAATACCCAAAATCTCCGCGGCCCTCGCCGTTGAGCCCCCCACCATCTCCAATGTCCCCAAAATGGCCTCCCTCTCTATTTCATATAATGTCGCCCCCGGAATGAAAACCCCTGCTTTCCCCTCCACCCCCCCTGCCCTGTTCGGCCCTCGCAAAGTCAATGGCAAATCCTCTAGGCCAATCTCAGAGTGGTTGGTCGCCAATACCACCGCACGCTCAATAACGTTCCCCAACTCCCGTACGTTGCCGGGCCAGTCATAGGCAAGAAGACTGTTGAGTGCTGAAGCAGAAACACCCCCTATCTTCTTGCCATACATCTGCGAAAACTTGTCTACAAAATGGCCCACCAACTCCGAAATGTCGGACTTGCGACTGCGCAAAGGCGGCAAAGTCACTGCCACCACATTTAACCTATAAAACAAATCCTGCCTAAACCTCCCCTGCCGCACCTCCTCCGCCAAATTCTTGTTGGTGGCCGCAACAATACGGACGTCCACCTTCAATGTCTGCATGCCCCCCACCCGCTCAAACTCCTGCTGCTGCAATACCCTCAATAACTTAATCTGCAAAGCAGGGGAAACATCCCCTATCTCATCCAAAAATAAAGTGCCGTCGTGCGCCAACTCAAACCGCCCCTCCCTCCGCCCAAGGGCCCCCGTGAAACTCCCCTTCTCGTGCCCAAATAACTCGCTCTCCAACAACGTCTCTGAAAGGGCCGCACAGTTGACTTTCACAAAAGGCTTCTCACAACGGGGGGACTCCTCGTGTATGGCGTGGGCCACCAACTCCTTGCCTGTGCCGGACTCCCCCAAAATGAGTACCGTCGCCCGCGTCGGCGCCGCCCGGCGAATCATCTCAAATACGGAGCGTAACTCGGGACTGTCCCCTATAATGTGTTTGAAGCGGTAGCGCTCCTGCAAACGCTCCCGCAAAAGGCTCCTGTCCCTCAACAAAGCCCGCTTCTCCAATGCCTTCTCCAACACAACCAATACCGTATTCACATCCAAAGGCTTAATGAGGTAGTTCTCCGCCCCCTCCCTCATCGCCTCCACCGCCGCCTGTACACTGCCAAAGGCCGTCATCATAATAAAATGCGTGTCCACCCCCTCCGTACGACAACGCCGCAACAGAGAAATGCCATCCAAATTCGGCATTCGTACGTCGCACAACACAGCATCCGGCGCAAACTCCAAAAGCTTGCGGTAGCCCACCTCCCCATCCGCCCCCTCCGCTACGTCAAACCCTTCCTCGAGAAGAATGGTACGCAAAGCTTTGCGCGCATTCTCCTCATCGTCTATAACCAGAATGCGAGCCCTTCGCGGACGCTCTGCTTGCATGTTCTTCAACCTCTCTTTCTGCTACAAGGCAGATTTTCCCGGAAACAAGAAACGAGCACTCCTCTCTTCTAACTCCTGCATCTCAAGGTTTTGAATGCGTACCTGCACCTCAGGAAGAACGGCTTCCTTCTCCCCCCCAAAAAGTACCTCCTTCAAACGCTCCCGCCCTATACTGACGCGAATCGGTATGCGTAAACTTGAAAAAGGCTCTATCTCTACCTTGGGAAGCCCTACTATAATGTCTGCCCCCTCCAGAAAACTCGCCTCAATGCTATAGGTGGCAACCGCCGGCCGCTTGTTCACCAAATGCAACTCGTATTGGTTATAAATTTGAGTGTCATTCAATACCCATGGGGCCAGGCCCGAAGGACGTATCATCAACACCTCAAAAGAGTGGCGCTTGGCCAAAGAAAAACTCAAAACACCAAAAGCAATTAAAATGGCAGCCGCATAAATGAATATGCGTGGACGCAAAAAACGCCGCTTCCCTGTGGCAAACTCCTGCTGGGAAGCATAACGAATCAGCCCTTGAGGCTTGTTCAGCTTCTTCATCACTTCATCACAAGCGTCTATGCACTGCGCACAGGCCAAACACTCCATTTGCATGCCGTTGCGAATGTCCATCGCCGTCGGACATACATAAATGCACCGCTTGCAATCCACACAGTCCCCCCTCTGCGGCGCCTCCTCCCCTGGCTTGGGCTTCGCCAACTTCCCCCGTGGCTCACCCCGCTTCTGGTCATAGGAAATAACCACAGAGTCCTGGTCATGCAAAACGGACTGCATGCGCCCATAAGGACAAAGCACCACACAAAATTGCTCGCGAAACCAAGCAAAATTGAAAAAAAACAAACCCGTCAACACAACCGTCCACGCAAAAGGCACCACGTGCACCGAGGGCCCTTCCTGTATCATCGCTATGTAGGCCGGAATGGATACAAAAAGTGCAACCGAAGCGTGCGCCACCAGAGCAGCCATGAATAAATAAAGAAACTGCTTGAGAATAAACCTCAAAACCTTGCCCACCCCCCAGGGCTGTTGGGCTGCCTTGAGAGCCCTCTCCCGAGGGCCATCCACCAACCTCTCAATAGGACGAAACAATGCCTCCAAAAAAACCGTCTGAGGACAAACCCACCCGCACCACAACCTCCCCCTCCAGGCCGTAATTAACAAAATGGAAAAAATAAACGTCAACCCAAAAAGGAGAACAATCCAAAAATCCTGAGCGTTGAAGGTGTTGCCAAATAAAAAAAACCGACGTTGCGCAACATCCAAAAATACAGCCGGGTTTCCGTTTATTTTTATCAACGGCCCAGCAGCATAACAACCAATGAGCAAAGCAAATACAACCCTGCGCCAAACAATATAGCGCCCTTTAACGTCGGCCGTGCGAATGACAACACGGGAACCATCCGGCCGCATTGAAGACATAATGGCGGGTGCTTTTTCTTCCTCTGACATGGCCCTCAACCCCTTATATGTTTGTGCACATTTCGCTGCACGTTATGTGTTTTGGCAAAACATTCAATGGCTCAACATGGTGCAACCATAAACTCAAAAAAATGGCATGAAAAGCGGCATGAGTTTTCATGCCGCTTTCAAAACCACTCAACAGAAAGTGTGGCTATTTCGGAGCAGGGTTGCCTTGGTAGTCCACACCTTCAGGGGCTTTCCCCGGTACTTTGCTGTCTCGTATGGACAATACAAACACTGCAACCTGCTTCACCCTCTCAGGCCCCAAACGTGCTCCCCAAGCTTCCATGCCTTTGTCAGGGAAACCGCCGGTAACAGCATTGATGATGTCCATGGGCTTGGAACCATGAAGCCAATATTCGTCCGTAAGGTTGGGACCTATGGAGCCTTGCGCTTTGTCTAAATGACAAGAAACACAAATTTGGGCGAATACCTTCTTGCCCTCACCCAGCGTGGCTTCATCCTTAACCATCGCCCAAAGCGTATCATCATTGAGCGGTGCACCCGCAGCAAGCTTCGCCTGAACAGCTGCGTTTGCCTCCTTCTCTGTTTGGTAGGCTTTCAGTGGGCTTGGAAGCGTTTTGGTTGTCTCATAAACAAACCAATATCCAAAAGAAAAGAAAATGCTCCCAAGCAAAATGGCTACCCACCAATTTGGAAGACGATTGTCCTCTTCCTCAATCCCGTCATAGACGTGGTGAACTTTGTTGTTTTTACTCATTGTTGGACCTCACCATTATCTTCCAAGGGTAGAGAAGCCACCTGGATATAATCCGACTTTTTGTGAACAAACATGACAGACACAACAACAGCCAGAAAAACACCGATGAAGAAAAGCAACCCCATCAAAGGCAAACTGGTGTAGTCTATCCCTTCTAAATACCTAGACATTGCTAACGCCCTCCCTCTGACATACCCACCGCCCTCGCGGAGGGTGCGTCAAAAGCAATACCTTGGCTTCGCCCAACTTTTTGCAAATAGGCGATGAGCGCAACCAGCTCACTGTCCCAAGCAAGGCCATCTGCACCTATGTCTTTGAGGACAGTTTCGGCTTGGGTTTGCTGGTCTTTCTCTGCAAAGTCAATCTGCGCATTGCTATAGGGAACGCCCAACTTCTGCATGGTACGCAACTTCTTCTCCCCCAGCTTAGTGTCAATCTTATTGCTCGCCAACCAAGGATAGGCAGGCATGTTGGAGCCTTTGCTCGTCGCACGCGGGTCTATCATATGGTTGTAGTGCCAAAGAGACGGCTGCTTGCCTCCCTCCCTCTGAAGGTCTGGCCCCGTCCGTTTGGAGCCCCACTGGAAAGGATGGTCATAAACGAATTCTTCAATCTGTGAATGCTCACCATAGCGCATCGTCTCCGCCAAGAAAGGCCTGACTTGCTGCGAATGGCAGAGGTAGCAGCCTTCTCGGACGTAGACATCTCTTCCTTGAAGCTCCAGCACTGTATAGGGTTTTTGGTATTTGGCCCCATCCGTTGGCAAGGATTGGTGGATGAGAATCGTCGGCAAAAGCTCTGCCACGCCTCCTATCAAAATGGCCACCAGCGTCATCGCCGTGAACGCAAACCCGTTTCCTTCAATGATGGCAAACCAGGACTTCCTGCCCGCCTTCTTGTCCCGTGTGTTGACAACCCAAGCCAGCAGCGACAACAAAAAGATTGCGCCCATGAGCACCATGGCAACCATGGCACTCGTCATGAAGCCAATGGCCATCACCAAAATGAGAATAAGCCCTGAGAAAACAAACGGCTTGCCGAGGATGATGCCAACCAAACCCTCTCCCGGAGGCGTGGGCGGTTTGGGTACGACCACAACTTCCACCGTGGTTTTCACGGCCTTGCCGGCCAATGCTGTCACGATAAGGTTCCAACACATGAGGATGAGGCCCGTAAAATACATGGCTCCACCAAGGGCTCGGACGAGATAGGGAAGCTGAATCGCCGCCAAGGTTTCAAGAAAGTCAGGGTGCAACAAGGAGCCGTCCGGATTCAGCGCCCGCAACATCAACCCTTGCGTGACACCCGAAATCCACATGGAAACCATATAGAGGACGATGCCGATGGTGGCGAGCCAGAAGTGCAAGTCCGCCCCCTTCACCGAATGCAATTTCGTGCCATATAGCCTCGGTACCAGCCAATAGAACATGCCTGCAGCCATCAAACCGTTCCACCCCAAAGCACCCGAGTGAACGTGGCCAATAATCCAGTCCGTGTAGTGCGCAAGACCGTTGACTGTCTTAATGGAAAGCAAAGGGCCTTCAAACGTCGACATGCCATAGAAGGTGACGCCGGCCACAAGAAACTTCAACACTGGGTCTTCACGCAGCTTGTGCCAGGCACCTCGCAACGTCAAAAGGCCGTTCAACATACCACCCCAAGAAGGCGCCCAAAGCATGACGCTGAACAACATGCCCAGAGACTGCGCCCAGTCAGGAAGCGAGGTGTAGAGCAAATGGTGCGGGCCTGCCCAAATATAAATGAAAATGAGCGCCCAAAAGTGAACAACCGACAACCTATAGGAATAGACAGGACGCTCCGCCGCCTTGGGGAGGTAATAATACATAATACCCAAAATGGGGGTCGTCAGGAAGAAGGCCACCGCGTTGTGGCCATACCACCATTGCACCAACGCATCCTGAACGCCCGCATATATGGGATAGGACTTGCCAAGTGTCAGCGGCAGGGCCAGGTTGTTGGTAATATAGAGCACCGCAATGGTGACGATGGTGGCAATATAAAACCAAACCGCAACATAAATTTGCTTCTCGTTGCGCTTGGCCATGGTCCAAAAAAAGTTGATGGCAAAAACCACCCAAATGAGAACGACAGCCAAGTCAATGGGCCATTCCAATTCCGCGTATTCTTTGGACTGCGTAATGCCCAAAGGGAGGGTGATGGCAGCAGAAGCAATAATGGCTTGCCACCCCCAAAAATGCAAATTGGACAAAAAGTCAGAAGCCAAACGCGCTTTAAATAAACGCTGAATGGAATAATAAATGCCTGCAAAAAGCATGTTGCCCACAAAGGCAAAAATAACTGCGTTTGTGTGCAGCGGCCGCAGTCGCGAAAATACGGTATAGGGAATTCCAAAGTTCAGCGTAGGCCAAACCAGCTGGCAGGCGACCAAAATCCCCACCAACATGCCGACAACACCAAAAATAATGGACGCCCAAATAAAGCGCCGTACCGTGGTGTCATCGTATTCAATGCGTTGTGTTTGCATTACTTCTCCTCCGAGTTTGAAGGCAATGCCGAATCTGCCGGCAGTGACTCTCTGTCTTTTTTCAAGTTGTCCTCCTCCAATGGAAACAAAGCCATTCTGTCAAAATGCTCAAAGTCTTTCTGGCGAACCGAATAGAAAAATAGAATAAGCCCCCCCGCAACCAAAACCAGGCTCACAAAAACTTGCAGCAACAAAATCGTCACAGCTGCACCTCCTGCGTTCTCCAAAAACCCTTCTGCACCTTTTTGCTTTTGGGGCCGCGAAGAGCAAAAATACAGAAGAAAATAAGCCCCAAAGAAGAAACCGGCATGCTGATGGCAGCCCAAATCGGCGTCATATAACCTAAAAGCCCCATCAGAACGGCAACAGCGTTATAAACCAAGGAAAGTCCCAAAATCTGCCGGGTAAGTCTGCGCAAATTCATCGCAGAAGTCAATGCCACCTCAATGCCCAATATGCCTTCGCCCACAAGAAAAAAGTCGGCCTTCCCTGGTATGACAGGGCGGCCTATGGCCGGAGTCCCTGCACACCATGCCTTCTCAAATGCCATGGAGTCATTCACTCCATCCCCCAAATAAAGGCTGTCCATGACATCCAACCGCTCCACCACCTCGGCCTTCTGCTGAGGCGTTTGGCTCGCAAAAACATGCCAACGCGAAATGCCCAGGCGGTCTGCCAATGCATGCGTCCGCTCAAGGCTGTCTCCTGAAATAACCCACACTTCGACGCCTTGCTTCTGAAGCGCCTTTATTTCACGCGCCGCGTCCGTACGCAAAAGCTCCGTTGTCCCGAGGGAAATCACTTCCTCACCATTGCGCGACAAAACCGTCGCCTTGCCCCGCTCCAACAGAGAAGTTGCCCAAGAAGCACGCCCCAAACGCCAAAGCTCCTCGCCCCTCCTCCACTCCATCCCCTGCCCCCAAACCTCTTGTACTTCAGCACCTACGTCAAACCCTGGCGCCATCTTCTCGAGAGCTGTGGCTATACACATGCTGGTGGGGTGGCTGGAGCGCGCTGCCAAATTGTAGAGGACGTGCCGCTCCTCTTCCTCCAACTGCAAAAGCCGCTCCGAATTCTTCAACTCCAAACGCCCCAACGTCAACGTCCCCGTCTTGTCAAACAGGACTTTCTTCACCTGCGTCAGACGGTCCAGCAAATCCCCACTGCGTATGTAAAAACCACGCCGCTTCAGCGCGGACTGCGTCAATTCATAGGCCAGGGGAATGGTAATCCCCAGCGCGCATGGACATGTGACAACAAGCAGGGCAACAGCAACATTCACCGCCCTGTCAAAACCCGCCCCCACCCATAAAACAAAACCCAATGCGGCCACCGCCAAAACCCCTATTACCCATGCGCGCGCCAGGCGGTTCCAAAACAATACGTGCGAATACCCCCCCTTGCTCGACGAAGTTTGCCGAAGCAGAGGTACCAACGCGGACTCTGCAAAGTCCGTCAATGCCCGCCCCAATAAAGCCGTATTCCCGGCATTCAAACTCCCCGCCACTATTCTTTCGCCCAGCGACAAATACCTGGGCTCAGGCTCCCCCGTTATCCAATCCGTTGAAACCAAGGCTTGCTCTGACAACAAGGAAAGGTCCACGGGTACCACGTCTCCCGGCGCAACCAAAAGCGTGTCCCCCTCCTTCACCTGCGGCGCCCGTACCAGACGAATGGACTCCCTCGCCATCACCCTCACCCAAAAATTCTCGGAGCCCGCATCCTCCAAAAGAAAACGCCTGTTCTTCTCCAATACACGCTGACGCAACCAACGCCCCGTCAACATGAGCGTTACGAAAATGTTGAGGCTGTCCAAATAGGCTATGTCACCCCGCCCTTGCGTCAATTGCACCAGGGAAACAACATAGGCCAGAGAAATGCCCAGGGCTATGGGGACGTCCAAATGCAAAAGCCCTGTGCGCAAACTCGCTATGGCCGAATGGAAAAAAGGCCACCCCCCATAAAAAACAACAATGGTCGTCAACCCCATGCACAAATAGGTGAAAACGCGAAACAAAACACCATCCGCCAAAGACATGCCAAAATAGAAGGCCGCCGAAAACAGCATGACATTCATTGAAATGCAAATGCAGACACCCAAACGAAAAAACCCCGAAGAAAACCCCTCCTTCTGCTTGTGTGGCGCTCCAAATTGGTAACCAAAACGCTCTACGGACTTTATCCATTCATGGGGGTTGAATGTGTCGCGTGCCCATATGAGTTGGACTTTGCCCAAAGCCGGGTTGACAACAATTTTGCCCCCCCCCTCCTGCCTGCGGAACAACTCGTTGAGTAACCAAACACAAGCACTGCAATGAATGCCCTGTATGTCCAACTCCATGCTGCAAAGAGAGCCCTCTCCCTGCGTCGCCTTCTCCAACAGGGGCTCCAACCACGTATGGCTGCGTATTTGCACAGGGGGGGCAGCAACGGGGGGAATTTGGCCATCAGCCAGCGTGTAGAAAAGAGAAAGGTTCTCTGAATGGAGAATTTGGTAGACAGCTTCACACCCCATACAACAAAACTGCGCATTTTTTGCGCCATTGGGGACGGGGCTGCCACAGTGAATGCACACCTTTGGCCTGTGGTTAGCCTGAGTTGAGTGAAGCGAAGCGACCATTAGCTGTCCTCTAATGCGAATGGCGTGCCTATTATACCCATTCTTTCTTTTAGAAATTGCAAAAACCACCAATAAGCTTTCCGAAAAAGCCACAACACCCCCCGTCGAAATTTTGAGGGTAAAAAAATTCAACATGTCAGCCCAAATAACACCTATAACTCCAAGAAAGCACCTGGGCTGGCCTCGCCCAAAGGTTTTTTTACTTTCGTAGGTTTTTGACTGAAGATGCTCCAAAATGCGTTCCCTCAGCAAAACTGGCGCAATTTTTTCGCAAACCGCTTGTTTATTCGCCAAAATGGTGCAATTTTTTCACAAACCGCCCATATGCTGCATGAAATGCGGTAACCTATGGCCACAAGCGCTTTGCAAACCCCTCAAGAGGGGCGGGGCCGGGAGAAGAAGAGGCAGAAGAAGAAGAGGAAGAGGCCCTTCAAGTTTGGGGCAGCGGCTTATATTTGAGGCGTTTGGGCTTTAGGGCTTCGGGGCCCAGGCGTCTGAGTTTGTCGTCCTCATAGTCCTGGAAGTTGCCTTCGAAGAAGAAGGCCTTGCCTTCACCCTCAAAGGAGAGAATGTGCGTGGCAATGCGGTCCAAAAACCAGCGGTCATGGCTAATAACAACAGCACAACCGGCAAACTGCATGAGGCCTTCCTCCAGGCTGCGCAGCGTTTCAACGTCCAAGTCGTTTGTGGGCTCGTCCAGCAGCAAGAGGTTGCCGCCCTCCTTCAACAGCTTGGCCAGGTGTACGCGGTTGCGCTCTCCGCCTGACAAGTCCTGGACGCGCTTTTGCTGCTCCGCACCTTTGAAGGCAAAGCTGGCCAAATAGGCGCGGGAGGGGACAATACGGCTGCCCAAGTCCAGCTGGTCCAACCCGGCGGAAACTTCTTCAAAAACGGTTTTTTCGCCGTCCAAGGCGTCGCGGGTTTGGTTGACATAGGCCATTTTAACGGTGTCGCCTATGAGGACTTCGCCGTTGTCCGGCTTTTCTTCGCCCACCAAAATGCGAAACAACGTGGTTTTTCCAGCGCCGTTGGGGCCAATAACGCCGACAATGCCGCCGCGCGGCAACTCGAAAGAGAGGTTTTCAAAAAGCACACGCCCTCTGAAGGACTTGCTCAAAGCGGTGGCCTTCACCACCAAGCCACCCAACTTGGGGCCAGGCGGCACCAAAATTTCCCCCCCCGCCTCACGCTTGGCTTGGGCCCTCTGCTCCTCCAGCATTTCTTCATAGCGGTTGAGGCGTGCTTTGCCTTTGGCTTGGCGGGCTTTCTGGCTGCTATGTACCCATTCCAACTCCCTTTGCAAAAAACGCCGCTTCGCGGACTCGGTTTTCTCCTCGGCCTCCAGGCGTTTTTTCTTCTGCTCCAGCCAGGAGCTATAGTTGCCCTTCCAGGGCACACCCCTTCCACAGTCCAACTCCAAAATCCACTGCGCTACGTTGTCCAAAAAATAGCGGTCATGCGTAATGGAGACAACCGTACCTGCATATTCCTTGAGGTGCTGCTCCAACCAGGCCACGGACTCTGCGTCCAGGTGGTTTGTAGGCTCATCCAACAACAGCAAGTCCGGCTTCTCCAACAAAATGCGGCATAGCGCAACACGGCGCTTTTCTCCGCCTGAAAGCGTGGCTACCTCGGCCTCCGGCGGCGGACAACGCAACGCCTCCATGGCCATCTCCAACTTGCGCTCCAACTCCCACCCCCCCACCGCGTCAATGGCGTCCTGGAGTTTGCCTTGCTCCTCCAAAAGCTTGTCAAAGTCCGCGTCGGGCTCCCCCATGGCCAAAGAGACTTCATTAAAGCGGCCAAGCAATGCCATGGTGGGTTTGACGCCCAATTCGACGTTGCCTTTCACATTGAGGTTTTCGTCCAGTTTGGGCTCCTGAGGCAAAAACCCAACACGTGCCTTTGGGTCCGCCCTGGCGGTGCCAAAAAACTCTTTGTCCTGCCCGGCCATAATGCGCAAAAGCGTGGACTTGCCGGCGCCGTTGGGGCCAATAATGCCAATTTTGGCGCCCGGAAAAAAGCACAGGGAAATGTCCTTGAGAATTTCCTTGCCGCCTGCCACCTTGCGCAAGTCATTCATGGTGAAAATGAAGTTTTCTGCCATGCCTCGCCCTAGCGGTTTCTGCCCGACAAGGCAAGCCTCAACACTTTGCCCTCCACCCCTTCCTCCAAACCATGCCCATGAGGAATTAGAAGAAATTATGGGGCTGGTTTTGGGGGCAGGGGTTTGGCCCTGGCGGGGGTGGGGGCCGCCGCAGGCGTGAGGGGTATAGAGGGCGTAGAGGGCGTAGAGAGTGCAGAGGACGAAGCAGGCGTGGGGGTTTTGGGGTGAGGGTGAGGGCCAAGCCGTGGGAGTTGGGGTATGTCCCTAATTTTGTCCCTGTCAAAGGCCCTCTCTGCGCTGCCGATACCGTCGGGTGTTTTCAGCGTCAACCGCTCTCTGGCTGCGGCGATAGCGATTTGTACTGTTTGTGGGTTGGGGTGGTTTCTCAGGGAGAGGGCCCACCAGTGGATGGCGCGCTCCTCGTCGCCGTCCATGGAAGCCAGTTTGCCAAGCTCAAAGAGGGCCTGTGGGGCGAGCGGCGAGTCCGGGAAGCGCCGCACCAACTCGGAGAAGGCGTGGCTGGCCTCTTCCAAGGTTTCCTTGGACATGGCCAGGGACTGGGCATGTAGGTAGAGGGCCTCTTCGGCGACGGGGGCGTTGCTATAGGCGAGGGCTTTGGACTCGAGGGCGGCCTGCGGGTAGTTTTTAGCTTCAAAATAGAGGGAAGCAATTCTCAAAACCAGCACTTCGGCCTGCTCATGGGTTTGGCTTTGGACAGCGCTTAGGCGGGCGATAGCCCCTGGCAAGTCCGCGAAATGGTTGAGTTGTATTTCCGCCAGGAGGATATGGGCATTTTGAGTCAGCGGGGCATTGGGGCATTCGCGGACGAGTTGGGTATAGAGGGCGATGGCGCGCAAGGGGTTGTCGGCGTGCAAATAATAGGCGTCGGCCGTACCTTTGAGTATACGGGAGCGCAACTCGCAACCCTCCTCCGGCAGCAAGGCGCCCAAGGCTACCTCATAGTGGAGGAGGGCTTTGTTATAGTCACCGGAAACCCAAAACGCCTCTGCCTGGTGCAAAGCTTGCTCCGCGCGTTGTTTGCAAGAGAGCAACCCGAGGGTGCACAACAGGGCAAGCAGCCACAGAATTCCCCGCTGAAGAGGGCATAGGCGCTGTCGACACAGTCGACACGGTTGCCAAGTTGCTCCTTTGTGTTGGTACATAAAATTCCATTTCCCTGGCGTGGACAGCCCATAACCCTGAAGCTAAGAATATGCGTGGCCCTCCTCGCCTTCAAAAATTTGGCCCCCATCAACCCTCTCGCCCCCCTCACCTGGGGCACGCAAAAAACCAAGGGTGCGAAGGACACGGCCCAAGCCTAGCAAGCCCGGCCCATGGGCGCCAGCATAGCCGCTTTGAGTGGGGCCACGAGTTTTGTTGAATTAGGAGGCCCAAGCCGTGTAGCGTGCGGGCATTGGCAACCGATGATTTAACGTTGATTCGCCGGACGAGAAGAGGCGACTTAGGTGCATTTAGGCAACTGATTGAGCGCTACCAACGCAAGGTATACGCGGTTGCTTTTGGCATACTCAAAAACCGCGAAGAAGCATTGGACGTTGCGCAGGAGGCCTTCATAAAAACCCACAAGCACATGGACTGCTTTAAAGGGGACGCCTCGTTTTATTGTTGGCTTTACCGCATTGTTTATAATTTATGCATAGACATATTGCGCAAGCGCAAAGGGGGCAGCGTTGCATATATAGAATTGGAAGAGGCACTCAACCTAGAAGAAGAGGGGGCAGCCACATATGCTTTTGGGGACTTAAGCCTTGGGGCAAGCCCGCAGAAAAACTTATTGCAGAAGGAGTTGGCGCAAAAAATTCAGGAGGCCATGGATGCGCTTCCTGAAATATACCGAGCCATTTTGCTGATGAGGGAGGTGGAGGGGATGAGTTATGAGGATTTGGCGCGCACGCTGCAGATTCCCAAAGGCACTGTCATGTCGCGGCTTTTTCATGCGAGGGCCAAAATGCAAAAGCAACTTTCCCCCTATATAGAAGGGTTTGCAGGCGTTGCGCCTTTGTCCTCCAAAAAAGGTGAAGGCTGAATGAATTTAAATGAGCGCCCAACGTCACAAGGAGGAAGAAGGTGTCCATGGAGGCCAAGGCGTAGCGTTTCAGAAGGGGCGCATGTACATTTAAACGGAGGTTTAACGTCATAAAAACAAGCCATGAAGAACCCTGCGCGCAAAAGATTTCGTCCCATGTTTTCTGCTTTTATAGATGGGGAACTCCGTCCGCGAGAGCGTATGCTGGTGGAGCACCACTTGGCCTCTTGCGAGGAGAGCGCGCGGGAGGTGGAGGCCATGCGCAGGGTTTCAAATGGCTTAGGCGCGCTGATGGAAGAAACCGCGGAGAAAGAAGACTGGTCCGCGTTTTCAAAGGGTGTTTTGGCGCATTTAACGCCGGAGAAGTTGCCCTTTTTTCAGCGGCTTAAAATTCAGTTTGTGGAGTCTTTCACCTACCAACGCGGTTGGATTTTGGCGGGAATGTCGGCCGTTGTCCTCATAGGTTTGAGCACCTACATATGGGTGCGTCCGTCTGAGCCTGTGGGTTATGGCCGTCCTCATTTGTCCATTCAGACGGTGACGGCGAAAGCGGGCTCCTCTCTCAAAACCATTGTAACACAGACAGAGACTGGGGATGCTGTTGTATGGATGGTAGAAGAGGCGCAAGCCGAGGGGGAGGAGGTTTCTCTGGAGGCATTGGAGGAGCCGGTTTTGGAGTTGGAAAACAGGCAGGAGAAAGCGGGAGCCCTATGAAAGCACTTTTCCTATTCAGCCTATTGTTGTCCTATGTTGCCTGGGCCGCGGACTCCGTAGAGGTGCGCATTGCTGTTATTTTGACAAAAGAGCAAGGCCCTGAACTCGAAAAAAAGCTGGAAGCGCTCTCCAGCGAGCACCGGCGCCGGCATGAAAACCGCGGGAGGCACGGGGGAGGGCATGGCCGCAAAGCGGGGCCAGAGGAGAAAGGCGACAAACTGGAGGAGAAGGGTGACAAGCTGGAAGCGGAGGACTTGCGTCCCATGCAGAAGGCTTTGGCGTGTCGGCGCCACTATGACTGGTTTAAGCGTTTTTCCAAAAAGCGCGCCACCATAGACGCCAAGGGTGAAACCATTGAGTTGCCCGGGGGGGCCAAAGCCACCCTGCGCCTCAAGCAGCTGAAGGACGACGTGGCCACCTTGGTGGTTTCTCTGCCCAACACGGAGACAACCTACCAACTGGGGCGTACAGGCACACTTTATTTGCAGGCCGGAAAACACGAAGAAACAGAGGTTTGGGTTGTCATTGCCCCGGCAAGGCACTTCCACTAGCCCTCGAAATGCTTAAAGGCTGCCATGCGCATCGCCGAAACTCTTAATGTGTTATCCTGCGGCGCAGGCAATAAAACCGGCACTTGAAACTCAAAAAAATTGCACAACAATGGAACGAATATAGGGAGGGAAAAGCAATGAAACCATGGAAACTTTGGAGCCTATGCATGCTCCTGCTCGCGTGCATGTCTTGCGCGGCAAAAAAACGCTCCGCAGCCAATGACGAGCTTGCGTGTGTTGAGTGTGCAAAAAGCAACGCAAGCCCCCTTGAGCTTGCCGAGGACACCACACCCCCCCACAGCGACGGTGGCAGCAGTGCGCTGAAAGCAGAAACCCCAGTCCAGCCTGGAAAAAAACCTCCGACGCCAACCCAGTCCTGCCTGTCCAACACCTCTTGCGCCATGTCCCTCATTTCTACTTCTTCCTCCCATACCGTCGCGCTGAAACGTGACGGCACCGTCTGGGTGTGGGGAGACAACTTTGAAGGCCACCTTGGGGATGGAACGAGAAAACACAGAAGCCTTCCAGTGCAGGTTAGGGCACCCTCAGGAAAAGCTTATCTCACCGATATAATAGCTGTGGCTGCCGGTGGCATCCACACTGCCGTACTCAAGTCAGACGGCACCGTCTGGGTGTGGGGAAACGGCAAAGCGCGGGCTGCTGACGGAACGGCAGCGGACAGCACCAACAGCAAACGTCCGATGCGGGTTGGGGCGCCCCCTGGAGAAGACCACCTTTCCAAAGTCACCGCCATTGCCGCTGCTACCCTCCACACCGTCGCGTTGAAAAGTGACGGCACCGTCTGGACGTGGGGATACCTTTTTGGTTTGAAACCGACGGTGAAAACCGACTATCCATGGCAGGTTTTGCTTCCTTCGGGTGCTGCGCTCACCGATGTCATGGCCGTTGCCGCGGGTGGCACCCACACGGCTGCGCTCCGCTCAAACGACACCGTTTGGACGTGGGGGAGCAACGAGCATGGCCAGCTTGGAGATGGAACGACGGAATATAGAAACCATCTGGTGCAGGTTGTGGCGCCCTCCGGCAGCGGTCACCTGTCCGGTGTTGTGGCGCTCGCCGTCGGCGAAAGCCATACAGTTGCGCTCAAGTCAGACGGCACCGTCTGGGCTTGGGGAGACAACGAGCATGGCCAGCTTGGAGATGGAACGAAGCAGCAAAGAAGCCGTCCGGTGCAGGTTTTGCTTCCTTCGGGTGCTGCGCTCACCGGCGTCATAGCCATTGCCGCTGGCAGTGCCCACACACTCGCGCTCAAGTCAGACGGCACCGTCTGGGCTTGGGGAGACAACGAGCATGGCCAACTTGGGGATGGAACGACGAAGCACAAAAGCTGTCCAGAGCAGGTTTCGCTCCCTTCCGGTGTTGCGCTCACCAACGTCATAGCCGTCGCCGCCGGTTATGAGCACACGGTTGCGCTCAAGTCAGACGGCACCGTCTGGGCTTGGGGAACCAACAAGAAGGGCCAGCTTGGAGATGGAACGAGGACAAGCCAACGCCAGCCAATACGAAGCAGCCACACTTGGTAGGCAACCATACCCGTTTGCTCCAGCGGCGTCTGTGTTTCTCGTTGGTGCCCCAAACAACGCTTATTCCGCCCTATCTCCCACATTTGCCCCAATCCACACCCCCCACCTGCTCCTTTTTAGTTTTTCTGAACCTCTAAAGTGACGCACTTCAATCTCATCTGTATCGTTTCCATCTTCATCCTTCACATATTCAACAAATACATAGGAAGTGCCTTGAGCATATTCAATTTTCTTTCCGTTTTTTACCTTTTCATAGACGTCTTCTGTCTCCCAAACCTGCAAGGGGGCACCGGGTTTTAGCTTCCTGCCAACCCATATGTCTTCTTCGCTGAGCAGTTCACCCTTGCCAAGGTATGCCAATGCTCCGGCTGCCCCTGCCCCTTTATATTTCTTATCCATACCTTTCATTTTGTCGGGGGTGCTCTGCAGTATGAAATTGAAGTTTTTGCTTTTGTTTTTGGGTATAAGGTTTTGGCCGGTGGCTCTTTTATACCCCATTTGGAGCCTTTCTTTCGAGGCTATTGTGCAAGTATCTTTGGATTCCTTTAACTTCACCGCCCAGCCAGCAATCACCTCACCTATAGGCCTCAGCCTGTCCCAAGCTGAGGGGCCAAGCACCCCATCCACATTGAGGCCCTGTTTGGCTTGAAACTCGGCAACAGCATGTGCAAATTCTTTGTGCTTTCCTTCTTGCCATAGCTGACTCCACTCCGCGTTGATTGCTTCAAGCCGAGTGTCCCAGTTGAATATGGAGGCATATTTTATATTTGCTTCCTTGGCTTGGTTGTAGTTGATTTTATGCTTCTTTTTTCCATTTGCCGGCTTTCGCTGTATGGCCGGACGACCGCCCCTCTGCTGCACCACATGCGCCAACTCATGCGCCAGAAGTTTTTTGCCTTCGGTGCTGTGCGTGGAAAGTGGCCCCTCACCGGAAACAATGTTGTTGCCCAGTGTAAACGCCTTGGCCTGAAGGGCGTGGGCCATTTGTGCGGCATGGGCACCCGTATGGATGCGTACTTGGCTAAAATCTTCTCCAAAGCGGGGGGCGAAGAAGGTACGGCTATAGGGGTCCAACGGAGTACCACCGTGGTTGAGGGCGTTGAGTTGGGACTTCAATTCAGGTGTTGCAGGGGAGGTTTGAGTTGTTGAAGCATTTCCCTGCTGCGGCGTCACCTCTGCACAGCGCAGAGCGGCGCGCCGCTGCTCGTCAGGCGCCAAACCATGCAGCCCACGCTGTTGCGCAAAACCTGTTTGAGGCTGCGCCTCGGGCTCCGGCATACGCATAACGTGCTCGGCAGCCGCGTCCGCCTCGCGCTCCAACGGGTTATGGGGTGCGCCAACCTCAAGGCGCGGCGCAACCCCCGCCCGGTGCATGGCTTGGCAATATTGCCTATAGCGCTCAGGGCCACCCAATGTGGGCATGGGGTTTTGTGGGCAAACGAAGGAGGCGGTGGTTTTGGGTTTGGCATAGGTTTTCATAGGTTAAACTCTCCCAAGTTGGAGGCGTTTGAGGTGGAGGGATGTTACAAGTTGCCGTTGAGCACGCGCCGTTGGTGGCGTTGGCCAAGCGTCGCAAGACAACCCAAGCGCGGGCGCAACACCGTAACCCATTATTTTCTCAATTTTGCATAGGCAGCGGGAGGTGGGACATATGGCGGCAAGGTGTCAAAAAAACTAGCGACGGAAAAGCGATGGGGCCTCCACATTCTTTTGCTTTTGCAGGTGGCTGCTTTTAGGCAACTCATAGGCAGTTTTGGACAACGGCAGCCCCTGTGTGCCTGCATAAGGAGGAAAGCGTTTGTTTCACTCAACAATGGAAGGACTTGAGCAGCAGGCTTTGGACCTCCAGCGTGACAGGCTGGCCACCTTGGGGACATTGTCCGCAGGGCTTGCCCATGAAATCAACAACCCCCTGAGTTATGTGCTGGCCAATTTGCGGTTTTTAAGTCGCGAAATTATAGACTTAAAGCGGCAGTTGGACGAGGGAGCAAAGCCGCTGAAGAATACGGAGTCGCTGCTTTTGGAATGTGCGCAGGTTTTGTCGGAGTCCATTGAGGGTGTGCAGCAAATTGGCAAACTTGTGAAGGATATGAAGCGTTTTGCACGCAGCGACGAAAGCCAGGGCGAGTGGTTTGAGTTGCAGGAAATACTGGAGTCTTCGCTGCGCATTATTGGGCATGAGCTCAAACACCGTGTGTCCATTGAGAAGCAGTTTGAGCGTGTATTGCCGTGTTTGTGGGGAAGCCCTGCGCGCATACAACAGGTTTTCATCAACTTGTTGATGAATGCGGCCCAAGCCATAGACTTGCCACCCGGGGAGTTGGGGAGGGTGGAAATTGGGTTGTCCCGAAAAGCAGGGGGTATTTTGGCCGTGGTGAAGGACAATGGCACAGGCATTCCCCCTGAGCATATGGGCAAACTGTTTGACCCTTTCTTCACGACAAAAGCCTTCGAAAACGGCACGGGCCTTGGTTTGTTTATTTGCAAGGAGCTGATTGTGCAACACGGCGGTTATTTGCACCTGGAAAGCACCCCGGGAGAAGGCACACAAGCCCATGTCTGGCTTCCTGTGAAGGACAAAACGGATTGAGCACCCGTGGTTTGGACTGGCCCATATGCAAGCCAACCACCTATATTTCATGTTTTTTATGGCGCTGACTGGAGCAAACTTCAGCGCTGAGTTGCACCCCGTTGCCTTAGGGCGCCATGGGGGGTTGTGTGCCGCCGACGTTTCTCAATATGGGCAAACCGCCTGCCCTCTCCTGCCAAACACTTGTCAAGTCCCACCCCATATTTTGAGTCCAGAATGCCATGCCAAAGAGGCCCTCCCCACCCTCCACACTCCCTCCGTCTATGCCAAAAACGTCGTCTATGGCTTGTTCGGGCGTGGCGCCAAAACCAATGCGCATATTCCCCCTGGCATGGTTGTTGGACAAGTGTGAGTCCCCGGGAAGGTGTCCCAACACACGCCCTACGCTGACACCTCCACCGCTTGCCACCACTGTTACGCTCGGGTTTAATGCCACGCAGTTTTGCAACACACCGTTGCCCGCTCCCACCACACCACCCGCATATACCGTCGCCTCAACCTCCCCCGTGGCATAACAGTTTTGTATGCTGTTAAAGTTGTACCCCGCTATGCCACCTGCCGCGGCCCCCCTCGCCTCCCCTGTGGCATAACAGTCCTCCACCCTCCCCTCGTTCCTCCCTACTATGCCGCCACCCTCCATGTGGCCAACCACTGCCCCCGCCGTATAACACCCTCGCAGCACCCCGTCATTGCGCCCTGCCACCCCGCCTGCATAGGCTCCTATAACACTCCCCCCTATATAGCAGCCCACTATTTCCCCCCTGTTCCACCCTGCTACCCCACCAATACGCTCATTCCCCTCAATCAGGACACCCTCCAACCCAAGGTTTTCTATCATGGCCCCCTCGCCTATAACACCAAATAGGCCCTGCTCATTCCTGTCAGGGGCATTGAGGGTGAGGCCACTCAAACGGAAACCCTGGCCGTCAAAGCTGCCCGCAAAGGGGGCCCCAGGGGTGCCTATAGGCGTCCAGTTGCTTTGGTGCGCCTGCGGCACAAAAAGGCGTATATCCTCTCTCAGTTGGTAGTGGCGGTCCAGGCCGACGGTGCCCGCATAATGGTTAAAAGCTTGAATGTTGCCCTGGGTTAGCGGAATGGCGCGCGCCCTCGTCAGGCCATCCCAAAACACCAGAGGAATGGTGTGCGCCTCATCGGCTTTATAACCCTGCGGTATGTTCCTCAAACTCAGCCGAAGCGCCAAGCCCTCAGGAATGGCTGCCCCACTGTCATAGGCAACGCTTACCTCAAAACGCCGCGTCTCCTCCGTTGTGTGGCCCACAATGAGGAAGGTCAGCGCCCCCACCGGCTCTATCTCAAGCTGCACCTCCTCTGCGTCGGTATTGTTGGCAAAACCGGAGACAACAACACCCAAAGTGGTGGCGGCCTCTATGGGGGAGAAGGTGAGGGCTTCGGGCATAAGGCCCCTGTCAAAGCGCAAAACGCGGGGCTCCGTCTCGGGCTCTGCCTGTGCCCCCGGCTCCACCTCCACCAAAGAGGTTGCCCCCCTCCCCGCCTCCGGCTCCCCTTTCTCCCCGGAGCAAGCAACCACCCCCCCGCCCAATACCAACACTGCCAACACACAGCCCAACCGCCTTATGCTCCACGGGCTCAAAAAGAAAATATTTGAGTGAATGTTTTGCGTTTCCATAGCTTCCCTTTCTTTTGAGGTGCCCCTTCGTTTATTGAGCTATTTTGTATGGAAAGGACATGGGGTACCCTAAGGGTGCCCACATGAGGTGTCAACACCCGGGCCACGGGGTGGGGGGGTGTATACCTATTGAGGCGCCTCCAGTTTCAGCACTGCACGGGGCATACCCCGGGGGGTGGGGGGGCGCGGCCCTGGCGTTTATACGTTAAAGCGGAAATGCATAATGTCACCGTCTTGGACGACGTAGTCCTTGCCTTCGAGGCGAAGCAGGCCCTTCTCGCGTACGGCTGCCTCGCTGCCCAGCTTTAGCAAGTCCTCCCAGCACATCACCTCCGCGCGAATGAAGCCCCTCTCAAAGTCCGTGTGTATAACGCCAGCGGCCTGGGGGGCCGTCCACCCGCTTTGAATGGTCCACGCACGGCACTCTTTGGGGCCTATGGTGAAATAGGTGCGCAGCTTCAGCAGGCAATAGCCAGCGCGTATCACTTTGTTGAGGCTGGGTTCCTCAAGGCCCGCCTCCTTCAAAAACTCGGGGCGCTCCGCTTCAGAGAGTTGCTGAATTTGGGCCTCCAACTCGGCGGCCACGGCCACCACCTGTGCCCCCTCCCTCTGCGCTATCCCTTCTACTTCGGCATAGCCCACGTCTGCCTTGAGGTTTTGCAAAGCGGCCTCTGAAACATTGGCCACAAACAACACGGGCTTTGCCGTCAACAAAAACAATTCCTTCAGTTGCTGGCGCTCCTCGTGCGTCAGCTTTTGCGCGCGCACGGGCACCAACGCGTTGAGTGCAGTCAGCACCTTCTCAACAAGCACCAACTCCTGCCTTGCAAGCTCACCCTCCTTGCCAGCAGCCTTGGCGGCTTTTTGTGTGCGCTCACGGCGCTTTTCGAGTGTCTCCATGTCCTTGAGGCATAACTCGGTGTCTATAATTTCCTTGTCGCGTTGGGGCCCCAGGCTGCCTTCCACATGCGTTATGTTGCTGTCTTCAAAGCAACGCAGCACATAAAGCACCGCGTCCACCTGGCGTATGTGAGAGAGGAATTGGTTGCCCAAACCCTCGCCCTGGCTTGCGCCGCGCACAAGGCCCGCAATGTCGACAAACTCCAAGGCGGTGTAGAGGGTGCGCTCAGGCTTTTGCATGTCCGCCAAGCGCGTCAAACGCTCATCCGGCACGCAAACAATGCCAACATTGGGCTCTATGGTGCAAAAGGGGTAGTTTGCAGCCTGGGCGCCCGCTGAGGAGAGTGCATTAAACAAAGTCGACTTGCCGACATTTGGCAAGCCGACAATACCAATAGAAAGGGCCACAACCGCTCCGCAAAAAGAGGAAAACGCGTTTAATTAGGCTTTGGCACGGGGCCCAAGCTCACTTGCAAACCACTCGGCCAGTTGCTTCTGCTTGGCATCATCCATGCGCTCTTCCAACAGGCGCTCGGCAATCGTCAAAGCGAGGCTTGCGGCCAGGGCCTTCATTTCAAGCACGGCCTTTTGGCGCTCCTCCTCAATGGCTTTTGCAGCGGCCGCCTTCATGGCTTCAGCATCCGCACGGCTTTTTGCCATCAACTCCTCGCGAAACTTGGCAACGGACTCCTGGGCCTTCTGCAACTGCTCCGCTGCCTCCTGGCGTACCTGAGTCATGGCCGCCTTCTGCTCCGCCAAAAGCTTCTCGGCTTCGGCACGCTCGCGCTTGGCGGACTCAATGGCCTCCGCAATCTTCTGCTCCCGCCCCTCCACCGCTCGGAGCAACGGCCCCCATGCCATAAGGCGCAAAAGGAAAGCCACAATAATGAAGGTAATGAGGGTCCAAAAAATCAACCCCGGGCGTACATCCATGAAACTTGCTGCAAAAACCAATGCGGGCATAGGAAGCTCTCAAACCTGAAAAATAAAAACAAACGGCTTCAAGGCGGCCCAACCGGGCCGCCCCACGTGTCTTGTCGCTCTAGGCTTTCACGGCCAACAGAATGCAAATAACCAGTGCAAACAAAGCGACACCTTCAATCAACGCCGCCGCAATAATCATCGTCGTTCGAATGTCGCCTGTCGCAGAAGGCTGGCGCGCCGTGCCTTCCAAACCCGCCGCCGCCAAACGGCCAATGCCCAATGCGGCACCAATAATGGTGAGTCCTGCGCCAATCCCTGCGGCCAAATAAGCATATGCTAAAGCTGTTGCATCCATGTGTGTTCCTCTCGTTGGGACTCCTTTGAAGGGCGAGTCGTCATTTCCCTTCGACTACCTCCGCTGCTTTTGCAAACGGGTCACTCCAAAAAACGTCAGTGGTGCTCTGTGGCATGGTGCCCCATCGCCACACCTTGGCCGATGAAGACGGCGGACAACATTGTGAAGACATAGGCTTGAATGAGGCCAACAAAAATTTCCAGAAAATAAATGGCCGCAGCCATGGGGACAGCTGCAACCACAGCCCAGGCCGTCACCAAAAAAGTAAGGCTGATGATGAAAAACAGCACCATATGGCCTGCCAACATGTTTGCAAACAAACGTACCATGAGGGCGAAGGGCTTTGTGAAGAGTCCAATAATTTCTATTGGAATCATAATGGGCGTCAAAAACCAGGGTACGCCCCCTGTCAGGTGTTTGGCAAAACCAATGGGGCCGGCGGAGCGGAGGGAGGCCATTTGTGTCAGCACAAAGGTGGTGATGGCAAGGCCGCACGTGACGGCCAGGTTTCCTGTCGCGGAGCCAAAGTTGGGAATGAGGCCCAACCAATTCATCATGAGGATGAACATGAAAGCCGTGCACAAAAACGGCGTGTAGCGTTTCGTCTCGTGGCCGCCAATATTTTTGTCCGCAATCTCATCCCGAATGAAGAGGACAATGGCCTCCAGCATGTTGGTGCGCAAACCCGTCGGCTGCAACTTCGAGGCGTCTTTGTAGCGCCTCGGCCAGGCCGCAAACAGCAAAAGCAGTGTGGCCGCAATCCACATCATCAACAAACTTTTGGTCGGCCGCATGTCATAGCAACCGTTCATCCACTTGGCGACACCCGGAATGGCACTGAGCGCTGAGCCCTGCGGCACAGGCTGGGCGCAAGCCCCCGCTTCACGCTCAAACAACAAAAAGCTGAAAACTTCGCCCAGGTGCAAAGTCGGGTTGTGCTCCACGCCAGGCCAGGGAATTTCAAACTCATATTCCTCAGCGTCCGCAACGTGGTGCATAATGACGTCTGCAGGCGACTCCCCATGCTCGCCCCCAGAGGCAAGCACAACCGAAGAAAACATTAAACCCGCCAAGGCTGCTGCGAAAGCTGCGCGCTTCATCCGTTCTCTCTTTGCGACAAGGACTGCTGTTTTTGCTCAAGCACCAAATAGCAAATTTCCAAAACCAGCTGCATAGCGTAGACACATAAAAAGCCAAGCAAGAAAGCACCAGGCGCCTGTTTGACTTTGACTGCCCATATCAAACCTCCCACCAAGGCGAAAGCACGAAGCGACATGGAAAGCACCACGGCCAACATTCCGCGTTGTATGGGCTTGGCCGTCTTCGAATGCATGAGCCAAGCCTTCATCCCCAAAGCCAATGCCCCAAGCCCACAGGCCAAAACCAAACCCAGCCAAAACACCGCCCACTCCAGGCCCTCCACCCACCCCCTGTGGCCTGCCCATAACCAGGCCAACCCTATCCATAAACTCAAACCCAATTCTATCAGGAGACACTTCAAAAACAGCTTCATGGGGGCGTTCCTTTGTTGCTGTCCCCGGGGGGCTTGGAAAGCCTCAGCGCCGCCATAATGAAACCCATAAGCCCCACCAGCGCCCCTATCCCCAAACCCAAACCCCAACCCCAGCTGCCTAGGCCCACCCACCCCGTCAAAAACCAACCCAATAGGGCCCCCGCCCCCAGGCCCCCTGTGACTCTCCCTACGGCGTCCAACCAGGGCGCCATCTCCCGCATGGCTTTTGCAAAAGGTGACAATTTGTCCACAGCTTGCGCTTAGCAGGTTTGGCCAAAAACAAAAACGCCTGCTTGTTGAAGCAGGCGCCTTTGTCTTTTGGGAGGAATTTCGTAGGCGGCCCTTATTTGGGGGCCACAGGAGCGGGTGCAGGGGCTGGGGCTGGGGGAAATTGTATGCCTTGCGGAATGCTTCTCTTCTCAAACTTTGTGTTGAGTTTCATGGGGTTTGTCACGCCCGCGTTGTCCACAGAATAAATGGCTCCTTGGAAGCTGGGGTCCTTCAACGTCAACAAGCCTTGGCGTGAATAGTTTGCAGACAAGCCCAAAATACGAGCGGCTTCGCCCGGGGCATGGAAACCCTTGGAGTTTTCGGCCTCGACAAAATCCAAGAGGAATTGAGCGCGCCGTTGCATATAGCGGGCGTTGTAGAGTTCTGCATCCGTCTTTCCGGCGGCCATGCCCGCTACAATACCGTCAATGAGGTCCATGAGGGCTTCCATGGCTTCATGGCGAAGCGAGAAGGTGCGGTCCTGAATTTCCTCAACTCTTCCAATCAACTCCTTCTCTGACCATTTGTGGCAACTTTGGCAGGCGCGGTTGATGTTGAGGTTGGGGCTGCGTATCCAGTGGTCGCTGATTTTCATGGCGCCTTCGCGCTTATAGGGCATATGGCAATCGGCGCAGGAGACACCTGAGCGTGCATGGATGCCTTGGTTCCACATTTCAAACTCGGGGTGCTGAGCTTTCAAAAGAGGCGCTTTGCTCTCTGCATGAATCCAGTCGCGGAAAGCAATTTCGTCATAGTAATCCATCATATTTTCAACTTTGAGGCCCTTGTGCCACGGGAAAACAAGCTGCTTGTTGGTGTCAAAGTGGTATTCAACGTGGCACTGAGCACAAACATAGGAGCGCATCTCGCTGACGGTGGCCTGCTTGTTAACGTCATAGTTTTGAATGCCTTGCGAAGCTTTCAACACTTTCAAACCGTTGATGAGTCCCGGACGCGAAATGCGCAAACTCATGTCCTTTGGATTGTGACAGTCAATGCACGTAATGGGGTGCTCCACGAGAGCACGTGCCTCAAAGTAGGGAAGTTGGTTGAATTTTTTGAAGCCCTCCATGAGGTCCCCATTGCCCAACTTCGTGAAAGCCACAAAGGAGGAGGCGTGGCAATTCATGCAGTTACCAAACTGGCCAACTTCTTGGCGCTTTGTCATTGTTTGGTCGTCCAACATATAGTAGTGGCCCCTGTCCTCCCTAAAATCCCTCGCAAAAGCATAACCCAACCACATCCTCTTCAGGCTCGCGTCCTTGTCAATGTGCGAATAGGAAACCTTTGTGCGGTCATCCACGTGGCCCGGCCACTTTTTGCCAATATCCCACCTGTCCTTCTCGGGAAGCTCTATCGCATAACTGCCGCCATATTTGGTGGGCGTCATCTCCTGCGTCTTCATGTAGTCGGCATATTGCTTGGGGTAATTCTTCCCCCATATGGCCGGGTCCTCTATCTGGTCATCCAACGGAACAACCCGGTTGTAGACAGCAACATTCTTCTCTGCCTTTTTTCCAGCAATATCAGCCACTAAGAAGGCTCCAAGGCCTCCAGCCAATACGGCAACCAAAGCGACAACAGCAAACAAACCGGCTCGGCTCGATTGTTCAGCCATGAGTTAACTCTCCTTGAAAACAGTCTTTTTTCGGAAGCTTCATCCATCCCTCCAGTTCAGTTTCAATGCAAGTGGCCCGCGGAACGATGGCACTTGACACAAGAAATCTCTTCTTGCCCCACTGCATGCTCTTCTATGGTCGACACAATGTCGCTATGGCAGGCTCGGCACTGCCCTTCAACAACTTCTTTGTTTGCAGGGGTAATTCGAATGTTGTCTGGGAAATTCCCAGTCGTAAAAGCAACGGCATGGTTGTAGCCATTGCGCGCTTTAACAAAATATTTTGCGGCTTGGCTGTAGGACGGAGTGTGGCAATCATTGCACGTCGCAACATGGTGGTGAGAGGACTTGCTCCAATTTGCAAAAAACTCGTTCATGACGTGGCAGTTGTTGCAAGCTTTGGCGTCGTCCTTCAGGTATGAGTCCCCTTCTGCGTAGACAAAAGTATAACTACCAATTCCGACCGCCAACCCAACCGCTAGGCCAGCAATGCCCACAAGCAAAGAAGATTGACCAACACTCATAATGAGCCGTATATTTATCCATGCCATTGTAATTTTCTACAAAAAAACATGTTCCTGCGGATTATTTTCATAAGCCACTGGAACTATAGCCTTAAATTTTTTAATAAACCCTCGTCTCCCGCTGCAATTCCTGCATGGAAACGAAGTTGTTTGAATTTTTCTCCGTAGGCAGGTTTTTGGGAAGAAAGGGTTGGGGGACGGCGCCCTTAACGCGTCATGCCGCGCTTGCTGCCTTCAATAAAGCGGATGAGCTCTTCTATTTCTGCCTGCCCCGCATAGGTTTCTTTCAAACGCCCCAGCGCTTCACTCAAACTCAGTTGGGAGCGAAAGAGAATGCGGTAGGCTTCCTTTATGCGCTCCTGCTGCTCCTGGCCAAAACCATGGCGCGTCAACCCCACCTTGTTCAACCCCGCCAGCTCCGCCCTGTCCCCCTGGGCAATGCAATAGGGGAGCACATCCATGGTCACCATGGAGCCGCCTGAAATGAAAGCATGCTTGCCTATGCGCGTAAATTGGTGCACCGCGGAAAGGCCACCCATAATGACGCAGTCGCCCACTTCCACATGCCCGGCCAAATTGACGGCATTGGCCAATATGCAGTGGTTTCCAATTTTGCAGTCGTGCGCCACGTGAGAGTAGGCCATCACCAGGTTGTCGTCCCCCAACTGGGTTTTCCCCCCACCTCCCTCCGTCCCTATGTGCAAAGTGGCACACTCCCTTATGGTGTTCCTGTCGCCAATAACAAGCTGCGTCTGCTCCCCAGCATATTTCAAGTCCTGGGGTACTTCTCCCAATGAGGCAAATTGGAAAACCCGGTTCTCCTCCCCAAGCGTGGTGTTCTGCGCAATCACCACGTGCGGCCCTATGCGCGTCTTGGCGCCTATGCGGACACGGGGGCCCAACACACAATAGGGGCCCACCTCCGCTTGAGGGTGTATTTCTGCCTCCTCGTGTACAATCGCTGTCGGGTGAATGCTCATGTCTCCCCTGCCTCCCTGCGCCTCAACGTGGCCATAAACTCCGCCTCCGCCACCACCTGGCCATCCACCGTCGCCTCCCCCTTGTGCTTCCATACCACACCCTTCTGGCGCAATACGTTGACAGAAAGCAGCAACTTGTCCCCGGGGACAACAGGCCGACGAAACTTCGCCTGGTCCACAGCCATGAGGTAGGAAACATTCTCCTCCGGCGAAAGTTCTGTCGTCTTATAGGTGAGTATGGCGCAAGCCTGCGCCAACGCTTCCAATATGAGGACACCCGGCATGACAGGGTGGTTGGGGAAGTGCCCTCCAAAAAATGGCTCGTTAAATGTCACATTCTTGAAGGCTACCAAACGCTTGCCCGGCTCAAATATTTCGACGCGGTCTACCAGCAAAAAAGGGTAGCGGTGGGGGAGGAGTTGCTGAATTTCACGAATGTCCATGTTCAAAGGTTTTCTTCCTTTTCAAGTTCTTCAATGCGCCGCTTCAAACGGCCCACCTCTTTCAACAGCTCCGGCAACTTGTGGGCGGACAACATAAATTTGAGCCAGTCCACATGCCGAAAACCACTATAGCCTGAAACCTGGGCCCCATCCTCCACGTCCCGCCCTATCCCCGTCTGCGCGGAAACCATTACCCGGTTCCCTATCTCCACATGGTCGGCTATCCCCACCTGCCCTGCTAATACGACTCCGGCCCCTATGGTTGTGGAGCCTGCTATGCCCACCTGGCCGCAAATCAACCCCAAGGGCCCTATGTGTACGTTGTGCCCTATTTGCACCAGGTTGTCTATCTTCGTCCCCCGCCCTATCACCGTCTCGCCCGTCGTCGCCCTGTCTATGCAGGTGCCCGCACCTATCTCAACATCATCTTCAATATGCACAACCCCTGTCTGCGGAATTTTGACGTGCGCCTTCTTCTCAACGTCAAATACATAGCCAAACCCATCCGCCCCCAACACCGCCCCGGCGTATATGGTTACGCGGTTGCCCACCTCCACTTTGTCCATCACCACCACATTCGGGTAAAGCCAACAGCCCTCCCCCAGCACCACCCCTTCGCCTATAAATACGCCGGGAAAGAGGACGGTGTGCGCACCCACCACGGCCCCCTTCTCTATGACGACGTTGGCCATAATGCAGGCACTGGGGTGTATGCACGCTTCGGGGTGTATGCGCGCGGCTTTGTCCACCCCGGGTGGGGGTTGTGTGCGTGGGTTAAACCAGTCCGCAACCTGTGCAAAAGCCAGCGCCGGGTTGGCCACGCGTATCCAATTCATGCCCTCCACGTGGGGCGCGTCTTCACGGGCGATGACGGCCAAGGCTTGCGTGCCTAGGAGGGCTTTTCTGTAGCGGGGGTTTGCAAAATAGGAAAGCTGCGTCTTGCCCGCGGCCTCCAAACTCGCAACCCCACCCACCCTCGCGTGGACGTCCCCCTCCACCTTGCCCCCTATCCGTTGAGCAATCTCCCCCAGCGTCTTTGAGGCGTTCATTTCGCGGGCGCGCCTGGTTTCGCTGGAGTTTTGGCCGCGGGCGTGGCTGCCCCTTTGTGCTTCTCGTTATAGGTGCGTACCAACTCGTTGGTATAGTCTATGCTGGGAGGCGCCCAAACCAACCCTGAGTTGGTTTTCTCAAACATCATCGTCAGCCCCTCCCGCTGGGCAATGGCTGCAATAATCGGGTCCATCTTCTCAAAAATCTTCTTGAGTTCCGTCTGTTCTACTTGGGCCATCTCCTCCTGCATCTTCTGGGCTTTTTGGAAAAACGCAGAGGCCGTGGCTTGCAACTCAGCCAACTTCTGGCCGCGAGCGGTTTCACTCATCATCGCCGCTTGCTTTTGGAAATTCTCCTGCTCGTTTTTTATTTTGTTCTCTTCCGCTTCAAGTTCCTTCTTGCGCTTCTCAATCTCTTTCTCAAGCTTCTGGCGCGCTTGCTGGCCTTCTGCCACCTCTCGCAACGCACGCTGCAAATCCACATATCCCAGTTTCACATTGGCCCACGCAGGCAATGCAAGCACCAAACCCAACAATAGAAATTTTCTCATCCACGCAACTCCTTTAAACAAAGCATTCTTTTAAACAAAACATGCCCTGGAGGGTTGAAATGCAAGCCCCGGGGTATTGGTTAAAACAGACTTAGTATATGCAGGGCCACCCGTCTTGGTTTAATTTTCGTTAGAAACGCCACCCAAGGTTGAGGCCCAGGCGCACCTGAGAGGGCATCCTCCCCTTCCCTGTGGGTAAGTCCCAGGCCCCCAACAGCCCTATTATTAAATGCTCCACCAGCAATATGTCCATCCCAAATTGCGGGGCAACCGCAAGCCTGGACTTCTTCTCCTGCCCGTCTCGCGCAAACCCTGCCTTGCAACTTATATGAAAGCTGAGGGGCCATGTGTCCGTCCTAAACGTCGGCCCAATGAGGGCCATAAAACGCTCTGTGTTGAATGCATAGTTGAGGTGTATGCCCATGAGGGCCCACTCGGTTATCCAGTAGGAGCCGGTCCCCCCTATATAAAACGGCGCCCCCTTCGCCGGGGACTTCTTCACCACAAAATTGGCCCCCCCATCCACCGCAACGGAAAAACGACTGGCCACCGTATGTGAATAGCCCCCCAGGCCCCGCTCCGCCTCTTCCGGCACCCCACCCCCACTTGCCCGCGCTTGCGCAAAACCCTCCACCCCCCCCACCATGCAGAGCAAAAATACCAAACCATACCGCTTCCTTCTGTCCATCTTCAGCTCCCTCTCGTCCCCCCCCTTATCTCCCAAAAAATGCCCAGCAACCACCTAAATATGCACCCCCACCACCCCACCCAAAACCCCACCCCCTCCCCAGGCTCGCCTCCACAAAACCACAGCCCCACAAAACCACAGCCTCGGGCCCGCTTCCTCTCGCCGGGCCCGCTACTGTCAACAGTTGCTTACACCAGCATACATTTTAAGTTTGCCCTGCTGGGCCATTCCGTCTATTATTTGGATGTTCATGTCTCTTATTTCCGCCATCCTCTTCCTCTTGGGAGCTTACACCTCTGCCCCTGTGCTGAAACTGGAGCCATCCGAGGGCTTGGCCCCTCCTTCCAATGCCCAACCCTCGCCAGAGGAAATGAATACTTTGGCTCTCCTAAAACAAGGGGACTTCGCAGAAAACCCTCCTGCCTTCGGACGCAGCGCCCTCTATCGCTTGGGCTATGCAAATACCGTGCGCAGACACTTGGAAACCAGTTTGGAAAACTGGGAAAAAGAAGGAGAGGCCCTGGCCTTCCTCCTCCCTCCTGTTGCGGATATTCATGCGTTCGATGTTGCGCATATTCAGGAGCGCTATGACATCCCCATTGAAATGCGCCCACTCGTCATTAGCTATGTGCAGTTTTTTCAGGGCACCGGACGTAAATGGTTCGTAAAGTGGATGGAACGCTCTACCCGTTATGTCCCCCTCATGCGCCCCATCCTCGAAAAAGCTCAACTCCCCAAAGACACCGTCTATTTGGCGATGATAGAGAGCGGCTTCTCCCCCTTCGCCTATTCCTGGGCCCACGCCGCCGGCCCTTGGCAATTCATCCCCTCAACAGGAGCCTATTATGGCCTTAAACAGGACTTCTGGGTGGATGAGCGGAGGGACCCTCTTAAGTCCACTGAAGCCGCTGCCCGCTATTTGACGGAGCTCTATCGAAAACTCGGAGATTGGTATCTCGCATGGGCCAGCTATAACACCGGCGAAACCCGCGTGCGCCGCCTCATGGAGCGCCATGCCTCCGCAGACTTCTGGGAGCTCTCCGAGTCCGCCCACCTCGCCAAAGAAACCAAACACTATGTGCCTAAACTCATCGCCGCCGCCCTCGTCGCCAAACACCCCGAGGCCTTCGGCTTTGAGCAAACCGAAATCTCCTATCAGCCCCTCTTTGAGTTCGACGAAGTCCTCCTCGAAACCGCCACGGACTTAAACGTCGCCGCCCTCCTCATCGACAGCTCCCTCGCTACCCTCCAAGAGCTTAACCCGGAGCTCCTCCATAACTATACGCCTCCATCCTCCCCCTCTGCCCCTTATGCCTTGCGCATCCCCAAAGGAAGCCAAGCCGCCTTCCTGAAAGCTTATGCCCCTCTGTCCATCCAGGAAAAATCCAGCGCGCAAACCTATCTCGTCCGTAAGGGCGATACCCTCTTAAAAATTGCCAAAAAATCCAAACTGCACCCCGAAACCCTCGCCCTCTTCAACCACCTGAGCCCTGACAGCCCCCTGCGTACCCACCAGGCCATCCTCATCCCCAAAGCCGCCCTCTTTACCAACCCCCTGCAAAATACTCCCGCTGCCCACCTCCGCTCCAAACACCCCTCTACTTATCACGTCGTCCGGGGCGACTCTCTCTGGTCCATCGCTCGTAAATTTGACGTCAATATTGAAAGCCTTACCAGCTGGAATAGGCCCCTGCTGCGTAAAAACAAAACCCTCTTGCCGGGCACCAAGCTGAATGTCCGGCCAAACGCCTCCAACAAAACCTCTAAACCCAGGCAACAAACCCGCTCCTCCGCCTTCTCCCCCCACGCCAACCCCCTCACGAGGCTTAACTAGGCCGTGTCGTCCATAAAATTTGTCCTTCGGGCGTGGGTTTTTTAACTGAAAATGTTTTTTTGGGCCTGCGGCCCGGGCCTTTCTCAACTGAGATATGTTTTCTTGGGCCTGCGGCCCGGGCTTTTCTTAACTGAGATATGTTTCTATGGGCCATGCGGCCCGACTTTTTTTTGAAATGTTTCTTTTTGCCCTCCGGGCGGGGTTTATTTAACTGAGAATGTTTTTTTTGGGCCTGCGGCCCGGGCCCTTTTTTGAAATGCTTCTCTTTGCCCTCCGGGCGGGGTTTATTTAACTGACAATGTTTTTAAGGGCCATGCGGCCCGGCTTTTTTTTGCCCTCCGGGCAGGGTTTTCGCCTCTCGGCGAGTCACTTTTTTTTTGCACGCGCAAAAAAAAAGTAACCAAAAAAAAACGGCGCCCTGCGGGGCCTTGGCCTCACTCGCAACCCTCTTGGAGCTTTCCTCACTTGTTTTCCTCCAGCGAGGGTCGCGGGGCACTGTTCAAAACTTGGAGCGTGTCAGCAGTGCTCTCTGCATTCAACCTCGTGTCTTCGACACGAGGCTTTCAAACACCCATGTGCCAACTTTGCCTTACCTCATGTCAATCCGCGGGTTGACAAAAAGCAAGGCAAAGTTGACACTTCAACGGCATTATAGAGCCGCCTGCTGAAAGCAGGCGGTTGGCCTCAAAAGCTGCTGCTGACACGCTCCGAGTTTTGCACAGTGCCCCGCGACCCTCGCTGGAGGAAAACAAGTGAGGAAAGCCCCAAGAGGGTTGCGAGTGAAGGGTGTTTTTCGAGGCTGTTTCGAATGGCCCCGTGAGGGTTGTGGGTAGTGAGGCGAAGGCCCCGCAGGGCCACCGGAGGGAGCCGTTTTTGAGGAACTTTTTGGGCGAGCAAAAAGTTCCCCGCCGGAGGCAAGACGCCCGGAGGGCAGAAAAGCGCGGGCCGCAGGCCCAGAGAGAACAAAGATCGGA
>Ga0209755_10001398_pt1 | contig 37935 bp, 34 predicted proteins | sample TergutCo191P1_FD_187301 | JGI IMG/M metagenome (GOLD analysis project Ga0209755, IMG submission 187301) | Cornitermes sp. P1 segment gut microbial communities from Petit-Saut dam, French Guiana - Co191P1 (SPAdes) (version 2) | ecosystem: Host-associated > Arthropoda: Insects > Digestive system... | reverse complement strand
GACAATGTTCTGCCGCTGCCTCTTCTAATAATGTTAAAATTGTCGTAGGAGAGGCTTCTCCGTATTTATTCATTTCAAAATATCTGAGTTTAAAATTTTTATCAAAATAATTATCCATAATTCACCCATTTTTTTAGTATCTGTATTTTTGACATATTTTATATAAAAAAGTTGCATGTTGTTATATTTGGGGATATGATTTTTAACGCAACTCATGATAAAATAATTTAACTAGGTAATTATTAATGGAAGACCAGTCAAAAATATCTTTTTTTGGAAACAACGAAAAAATCCTCCGGCTGCAATACGCGGGTCTTCTTGATGAATTAATAAAAAATAATGATGATTCGCTTCTGTCTGATGATTTTAAAATTGAAACAACTCCCGCAGGAGAGCCGACACTCAGCGTTAACGGTATTTACGTTCACTCTCAGCGCGATCCGTTACGTGAAGGACAGCGGCTTGCAGAGTCAATTGAAGCAGAGGAAGGAGCAATTGTAATTCTTGGGTTTGGGCTTGGTTACGCTGCGCAGATGGTACAGCAGAAGCAGCGCGCGAAGTTAAAGCAGCCGGCGATATTAAACAATGAAAATAAACCGCGTCCTGTTATCGTTGTAGAAAAACATAAGAGTTTGCTTTTAAAGGCGTTTGAGCATCGTGATTTTACCGATTTTCTTGATAATAATCGTATTATTTTTATCGCCGGAGGCACAGGCGAAGGCATTACAACAGCGTTAAATATCGCGAACGAAATTATCAAAGAACATAACAATAGCGTCGGCGAAAAAAGAGTGGCTCCGTCTGTTATACGAAATAAAGCGCTTATTTCTCTCGATGAACCATGGTACAAGGCGGTTGACGACAGAATCCGCGCGTGGTCGATGAAAGACGATGTTAATACGGCAACACACAAACGTTTCGGGGTGCGTTGGGCGCGCAACATAACGCGAAATATAAGCGCGTTACGCGATTATCCGGGCATTTCGCGGCTTGCAGGACTTGTGTCAAAGAATTGTACCACAAAACACACTCGTACATTCGGTACGAACAAATACGAATATAAAGAAAGAGTTACAGACTCTGATTCCTCTGTGATTGAAATTAATGAAAATCTGCCTGTTTTTTTAGCGGCTGCGGGACCTAGTCTTGATAAAATAAAACCGCTGTTACGTGACATTCATGAACGCTGCGTTATAGTCGCTGTTGATACAAGTTTGCGTTTTTTTATTCAGAACGGAGTGCAGCCGGATTTTACGGTTGTTGTCGATCCGCAATTTTGGAACAGCCGCCATCTTGATCGTTGTGTTTTTCCGCCGGACAAATCACATGCAGCAGGACAGATTGTAAGACAGACTGCATTGATTGCAGAGCCTGCCGTTTATCCGCAGGTTCTGCGTCTGCCTTTTAAAAATAAATTTGTATGCTCTTCGATGTTTGCGTTAGGCGCTTTTATCGAAAAAAAAGTTGATCCCAAAGGAAAACTTGGAGCGGGAGGATCTGTCGCGACATCGGCGTGGGATTTTGCGCGTATTCTCGGAGGCAGTGAGATTTGGATCGCAGGTCTTGATTTATCGTTTCCGAATTTAAAAACGCATTTCCGCGGCGCGCGTTTTGAAAGCCTCATCAATTCCAAATCAAACCGTTTTAATCCCGCTGAAAAATGGATAGTAAGAGCGTTACGCGACGGCATACCGTTAATGGGACGCGCTGCGTCAGGAGAGCAGGTTCTTACGGACAGGAGATTGTCCCTCTATGCCGCATGGTTTGAAAATCAATTCAGTCAGCACGCAAGCGTAAAGAACTTTTGTCTTTTCCAGGAAGGTTTAAACATAAAAGGACTCCATGCGGCGGATACGGAAAAACTTCTCGCGCTTCCGCCCCGCCGAGAGGAGATCGACCGCCGCGTACGAGAAGTTTTTTCACAGACAGAGATTGCGTTTAACAATCCGGAAGAAAAACAAAGAAGAACGGAATTGTATGAAAACGCGATTAACGAATTAAAAAACGGGATGGAAAATATTAAAAACGACGCTGCAAGAGGGGAAAAAATAGCGCGGGACGCTTTAAAAGCAACACATGAGATTTCAGGCAGTATAAATCTTTCGCAGCAGGAAAAAATTTACAAAGAATTAAACGCTATAACGCAAAATATAAACGAAAGCAGCGTTAAAGAAATAACGGATTTTTTATTACCGCTTGCAGTGGATGAAAAAGAAAATAACGATATTGCGGGTAATGACGATCCTTTTAAAAAGTTTTTAATTTCATCACTTGTGTTATTTTCAGGAATTGTGAGAGCTGTGGATTTTTATAAAGCTTGTATAATTTAAAAAACGTATTACTCAAAAACCACGGAAAACCAATGCTTAGGATCGCTTTGATCCTGCGCGATTAATCCGATATCAATGTTGGCTGTTGTTTCGGCGACAAGCCAATTTTTTCCGGAAGACTCAAAGCGCGCGCCTTCTCCTTTTAAATCAGCGAGCCCCATTGCGTGGCTGTAATGAGGTGAAACCATAATCGCTGCGGGAATATTAACGCCGTTAAGAATGATCGCGAAAAGCATCGCGCGGTTATCGCAGTCGCCTCTGCCTTCAGTAACGGCAGTAACAAGATTTACAAAATCGCTTCCGTTTAAATTGCGTTCATATTCAAAACTCTGAGTAAATGAGAGAACTTGCTGGGCGAATTTTCTTTTTTGATCATCATTCATGTTTGAATGTCCGCCGAATTTTCGCGTAACGGCTTCCGCTGCGTTTTTTATACGGTCAAACGAATCGCGGTAAATTAAACGGTAATAACGAACCCACGCGTCTTTTAGAAGAGGCGTATTGGCATATTGCTGAAGAATTAAAAATTCCCGCTCAATTAAAACCTGAGCAGCCTCCGCGTCATCCTGCCTCATCATCGCGCTTAAACCGCTTCTGATAGAAGAGTTTTTTAATTCTCCGCGCGGATAACTGTATTCAAGTAACGGTCCTGGATAACGAAGTTCCGATGATGTCGGGCTTATAGAATCAATTACAGATAAATGAAATAACTCTAAATTTTTATTTTTCGCGGGACCGTATGAAAGAGCGAGCAGCATTGGAGTCTGTCCGCCGAAATTTTCCAGTTCTACCGCGAACCCCCATCCGCTCTGATCGGAAAAAAGCAATTCGATAACCGCTGCCTGTCTTCCGTTATACGTAAAAAAATCAACACTGCCTTTGTTAGTTATTTTTCTGTTAATATCTTCAACCATATCAAGCATGGTTTTAAATTTACCGTTGTATACAATCATATCAAAGATCAATCCGCCCGGACCGCTGAATGAAAATTGATCCTTGCCGTCACCGTCCGTAAACTCGTAACCTTCCGGAAGATCGACAAAAAATCTCCATGTGGGCGAATACATAGGTTCCGCAAACGCTGTCTGCGCGAAAACAAGGAGAAAGACTGTCAGTAAAATAAAAAACCTTTTCATGCTATTATTATCGGAATGAAAAACGTTGAAATTATCCATGAAGACAAAATTTCTATTATTGTCAACAAGCCGGCAGGGCTTGCTGTGCAGGGAGGAGAAGGCGTAAAAACTTCGTTGGATAGGCTTCTTGCGGAAATTCGCGATCCGGCTCCGCTTTTGGTTCACAGGCTGGATAAAGACACTTCGGGTGTATTGCTGGCGGCGAAGGGCAAAGAAAATGCCGCGCGTTTTTCTCAAATTTTTAACAGCGAAAAAAGAACCGCTGTTACCGGCAAAGCCGAAAAAATTTACATCGCCGTTTGCAAAGGCAAGCCGGATAAAAAAGAAGGCGTGATCAAAGAAGAGCTACGAATTAAAGGAAGCGTCAAAAAATCAGAAACAAGGTATAAAGTGATTAAAACCGCGAAGATCGATTTGAGTGAAAAAAAACCGAATGAGCGCGGCATCGAAGCATCGATCGAATATTCGGTTTTGGAAATTGAACTTGACACGGGAAGAATGCATCAAATCCGCCGCCATCTTGCCATGACAGGAAACCCAATTCTCGGCGATGATAAATACGGCGATTTTAAACTTAACAAATTTTTATATAAAGCAGCCGGGCTTAAAAAATTGCTGCTCCACGCGTCAAGGTTAATCATACAAGGTGAATTTGATATTGATGTAACAGCGCCTCTGCCTGAGTATTTTAAATTGTATGTAAATTAAATCGTGGTTGGCGGTAATCTTTGCAAAGGTATGCGTAATAAAAAAAGAAGCCTGACCACCGCAAGCAGTGGTCAGGCGCCTTTCCGAGAGACGTCGTTAACCGTTAAAAGATTTACTTTTAACGATCAGACGGCTGTTATTGCAGTAACGAAAGAACTGATTGACCTCTCTGATTAGCTTGCGCTAACATTGCTGTGCCTGACTGTGTGAGGATCATGTTCTTGGTGTAAGTGACCGTCTCATTCGCCATGTTTGTATCGCGTATGCGGGATTCGGATGCTTGCAGGTTTTCTGCTCCAACGTCGAGTCCGCGTACCGCGTGTTCAAGGCGGTTCTGATAGGCGCCGAGATCGGCTCGCTGTTTGCTTACGATCTTTAACGCTTTGTCAAGGGTTCCAATGGCACGATTGGCACTGTCCGGATCGGCCAGTGTAATAAAGGTATCGTCACCGACGTTGCGGATACCAAGACCCTTTGACGTCATTGTGCCGATAAAAACTTGTTCTCTTTGATCCATGTTTGCACCGATATGGAGCCACATGGATGCTGTAACCACATTCTCGCCGATTGGGCGTCCGAAACGACCAGTCAATAGATTCATTCCGTTGAATTGTGCGTGTGACGCAATCCTGTCGACTTCGTCAACAAGGGCTGAAACTTCAACCTGGATGTACATTCTGTCTTCTTCGGAATAAATTCCGTTGGCAGCTTGTACAGCCAATTCACGGAGACGCTGAAGGATGTCTTGGGATTCTTGGAGGTAGCCTTCAGTGGTTTGAATGAATGAAATACCATTCATGGCATTCTGAGATGCCTGATTCAAACCGCGAATTTGAGATCGCATTTTTTCTGAAACAGCTAATCCCGAAGCATCATCACCGGCGCGGTTGATGCGCAGTCCGCTCGACAATTTCTCCATATTCTTATCCAGGAAAGTCTGGGTAACTTTGAGGGACCTGTCGGCAAACATTGCACTTAAGTTGTGATTGATTATCATATACTCACTCCTTTGGCTTTTTCGACGTACCGTCATCGACGGCGCTCGTCGTGGCGTCCATGCCTGTTAATAACCCTTTGGATTATTAACGGTAAAAAACCGTTTTACGGCTTTTTATTGAGTTTTACCATAGGAAAACTCATTCTCTGTTTGCTGTCATTCACGTAACACGCGAACAACAAAACCCAATACCATGACACCATGTCAAGGCGCTGGGTGTGTGCCATAAAACCCTCGACCCACCGTTCCCGGAAGGGTGAGGATACCCAAATGAACAACGATCCAACGGATACATTTTTCAAAGGGGCAGGGATCACTCATTACGAACTTCAAAATACGCCGAACATGATGCTTGAAGTTCGTTTTGAATTTTCCCACTTCATTTCTAATATCGGAATTGCATAAAATACCTTTAGAAAATCTATAGAAAGATGTGTCATTTTCTACTAAGATGTTTCTATGAACGATATTACAAGCAGATCGCAGGTTGATCTGATACGTGAAGTCTTTCACTATCAAAGCCGGTTTGAAGGTTCAACCATGGTTTTCAAAATTGATTATCCCGTAACAGAAGACCCCTGTTTTCCCGGGCTTGTGAAAGATCTTGCCCTGCTCGCGAAAACTGGTTTCAAGGTGATCATCGTTCCCGGCGCTAAAGAGAATATCGATGCGGTTTTAAAACAGCATGATATAGACGCGTCGAAATTTGAGTCTTCGGCTCAGGACTTTCCGCTTCGCATAACAAGTTCGCAGGCAATTCCGTATGTTGAGATGGCGGCATTCGATGTAGCAAGCCGTTTTATGACATTTCTGTCCGGCAGCAAGGTCGAGGCGCTGATCGGCAATTTTGTAAGGGCAAGAGGTTTGGGCGTTATCAACGGCATCGACACCGAACACACCGGCACTGTCGATAAAATATACGCGGATTCTCTTACAAGAGTGCTGAATTTAGGCATGGTTCCGATTCTTCCGTGTATAGGCTGGAGTCCTTCGGGAAAACCGTATAATGTGCCAAGCGATGAAATCGCGCTTGAAACGTCAAAAGCGTTAGGCGCAATCAAATTGTTCATTGTACGCGCCGGTAAAAGTTTGTTGTATCAGGGTTTAAAAAAATGTAATTCGGAAATAATAGGAGATTTAGAAACAAGACCGGACGGAAGTTTAATCAGGATTACGCCTTCACAATTAAATTCGATAATCAAAAAAAACGAGGAGATGCCGGCAGGCGAAAAACTGCCGCTTCGTGAGTTTTACCTCGCGTTACGTGCAAGTCAGGCTGGGGTTCACCGTATTCATATCGTTGACGGCAGGGAAGAAGGCGTTGTCTTAAAAGAATTGTTCTCGAATCTCGGAATTGGAACGATGATCTATGCAGATGAATATGACTCAATCCGCGCGTTTCACTCAAGGGATCTGCCGGATATTTTACGGCTGATGGAACCTTTAATGCAAAAAGGCACATTAATCAGGCGGACTCCCGAACAGATTCAGGAAAAAAAGAGCGACTATTCGGTTTTGGAAATCGACGGTTCCGTCCGCGCATGCGGCGCGCTTTATGACTGGGGAGAGTCGCAGGGAGAAATTGCCGCAGTGGCGACAGATCCTAATTACACCGATCTCGGGCTTGGCAGAAAAATTGTCGGCTTCCTTATCGAAAAAGCTAAAAAAAATAAGATGCGCCGCGTATTCGCGCTGACAACTCAAACTCATGATTGGTTTGAATCATTAGGCTTTGAAGAGGCAGCGGTTGGAACTCTGCCTGAAAAAAAACGGCAAGCATATGATACAAACAGAAAAAGTAAAATCTTCGCGTTAACTCTTTAAAAAGTTTATCATATTCACCGCTGCAATCACGGACGATGTCGCTTTTGAATATTCACCGCGGATTAAAAATAAGGTTATTTCATCAATATTATCATTTATCCTTCGCGGCCATGTTTTTTGTTTTAAATCGGCTAAAGCTACTTTTGCTTCTTTGATTTTTAGTTTTTCGCATGATGTTTTTATTTCATTCAGTTTATCCCACAGGAAATTAATATCTTCGCCGGAAATATCACCGGAAATATCATTACTATCGTCCGTTTTTTGATCCATGATTTTATTTAAATATGACCGGAGCGTGTTTATAAATTCCGGAGTCTCTGATGATATCAAGGCTATTTCTTTATTACTCCCTGCATGTTCTAATCTTAGAGCTGTATGTGAAAGTTTTATTTCGCCAATGTTTGCGAGCGCGCTTTTCATGCCGTGAACAGTTGTGGTATACAACTCAATATCAGCGCCGCTTGTGCTTATCTCAGGCATTATTTCTTCCAGAACGGAGATAGCGCTTTCTATATCATGAGCAGCCGCTGTCAGCAATTCATTGTCAATTTGGCGTTTTTGATTATCGCTGCTTTCTTTGTGATGCGCTATTTCTTTTCTTGCAGCTTCAATAACTTCGGGAGGTTTTTTATTTCGTATTAATTCATTCAGCATTAAATTCAATTCGCGGGAGTCGATCGGTTTGGAAATAAAACCGTCAAAACCGTTTTTCAAAAACATCTCAGCGCGCCCAATTATCGCGTTAGCGGTAAGAGCGACTATCGTATGCGTGTATCCTAAATCGCGTATTCTTTTTGTTGTTTCGATACCGTCCATTTTCGGCATCATATGATCCATGAACACAATATCGTAAATATTTCCCTCTTCTACTTTTTTGATAGCTTCAAAACCGCTGGATGCTATATCGACTTTTATTCCGTAAGGAAACAACATTCCTCTTGTTACATAAATATTTGATTCTACATCGTCTACAACAAGAACGCTTCCGTAAGGCATATATTCGCGCAGGAACTGCGTTTTATTCGTTAACGTTGTGCTGCGGAAATTAAAATTACGTAATTTTTCGGTTATTTCTTTTCCGCATACCTCCAAACCAATACGCTTCTGCGGAATACGCACGATAAATTCCGTGCCTTTTTGGAGTTCGCTTTTTACGGATATTTCGCCCCCCATCAGCTCAAGAAGGTGTTTAGTAATGCTCATCCCTAAACCTGTGCCGACTGTTTCGCGGTTAGCCTCCGCGTTGAACCGCGTGTATTCCTCGAACAAATCTTTTTGCTGATCTTTTGTCATTCCTTGTCCCGTATCGCTGATTTTGAAAATAATCGTTACATTTTCGTTGTCGATACTTTTTGATTCATGAGAAACGAAAAGAGCAACTGCGCCTTCGTCGGTGTATTTAAACGCGTTGGAAAGAATGTTGTTTAACACCTGTTTAATGCGAAGTTCGTCACCTAACAGGTAATGAGGCGTATTCTCGTTAACATCAATGGATAAATCGATCGGCTTTGAATCGTAGCGCAGGCGGTTTAACTGCATAGTGTCGTTAATAAGACTTGGAATATCGTATTTTACGGGAATTAATTCCAATTTTCCCGCTTCTATTTTGGAAAGATCCAGTATGTCGTTGATGATGTTAAGCAATACGTCGCCTGACTCGTATATTTTTTTGATGGCTTCTTCGGTGCCGGCTGAAAGGTTTTCATCTCTAAGCTGTATCTCAGCAATGCCTAGAATCGCGTTCATGGGCGTGCGTATTTCATGGCTCATATTCGCGAGAAATTTACTCTTTGCCTCATTGGCGTTGTTCGCTTCGTTTGCCGCGATTTCCAATTGCACTGCGGTGTTGTGCAGTTCTCTGGTCATTCTTGTATTTCTGAAGAAAAAAACAATCAGCCCTAAGACGATAAGCAATAACAGCGACGCAATTGTCAGTAACAACCTGAATTCAGCCGGATTGGATTCCCATATCGGCAGCGCGCGGTTAATGAGAATGTAACCTTTCGGCAGGTTTTTTGCGTTCAGTTTAAATCTTTTTAGCGTTTTATAATCAAACTGCCATTGATTGAGAGATATAGAATCAAAGATGACAGGAATCTCATTAGGCGGCGTCCCGTCAAGTATTTCAGCAGCCATGAACGCAACAGTGTTACTTTTTTCATCGGTGGATGAAACCAATCCTCCGAATGTTCCGCTGCCGATAAAGGATGTGGTTAAACAAAAAACAGGATTTACAGACGCATCCGAAACCATCCTCTGTATATCATCTTCCGAATAAAACGTTCCTTCTGAATCCGTAAAATAATTTCCAATTAAAACAAGAGTATCGGATTCAAAGCCGCGTATATTCTCCAGAATTTCAGACAGCGGTTTATCTTCGCTGAAAACGACTTCCGTCTGCAGACTGTGTAATTGACGCAGCGCGCTCACATCTTTTTGAATACTTTCTTTTATTTTAATGCTTCTGGATAGATAGTGATCGTTTAAAATATAGATTTGCCGCGTTTTGGGAAATAATTTCAGCATCTGTGAGATAGTTTCAGAAAATGTGATCGTTTCAGAAACGCCGGTGATATTTTTTTCCAGACCATACAATGTGGAACTATTAAGCCCTGAAACGCCGAAGAATAAAACCGGTAAATTAGGAAACAGCAAATAATAATTGTTCAGCGCAAATTCAAACGCTTCATTGCCGGAGGCAATTATTAAATCAGGATAACGCGCGATAAATTCTGTGCGTATCATCTCTGATATTACGCCATTGTAGCTGATCTGGCTGTGAGGCTCGTTTGAATTTAAATAAATACTGTAATATTCAAGCGCCGTTTTTATTTCAAGACTTCTGCGGATAAATTCCATCTGACCGCGTTCCCACGCGTTCTGCGCGTTATGTGAATTAATGTGCAGTACAAACGGTTTGTCCCGTGATAACTTTTCGCCGGCATGAATTGACGCCATTGTGCCGTCGGCGATCATTTCATTGTACGCTTTTTCAAGAAGGGGAACAAGATAATCGAATCTTCTGTTTACATAACTGTAAATCGCCTGCTTCTCGATTACGCCGGCTCTTTTTATTCCCTGCGGATATCTATGTTCAAAATGGGCAAAACGCGGGAGTATTACCGCGTCAACGCTGTTATTAAGCAGGTTAACCCATAATTCCTCAATGTCATTTACTCTGACAAGTCCTCCGGCTCTTGCCCGTCCGACATTGTTGGTTATATATTCATTTTGCCAGCGGTAACCAACACGCAATCCGGCTAAATCGCTCCATTCGGAAAAAATCTTTGACTTGTTTGCGGGGGTATAAACAGTAAATTCTACATTGTCTACAATTACCGGAACTTTTATCAAATTAGGATACATTTTGTCCCAGCCGTCTGTTTGAGATGGTATAATTGCGGCATCGCCGTAATTTACATCGGCTATCGCAGTGCGCATTCCTGTCCCTTTAGCGATCATTTGATATCCTGAACGCTTTAATGCGGCGTACAATACGCGTTCTGTTATGATCGATTGATCTTCACTGAACGCTACTTTGACTGCGGGCAGTAACGAATCGCTTGTATTACCTGCCTGCGCCCAAACAGAGATACGGACATGCGAAAAAATCATAATAACGAATATGATAATTAAAAACAGTTTACTTTTTTGTTTCATTTTCTTCCTTTCCTGAATTAAATATTACATTTGCCTTGTCTGCGGCATTCTCCGCTTTTTCAAATTCACCTCGTAATAAATACATAGAGATTTCATTAAGCATTTCATTTATTTTTTTTGACCATGTTTTTTGTTTTAGCTCGATAAGCGTTTTTTTCGCGTCCTTAATAAGCAATTTTCCGCATGCCGTCTTAATCTCGTTAAGTTTTTCTTTTAGAAAAATTTTATCGTCATCGGAAACTTCCTCATTGTCATTTGTTTCCGCGGGTTTGATTCTTTCCAGGTAATCTTTAAGCGCGTTTAAAAAATTATTGGCTTCGGCTGACATTCTGGTTAATTCACCGTTATCTTTCGCGGCTTGCTGCGCGGCAAGTTCCAGTTTGAGCGCAGTATCAGACAGTTGTTTTTCTCCTATATTGGCAAGCGCGCTTTTTATGCCATGAACAGTCGTAATAAATAATTCCATGTCTGAGGCGGCGCTTGCAGCGTCAGCGCTGTTACCGTGCATATTAGGTAATAAATCTTCTAATACATCAATCGCGTTTCTTATATCAAGCGCGGCAGCGGTTTTTAACTCATCGTTTAGCGGGACAGGTTCCGGTTCTTTCGATTTTTTTTCAGGTAAATCATGTTCAGGTTCCTGCATGGGTTTTTTATTTCGAATTAATTCTATCAATATGTGGTTTAATTCACGCGAGTCAATTGGTTTGGAAATGAAACCGTCAAAACCGTTTGCAAGGAACATTTCTTCCTGTCCGATAACAGCGTTTGCGGTTAAAGCGACAATAGGATGTTTATAACCCATGTCACGCAGAATTTTTGTTGTTTTTAACCCGTCCATTTTAGGCATCATATGATCCATAAACACAATGTCGTAATTTTTATTATCTTCAATTTTTTTAATAGCGTCGAAACCGCTTTTTACGGTTTCAATATGCAATCCATACGGATTTAAAAGTCCTTTTGCGACAAGTAAATTAGATTCTACATCATCTACTACAAGGACTTTGCCGTACGGCATCTGCTCATGAACGATCTGTGATTTTTTTTCCAGCGATATATTTCTGAAATTAAATTCTCTTAGGCTTTTTGAGATTTCTTCGCCGCATACAGCAGCGCCGCAGCGGACTTGCGGCAATCGTACGGTAAATATTGAGCCTTCGCCGGGTTTGCTTTCAATTTGAATTTCCCCGTTCATCATATCAATAAGGCGCTTTGTGATGCTCATTCCCAAACCCGTGCCGGAGATGCTGCGGTTTGTTTCCATGTTGAAGCGGGAGTATTCGTCGAATATTCTTGAGATTTGGCTTTCTGTCATGCCTTGTCCCGTATCGTGCACGCGGAAAATTAGGCTCACGGTTTCTTTATTTCCCTTTTCATCGTACGGGGCAGGTTTGGGATAGACAGAAAGTTCTACTTCGCCTTCTTCCGTATACTTAAAAGCATTAGAGAGCAGATTGTAAAGTATCTGTCTTATCCGAAGTTCATCGCCGAACAGCTCGTGCGGCGTATTTTCATCGAGATTTATTTTTAAATTGATAAGTTTGTTTTCAAAACGCAGACGGTTTAATTGAACAGAATCATTAATTAAACTCGGAACATCGTATCTGTCGCAAAATACTTCCAGTTTCCCCGCGTCTATTTTGGAAAAATCAAGAATGTCGTTAATTATATTCAGCAATAAATTGCCGGATTCATATATTTTTCTGTATCCTTCTTCTGCGTTAGGTGAAAGAGTTTTGTCCAGCAGTTGAATTTCGGAAATCCCTAAAATCGCGTTCATCGGCGTGCGTATTTCATGGCTCATCTGCGCGAGAAAAAATCCTTTTGAACGATTGCTTGATTCCGCCGCTTCTTTCGCGGCTATTAATTCCGTTATATCAATGGAGTGCTGTATATGCACCGTTTGTCCGTTCGGCCATTTTATATATCTGTCTACATTGCGATAAGTATGATTCGTCAGCGAACTGTTTTCATTCCAAACGACAATTTCATCAGGATTGTTATCAAGCTTGATACAAGGACAGAAGCTGCACCGCGCATCTAGTCCTTCCTGAAGAACCTTATAACATATTTGTCCGACAGGATCTCCGCTGAGATTATAATGACGCATCATGCTTTCGTTCATGAAAAGAATCTCGCCTGTTTCCGGAACAGTGACATAAATCATAACGTCCAGTCCGTTCATTATATCTTTGATATTGGCGAGCATATTTTTTTCTTCGATTAGTTTACGCGTTGTCTCATCCGCTTTCATAACTTCGTTCAGCAGGTTTCTTGTTATATATCTTGTAAGAAAAAAGTAAGATACAAAAACAACCAGTATTATTAAAAGATCGATAATGATAAAAATATTACTGTTCTGTTTCCTGTTGATATACATTACGGTAAAAAGAAGAACAACGACGCAGCATCCGATAGTTAGTATAGTTATTGGCAGTAAAAATTTATTTCTAATTCGTTTATTAATTGTCTTGTTATAAACTATTGGCATTCACTAACCTTCCGGAACAAGTCGTTTACTTCGTAAAACACATCGACAATTTTCGGATCAAATTGTTTTCCTTTGTTCTCAAGAATTATTTCTACGGCTTTTTCATGCGTGAACGCTTTTTTATAGGATCTTTCCGACACAAGAGCGTCGTATACATCGGCTATTGCCATTATGCGCCCCTGTAAAGGGATCTCAGTTCCTTTTAACCTACGCGGATACCCGGTTCCGTCCCACCGCTCATGGTGGTAACCGGCGAATAATTTAGCGTTTTGCAAGAAAGCCTCATCGCCGGATTCATTTATTATTTCGTCAATTATTTTTTCTCCCGCGGCGGCGTGGGATTTTATTATTTCAAATTCAAGTTCTGTCAGCTTTTCAGGTTTATTTAAGATCAGATCCGTAACGGCGATTTTTCCCAAATCGTGCATTCGCGCCGAAGAAATGACGAGATCAAAATCCCAATCTTTTATTTCTTCAATATAGACGCCGTGTTTAAGCATAGCGTTTAATATTATTTTTAAGTATGCTGTTGTGCGCGTTATATGTTCGCCGGTCAGTTTGTCGCGGTTTTCAACCATGCTTGCAAGGACAGATGTCATGCTGTTTTGCAGCCTTAGAAGTTTCTCTGTCCGCTGCTTTAACATTTCGGTTTGTCTGCTGATAATTACCGTGCGTTCGGCGATTATTTCTTCAATATGCAAATGTGTTTTTATCCGGTTCAGGAGAACCAGCTCGGAAAACGGTTTAGGTATAAAATCTATTACGCCCATCTCAAAACCGAGAGCTTCCGTAGCGGCATCGTTTTTACTTGTCAGGAAAATGACAGGGATAGACGCATAACGCGCATTAGCTCTGAGTCTTTTTAGAGCTTCAAACCCGTCAATTTCCGGCATCATTATATCAAGAAGTATAAGATCGGGTATGGCAGTATTATTCAGAAAATCAAACATAGCTGAAGCCGAGGCAAATGTAACAACATTATATGAATTTGATAAAGCTTTATCAGCCGTCATGAGATTAACGGTATTATCGTCGACCACAAAAATTGTAATCATTTTAAGGCTCTCCTTATTTTTTATTATATTTTTTAAATTGCCTTAAAAGTAAATTATATAACAAATTCATTTAAAATGTCTACATTTTGTGCTAGAATATCGAATATAAAAATGAGCAGAACTGCCGTATATACAGCTCTTATTCTCAGAAGCCGCTCTTCTGGTGAATCAAACAGCGAGGCGACTTTGCTTACTGCCGAGGAAGGTATCATAAAGGCGACAGTTTTCGGGGGAGCAAAAAGCAAATTACGCGCGCATTCCGCGCCTTACAATTCAGGACAGGTTTGGATCTACCGCGATAAATCAAAAGATTACGGTAAAATAAGCGATTTTGATGTTTGTAACTGGCGCCCCGGTTTACGTGATAAATATGATCGAACAATGGCAGCCGCAGCCGTCGCGGAAACGATTCTTTCTTCTCACGGCGGGGGAGGGGAGTGGGGCGTTGCTTTAAAAATTGCAACTAACACACTGGATGCGCTTGAAGATGCAAATGAAGAATTTTGCGGACGAGTGCTTGTGCATTTTTTATGGAAGTGGGCGTGCTTTCTCGGCATTCAGCCTCACATTGAAAATTGTTCCGCTTGCGGAAAGAACAGTGATAATATTTTTTGGTTTAATGTTCATGAAGGAACGGCGTTATGTGCAATCTGCGATTCAAACAACGATGAACAATTCTCAGTTAACAGAGAACGGAGCGGTTTGCTGAAATTGAATCCAGGATGCAGGCGGTGGCTTGCCTTGACCAATGACATGGAGTCTTCAGACACGCATCGTTATTCGATGGATAACAAAACATTTAATGAAGTTAAATCTCTTGTTACCGCAGTACTTTCAGCGGCGTATGGGAAGCGGCTGGCAAGCTGGGAATGGTAAACTTCTCAATACTGTAACCTGATTTTTCAAGTTCTGTCAGTAAACCGTCCTCTCCGTACATATGCGCGAGTCCGACAATCAAAAAACATGTTTTTCCCGAGATGAATAATTTTTCTATTTGAGGAAACCACGCGTCATGTCTGTCTGTTATCAGGCTTTTATACATATTCGGCCATGTGTTTTTCATTTCGCGTAACGCGTCTTCCGTGCTGGTTGATGTTCCGTTTTTCCATTCTGCGACAAGAGTTTCAATTCCCTCTTCCGTGTTTTCCATATCTTCAAGAGAATAAATAACATATTCGTTTTCGTATCCGTCACCCATTGTTACAATAATATCGATTTGAGACTGCACTGATTCTAAAAAATAAATTTGTTTTTCGTATTCTTTCGCTTTAACCAGAAAATACATATCTACTCCTTCCTGCGCAAATCCGTATTTTTCCATTTGCTGGACTATTAGCATGTTGACTACCATCGACGGTTTTATTTTTGCGACTTGCTCAATAGTGAATCCGTTTTGCAGACAATAAATCGCAAGAAGATCGTATGTTTCAGGTTCAAGGAGATCGCTTAACACAGTTTTTCCCGGCAGAAAAACTCTGGAAAAAATGTATTCTACGACTTCCGGATCGGCGATTTTTTCCGCGTCTGTTTCCAGGGCGATTAATTCAGATGCGTAAAACGCATGTTCAAATTCCTGAGGCAGCGGAAAATCTTCATTTCTTAATACGTGAATGCTTCCGCCTAAATACATGGTCTTGCCGTCTTTTGTTACTTTCCATACGGAAGAACCTGTTTCGGAATGCGCGGAAGGAACCGACATATCGCGGATGCCTTCGCCGAAAATCGGAAAGTTTAAAATAAAAAATATTACCGCGATTAAAATAATAACTGGTTTTTTCATAATTACCTCTGAACTCTGCCGGAAGCGTTTCCGGACGCTAATTTTTTTACTTCGTCAACGGAGACGAGATTATAATCACCTTCAATTGTGTGTTTTAAACAGCTCGCCGCAACAGCGAAATCAATTGTTTCCTGCGGCGGCATACCCTGAAGGTTCGCGTAGATAAGCCCCGCGCCGAAACTGTCGCCGCCGCCGACTCTGTCTACAATATGAACCGCGTATTTTTTTGAAAAATAAAATTCATTTCCGCCGCCCGCTTCTTTAACAGCAAGCATCGCGCTCCAATTATTATCGTTAGCCGAAATCGATTCTCTTAAAGTAATCGCGGTCTGTTTAAAACCGAACTTTTTAATTAAAGCGGACGCAACTTCTTTATAACCGTCATGGCTGATAATTCCCGAGACAGCGTCGCTGCCTGACGCTTTAATGCCGAAAACATCGGCGGAGTCTTCTTCGTTAGCGATGCAGATATCGACATATTCCATAAGTTTGCTCATAACGCTGCCAGCTTTTTCGCGTGACCACAAATTCGCGCGGTAGTTTAAATCGCATGAAACGGTGATGTTTTTCGCGCGCGCCGCTTTGCACGCGCAAAGGCAGATTGAAGCCGCGTCATCGGAAAGCGCGGGCGTAATTCCCGTAAAATGAAACCAGCCGGCGCTTTGAAAAATTTTATCCCAGTCAAAATCGGTTTCTTTCGCCGCGGCGATTGCGGAATTCGCGCGATCGTAAATTACTTTTGACGGACGCTGCGACGCGCCTTTTTCCAAAAAGTAGATTCCCACTCTGTCGCCGCCGCGGACAATTAACGATGTATCAACTCCGAATTCCCTTAGGGTATTTACAGCCGCTTGTCCTATTTCGTGTTTCGGCAGTTTTGTCACGAATGCCGCGTCAAGTCCAAAACCCGATAAAGAGATCGCGACATTCGCTTCGCCTCCGCCGTATGACGCTCCGAAAGATTTTGCCTGTACAAAACGGTAATAACCTTCCGGCGCAAGCCTCAGCATGATTTCACCTAAGGTAATAATTCTTTTCATATTCGCTCCTGTTGAGTAATTATATTTTAATGCAGATTTTACATAATGACAATTGATGTTAATTCAAAATATTAGATTATTTTTATATTGATTAATATACGCGTATTCGTATATACTTCCGGCATGAGCAAAATCATCGATCCTAAAACAATTAAAGCGCTTGCTATAGATTTAGACGGTACAACATTATTGCCTAATACTACTTTGGGCGATCGGACAAAAAATTGTATTCACAAATTGATCTCAAACGGAATGCAGATAATAATATCGACAGGCAGAGCGATTGAAGCGTCGGAACGTTTTCGAAGCGCGATGGGCGCGGAAGGACCGATGGTTTTTTTTAACGGAGCCGAAGTCGCCGATGTTCCTTCGGGAAAAATTCTCTACGCGAATATGATCGGTCTTGATGTTGTAGATCATGCCGCGGATATTTCAAGGGATTTGAATATTCATTATCAGGTTTATCTGCCCGCCGGAATTTCACCTGACACGGGGAAAGAAGATCCAAGCAAAAGATGGGAAACTCTTCTAATCGATAAATACAGTCCTGAGGCGGAAATGTATCACAAACATACAAGAATTGTTCCGTATGTAAAAGATTTAAAAAGCATAGCCGCGATGCCTGATATAAAAGGATGCATCAAAGGAATGTTTATCGCCGATCCCTCTTTGCACGATGAAATCCGCGTAAGAATGAAAGATCGATTCGGCGATAAAATAAGCGTTATGCGAAGTTATCCGACATTTTTGGAAGTGATCAACGCAGGCGTTTCAAAAGGCGAAGGATTGAAAATCGCGATGCAGCACAAGAATTTAAAACCCGAAGAAGTGATTGCCTGCGGCGACGAAGAAAACGATTTACCGATGTTTCCTATCGCCGGTTTTTCCGCCGCTCCCGCAAACGCAAGAGAAAAAATCCGCGAAGCCGCCGATTTCGTTTACGGCTCCAACGCTGATGAAGGGCTCGCAGTCTGGCTGGAAGAGATGTTTTTTTAGGTTTTAACCGCTGGACATTTTTTTATTAATTCGCTACAATGCTTTATTATGATATTCCCATTAAAAGAACTCATCGAATACAGTGATAATATGTATGAAGTTACGACCGCCGCCTCGCGCAGGGCTTACCAGCTTTCCTCGGTTATGGAAAAAGACGAAAAAGACGCTTTTGACGGCAAAATGGTCGCCCTCGCCGCTCAGGAAGTTTTCACTAACGAGGTAGAATTCCGACTGGATTCTGAATAGGTTTTGAAAGCCGGACAAGGAAGCTCTGCCGGAACGGATCTTCGGGTCGATGGATCGGCAGAAGTCAGGTTTCCTGTTTTAATCCTATTCGGACCGACTGCTTCGGGCAAAACCGCGATACTCCGTAAAATTTTTAATTCTCTGCGCGGTTTGTCATGTCCGCTGTTAGGTGATTTTCAAGGCGCCGAGATCATCTCCGCCGACTCGATGCAGGTGTACAAGGGCATGGACATCGGCACAGCGAAACCTTCGAAAAAAGAGCAGGCGGACTTGCCTCATCATTTAATAGATATTTGCGATCCTTCTCAGCAATTTAACGCCGGCGATTTTGTCCGTCTTGCAGATAACGCCTGCGCGCAAATCGCGAGCCGCGGCAGACTGCCTGTCATTTCGGGAGGCACAGGTTTTTATTTAAAAAATTTTATTTTAGGTTTAAGCGAAGCGCCTCCTTCGGATAAAACGATCCGCGAACAATTAAAAAACGAATTGCGTGAAAAAGGAATTAACGCGCTGATATCGGAACTTGCGTCCTGCGATCCCGTCAGCGCAGGCAGGATTCATATTAACGATGAGTATCGTCTTTTGCGTGCGTTGGAAGTATTCCGTTTCTCTGGCAGACCTCTTTCTTCGTTTGAAGTAAACTCGCAAAAGCGTTGTCCTAGCAGCGGCGCGCAACAAAGCAAAAGCGCGCAAACGCGCGGCGATTATAACTTTGTTATAATTGGTTTATCGCGCCCAAGGGAAGAACTCTACAAGCGCATCAACGCAAGATGCGAAGAAATGTTCCGGCAGGGATTACCCGAAGAAGTACGATCGCTTTTTGAAGCGGGATATACGCCCGATGATCCCGGTATGCGCGCAATCGGCTACCGTGAATTTTTTGTTGAGCAGACTGACATTGATCAAACTGATAATGACCAAACCGATACTGAAAATGACAGCGCGTCAATTGAATCAAACCGTAAACGATGGCGGCTTTCAAATGACTTAAACGGAGTAAAGGCGTTAATTGCGCAGAACAGCCGCCGTTACGCGAAACGCCAGATCACTTTTTTCGCCGGTATCCCGAATGTTAAATGGATTAATGTTGGTGATAATGAAGACGAGACAGCGGAAATAATAAAAAAAGAAATTTTTACCACGAACCACACGAACCAATACAAACTTTAGCTTTGATTCTCAATTACCTCTTCGCTTTTTTTGATTGTTGCCGCATATATACTGCTGATTAGCCCAAGTACAGCGGAAAGCGAAAATAAAACTTCGATGCCTGCTGTTTTCCAAATCCAGCCGCCTAAGAGCGCGATAAACACGCTGAAGATGTGATTTACGGAAATCCCTGTTGATAATGTCGCGGTAATTTCTTCTTTGTTAGATGAAATTCGCTGGACATAAACGTTATTCGCCATGCTCGCTATCGAAATGACCTGATCTAAAATGAAATTACAGCAAATGACAATTAGCGCGATACCGGGCAAAAACATTCTATGCGCGAAACCGTACATAATACAGACGATAACTAAGATCAGCGTGTCGCCTACCATGACGGCTTTATACCCGACTTTATCGATCAGCTTGCCGATTAACGGACTGCACACCATTACAAAGACAGCGCAAATTGCGAGTAAAATCGCCATCAACGAAGGATCGGCGCCGTATTCGCGAACAAGCACATAGGGACCAAAGGTAAGAAAAATTTGTTTTCGTGAGCCGTAAAAAACTTCCATTATGTAATACTTTGAAAATTTTTTAGCGAAATAAAAACGCTGTCTCGGCGCTTTTAGCGTAGTTTCTTTTAACGCTGCCGCGACCATTGCCGCCGCCGCCATTAACGCCGCCGCGATTCCGAAAACGATCCTGTAACCCGCGAGATCAATTCTTGAAAACTTAAATCTTTCAAGAACGAAAAAAATTCCTGTAACTAAAAGAAGCCCCGCTATTGTTCCAAGCTGGCTGGTTGATGTTGTTATTCCCAGCGAAGAGCCTGTTTTTTCGCGCTTGGCAAGATCCATCGCGATAGTGTTGCGTACAGGCATGATAATATGTTCGCCCGTACTGAAAAGAACCATAAAGATCACGACAAGAAATTTAAGCAGAAACATTTCATTGCTTGATGTAACAAAAAGCCCCGCCAATCCTCCCGCCATAAGAGCTATTCCGACTTTAAAAACTCTGCTGTCCGCGAATCTGTACATCAGCGCGAGAATAAAGATCAGCAAAAGCCCGGGCAGTTCTCTGAAAGCGTCAATTATTCCGCGTTCATTCGGATCCACTTGAAGTATATCCGACAAATAATTGTTTTGAACTCCGTGTTTCAATCCGATTGCAATGCCGAAAAGAACAAGCACGCTAAGAAAACGCCCTACCTTCGCGTCAGGGCGGTAAATGTCATCAAGAAAAGCGGGACGTTTTAATTTTTTAGTTTTATCTTCGCTCATAATTTCCTTTCGCTCTTCTGTTCGTGCGGTTTGCGGTAAAAAATTCTTATAATTAACACCAATCTTTTTCGTAATTAAACTTTTTGCTGTGCCATATCTTGCGTCCTTCATAAACGCCTATCGGGAAAAAACAATCTTCGAGCGGTTTTGGAATTGAGCCGTCGGGAATATCGCTTGTGATTGTAAGTCTGCCGGATTCGGCTTTTTTTGTTCCAAGATGAAAAATCGCATTGACGGCGTCGCTTATTATTGTGCCGGTTTTTCCGGGAGGTTTATAACTTAATGAACCGTAATGAAGAGCGAAAATAAAATTAACAGGAATTGTTATAGCCAGAGTTTCCATTGTGATAACCGGAGCGGAAATTATCATTTTCATACAGGCTTCGGCTGCTTGTTCAATATTTTTTATTTTAGGAGGAATAAGAAAGAGACAGTCTTTTCCAGAATCTATCCATAGCAAACCGTCGCCCGCGTTTAAATTTTGCGTTAATAAATTTAAAAAACGTTTGTGAATTTGCGCCGAAGTTTTTTCTTCAAACCGCGATTCAATTGATGTTTTCCCCTGCAGAGAACAGTATAAAAGATAGAAAGGCATTGTTTTACCTTCTGCCAATTGTTTCCAGCCGGGGAAAATATTTGACGGAGGAAATTTTATTCCTGTTTTTATTAAGGAGTTTTCTTTTATTATTTTCGCACTTCCTTTCGCTAAATCGGCGATTACTGTTTTTGCGATTAATTTGTTCTGCCATTGGAGCGCTTCTTTAACTCGTTTTATATCAATGCTTTTTGCTTCTTTTATCGCGGTATATCCGATATAATCGCATGAGCCTTCAAAAAAAAGAACCGCAGGATCTCTGATGTTTCCTTTGGGATCCAATATTCCCCATTGCGTTTCTCCGCATATTTTTTTTATCTGCGCCAGCGTTTTTTTAATATCTGCTTCCTGAGTATTTGAAATATCATAGTATGTTATATCATCGCTTTCCGGAGAATGTTTTAAAAAATCCGCAAGCGAAAAGAAACGCGTATTTTTCGGAAATATTTCTTTAAAAGGTTTTTCTTTGTCGGAAAAAATATTTATATTCATGTCAACCTCATTTTTCTTTTTCTGTTTCATCCTGCATGCTAACCTGATAAATTCTGTATTTATTTGAATCAACGGTTTTTACACTGCTGAAAATGTTTAATAAAGATTGATCCTGCGTTACCGCTAAACTTTCAGAGATTACAAGCGAATTGGGAACAGCGGCTTTTGATTCCAGCGCAATCGCTTTTTTTACAACATCTGCTTTTAAACATTTAGCGTCGTTTTCCGTGTAGAAAAAATCACCGGAATGAACAGAAATCCTCAGCATAATATCGGATTTTAACGGATTTCTTAATTTATTATAGAAAAACATTTCGTTTATAATTTCAATTCCCGCCATGATAGCCATGCGGCTGTAATCGCCGAGCATAAAGATTCCCAGAGATCCGTCGCCTTCCCAAATCCATAACCGTCCGAGTCTGGAAATAACGGCTTTTGTAACAATCTCGCGTATATCATTGTACGCTTTGTCAATTAATGATTTTTGATTTTCTTTTACAAGGAGGGAATTGCCTACGATGTCTAAGCGCATAACGGCTGTTTGACGTTCATCGCCTTCAAGAAATCTTCCCCAGTTACGTGAAACTTGAATATTTTGATCTTCGTAAAATTGTCCTGTGGCTGTATCGTAGCTGAAACCGGCTTGAATAATATCGTTAATTACATCGTCCAATCCCCTGAACGCGTAACGGCGACCCATGAAACCGTCCTTGTCAATGCCGATTAATATTTCGACAAAATCAATGTAAAATCCGCCGTGAATAATATCTTTTACAATTTGATTCGCGGCATCCTGACCGCCGATTGGATACCCTGCGGGAAACCCTGAGTTTTTATAAATATCATAACCATGAAACGCCATTTTCGCGAAACGAATCATATCATCAACAGAAAGAGAACTGATTAAACATTTGCGGCAATATCTTCCTGAGAATATTGTAGCCATATGTTGATTTTATTATTTTATTTGAAAAAAGTACAGTCATTTATTAGTAAACTTGATGTTTTTACAAACCTCATGTAAAATTAAAATACTGATACGAGAAGGGAAGGAAAGCAGAATGAAAAATTTTGAGTATTGCAGTAAAACAAAAATAATTTTTGGAAGAGGGACGGAGAATCAAGCCGGAAGTGAAACCGCTAAATACGCGAAAAAGATTTTACTTCATCATTCAGGAGGTTCAACTGTACGTTCCGGTCTTATCGGCAGAGTAAAGGACAGTTTAAAAACAGCCGGAGTCGAATGGGTTGAGCTGACAGGCGTGCTTCCAAATCCGCGTCTTTCTCTTGTAAAAGAAGGAATCGAAATTGTTAAAAGAGAAAATCTTGAGTTAATTCTTGCGGTCGGAGGCGGTTCCGCAATTGATTCGTCAAAAGCAATTGCAGTCGGCGCGCTTGACAACGGTAATTTATGGGATTTCTTCGAGAAAAAAAGAACGACCGATAAAGCTTTGCCTGTCGGGACGGTACTTTCAATTCCCGCCGCAGGAAGCGAGTCCAGTCCTAACAGCGTTATTACAAACGAAGAAGGTCCGTGGAAGAGAGGAATGAACTTTCAATGCTGCCGTCCTGTTTTTTCGATTTTAAATCCTGAATTATCATATTCGCTGCCGCCGTATCAAACCGCATGCGGAATTACAGACATGATGGCGCACATAATGGAACGCTACTTTACAAAAGAGCCTCATGTCGAATTAACAGATGAATTATGCGAAGGCGCGTTAAGGACTGTTATACGAAACGCGAGAAAAATATTTTCGGGCGGAGAGAATAATTACGACGCAAGGGCTGAAATAATGTGGGCGGGAGCGATTGCGCATAACGGTATTCTTGACACCGGACGCACAGGCGATTGGGCTAGCCACGCTCTCGATCACGAATTATCGGCGTTATTCGACATCGCTCACGGCGCTGGTCTCGCGATTATTTTTCCCGCATGGATGCGTTATAACATCAAAGAAGACACAGCCCGTTTTGCCCGTTTTGCCGCAAAAGTCTGGGGAGTAGACGGCGCTTTTTACGATCTTGAACAAGCGGCGCGCGAAGGCATACTGCGCATGGAAAACTTTTTCCGTTCGATCGGAATGCCGATACGTTTCGCTGACGCGAATCTAGACGCTTCGCGCATACCTGAAATGGCTAAAAGGGTTGTAATGCTGGGGCTGCAAATCGGTAATTTCCGCATATTGAATGAAAAAGATGTGGAGGCTGTTTACAGATTGGCAGCGGAATAATAGCCGCAAATTTTGTTTTGTTTTACAGCGTGTTTCTCTGTAGCTTTCTCCTTTCATATGTGCTAAAATAACCTATGGTACAAAAAGAAGACATTGAACGATGCGCCGCGATTATAGCCGAATGCAGAAAAGAAATGGCTTTGAAAATTGTCGGGCAAAAAGAAATGGTTGACGGGCTTTTAACAGCGCTCATTGCCGGAGGACACATTCTGCTTGAGGGAGTTCCTGGCTTGGCGAAAACGCTTGCGGTAAAAAGTCTTGCGGAAATTACGGGGCTTGATTTTAAAAGGATTCAGTTTACTCCGGATTTACTGCCTGCGGATTTGACGGGAACGATGATCTGGAATCAAGCGGCAAGCAGTTTTTCTGTCAGGCGCGGACCTATCTTCGCGAATGTAATTCTTGCAGATGAGATTAACCGCGCGCCCGCAAAAGTGCAATCCGCGCTTCTTGAAGCGATGGAAGAAAAACAAGTAACGATCGGAGAAACGAGCTATCCTCTGCCTGATCCCTTTTTTGTTCTTGCGACAGAAAATCCGATTGAACATGAAGGCACCTATTCTCTTCCCGAAGCAGAACTTGACAGATTCATTATGAAACTTTTGATCGTGTATCCTCAGCCTGTTGAAGAACTTGATATTGTAAAAAACAGCCCGCCTCTTTCAGGATCTTCAAATAAGGGAACGTCTCTTTCGCCTGTTTTAACCGAAGAAAAACTTTCATTACTGCGAAAAACCGCGGATGAAATTCATATCGACGAACAGATCAGCAAATATATTGTTTCTATTGTAACGGCAACTCGTCCCGCGTCAACAAGAACGCACTTAACCGCTTCCGCGGAAAGCTTAAAAACAGCGTCTGACGGCATTTACCGTTATGTGACATTCGGCGCTTCGGTGAGAGCTTCGATTGCCATGTACCGCCTTAGCCGAATTTTCGCGATGTTTGAAGGGCGGAGTTTTGTAACGCCCGAAGATGTTAAAAACGCAGCCCTTCCCGTACTGCGTCACAGAATTGTTCTATCTTACGAAGCGGAAGCTGAAGGATTGAATTCTGATACGGTCATCGCGAGAATTCTTAAAAATGTTCCGGTTCCGTGATTATGGAAACTTCTGATTTACTTCGCAGAATTATTAATCTTCCCGTTATTTCAAGCGGTCTTGCCGAAGAAATGTTATCCGGCAATTTCAGATCGATTTTTAAAGGACAGGGAATGGAATTCGACGAAGCGCGTCATTATCAGCCCGGCGACGATATCAGATCGATTGACTGGAACGCGAGCGCGCGTTTCGGTTATCCGTTTGTAAAAATGTACCGCGAAGAACGCGAATTAACAATTTTACTTTTAATTGATATTTCACCTTCCATGCACGGAGAAAAAAAAACAAGTCAGACATTAAACGCAAATAATGAAAACGTTCGCGGTTATAACCGCGCATCCGCCATGAGCCCTTACGAACAAGCTCTTATAGCGGCGTCTTTAATCGCGTTTTCCGCGGAAGATACGGATCAGCAGGTCGGCGCTTTTTTCTTTGACACAGATATAATGAAAGTTTTTCCTCCGCGAAAAGGACGCAAACATATAATGTCGCTGATAATGTCGGCTCTGCAATTACAAAACAATTCTGTTACGCGAAGATCTAATCTTGGCAGCAATATCGCTTCCGCTTTGTCAGGAGCGCAGCGTCTTTTGAAAAAGAGATCGCTTGTTGTGGTAATTTCCGATTTTTTCAGCGTCAATTGGGAACACGAAATGGGAATCCTCTGCCGCAAACATGACTGCCTCGCTCTTAGAATTTGCGGCTCACGCGAAGTTCCGTATCCGGGACTGATAACGCTTGAAGATCCGGAAACGGGAGTTCGCATGGAAGCGCCTGCTGGGCTCGACTCGTTTAAGGAAAGCTGGGAAACATGGCACGATGAGCGCGTTATCAATTGGGAAGCGCAATGCAAAAAATGCGGCTCATCATTTTTGGATTTGTCAACAGAAACCGACGCTCCAGCCGCTCTAATAAGATTTTTCGGCAGCAGAAATTTAAACCTGTACAAAAACAGGAAGAAACGATGAAAAAAATAGTTTTCTTTTTTTTATTTTTAATATCTGCTTTTTGTTACGCGCAAACTACAGGCGCTTATTTAAACCCTCGAAATATATTTGTCGGAGATCATGCGTCATTAATTTTACCTCTGCCTCCTTCCGCGCAGAACAGAGACGATATCGTTCTTTCTTCCGGCATCGATTATCTGCCTTTAGATCCGGATATCGATATTCATAAAATTACGCTTGAACAGCGCGTTACCGGAAGCAGATTAATAATTGAATTTACTTCTTTTATTCCCGGCATTATAGAATTGCCCGGTATAGAAATCGGCGGTGAACATTTTTCGGGACTAACAGCGACAGTTAATTCAACTATTGAAGCGGAAACATCGCCCTCTCTTTCAGAACCTGCGTCCGCTCTCGCGGTACCGGGAACCGCTTTTATGCTGTACGGAGCGTTAGCGGTCATAGCTGTGATTTTAATAATTATAATTATTTTTATCACAAAAGGACGCGCTTTATATAAATATTTTTCGGAAAAATGGAAGCGTCATAGGCTTTTTTCTTTGATGCGTAAAACAGAAAAAGAATTGTTAAAATCAGTTATAAAAAAAGCGGACAGCCGGATAATTATTGATAAACTTTCCGACGAATTCAGAAAATTTCTTTCCGTATTGATTAATATTAACTGCAGCTCAATGACTCCGGATGAATTTAAAGAATTACCTGCGGAAATATTTAATACCAGCGAAGACATTTCATCATTTCTTTTCAAATTCTTTCATAAATGCGATGAAATAAGATTTTCAGGAATTTCGATCGATTCGCAGGAAATTATTCTTTTATTACATGAACTGCGCTGGTTTCTTGATTTAATGGAAATCGCCGCCAAAGAAAGAACGGAGGAAAAACAGCGTGATTATTAATTTTGATAATCCATTTTTAGTAATTGCCTCTTTTATTATAATCCCTATCGGTGTTTTTATTTATCATCGTATGCAAAATCCATTTGTACTTTCTGTTCCGCTTGGCGCTCCGGGCGGCATTTCTTTTAAAACATCGCAAGTGAATGTTATTGTCAGGTTTTTAAAAATTCTGGAAGTAACAGGAATCTTTTTACTGTTTTTAAGCGCGGCAGGTCCTTCTATCAGAATATCGGAAACAGTCTGGCTAAACAGAGGCGCTGATATTATTTTTATAATTGATGTCAGTCCTAGTATGGCGGCAATAGACATGGACGGAAAAAATAGATTCAACGCGGGAAAAATTTTAATTGAAAATTTCGCGCAAAAACGTCCGTCCGACAGTATCGGTCTTGTCGCAGTCGGAGAAGACGCGGCTCTAATTCTTCCTCCGACAACCGACAGAGAAGTTTTATCATTAAGACTCGAGCAGATGCAAATCGGCGAACTCGGAGACGGAACAGCGTTAGGCATGGGGCTTGCCGTCGCTTCGTATCATCTTGAAAGATCAAACGCAAAGAGAAAAGTCGCGGTCTTAATCACGGACGGAGAAAATAACGCGGGCGCGTTACATCCTGAAACAGCGGCAGGTTTTCTCACGGAAGCGGGAGCCGCTTTTTGGATAATCGCTGTCGGTTCAGCCGGAGAAGTTCCGATTGATTATTTAGATCCATATACAAAAATTCGCAGAACAGGAATTTTTGATTCGCGTTATGATGTTGAAAGTCTGCGGCGTTTAAGCGCCGCGGGAAACGGAACCTTTTTACTCGCGTCGAATTCTGAAAAATTTGCCGAAGCTTTTTCACAGCTCGACTCAAGCGAAATTACAATTCAAAGATCGCGCGTTATAAACAGAAATCTTTCTATTTTTTACCATTTCTTTATTCCGGCGGTTTTTTTATTATTGTTTATCAGATTTATCCGGCGAAGTATATTGAGGGCAATTATATGACATTTGATAATCCTTATGTTTTATTTTTACTTCTTGTTTTTATTCCGTTGATCGTTTTTGATCTTATTCGCAGCAAAACAGGACTAAAATTTTCAAAAGAACTTGAAAAAAAAATATTCTTAGATACTGTTTTTTTCCGGTTATTTTTTGTTTTTGCTGTTATCGCGTTAGCGTGTCCAAGGTGGGGAATGGGATACTCTCCTTCAGAATACCGGAGAGGTCTTGATGTAGTTTTCGCAATCGATATATCGCGCAGTATGGATATAGAAGACGCGCAAGCTTCGTCCGCTTCATCACGATTGGAACACGGACTTACAATCGCGAAAGAAACCGCCGAATCTATTACGGGCGCGCGTTTTGCGGCTGTAATCGGCAGGAGCAAAGGATATCTTGCAGTTCCATTAACCTATGATAACGAAACAGCTATAGTTTTTTTAGAATCTATCGACATATCTTCTATGACAGGCAGAAGCACAAATCTTGAATCGCTTCTTGATACCGCGTCTAACGCTTTTCAGGAAACGTCGGCTGCCCGGAAGATAATCGTTCTTATTTCTGACGGAGAAACTCACGCGGGTGTTATGCGCAACGCTGTTACACGCTGCATAAGAGAAGGCATTGTCGTTACAACCGTCGCAGTCGGCAGCGATGAAGGCAGGCAAATACGCGCGGTTGTTAATGATCCCGCTTCGCAGACAGTAATAAGCAAAAGAGATTCTGCTCTTATGCGCGCAGCCGCCGAAAGAACCGGCGGGATTTACATTGACGGAAGCCGCGATGACGCGTCATCCGTTCTTTCTTCTTTTATTCTTTCCATGTCGCAGGAAGCAGGATTTACAAATAACAAGAAAGAACCGAAACAAAGACGCGCTTTATTCGTAATTCTTGCGATTTTTTTCTTTACAGCGTCAAAATTTATTACGCGCAATTTACGCGCAAACAAGGCCCGGCTGCAGCTTGTTTCAATGCTTTCAATCATGTTTTTATTTTCTTCATGTTCTGACGGAAAACTGCTTCTTTTGGAAGCAAACTATTTTTCTTCGCGCGGCAGGCACGATGAGGCGGTTGAACGTTATCAAAAAGCGTTAAACCACACAGATGCGGCTTCTTACGCTGAGTACGGCTTAGGTCTTTCTATGTATTTCCTTAATGACGAAAAAAGCGCGCTGGAACATTACGGCAATTCTCAAAATATGCTTAAAGCGCTTTCGCAGGATGAACACCGCGAACTTCGCTATAGAAATTATTACAATTCAGGTATAATTATGTTTGAAGACGGGAATTTTCATTCAGCTGCAAATGCGTTTAAAGAAGCGTTAAGATTGGATTCCGAAAAAATTGAAGCGAAACGAAATTTAGAGTTGAGCCTTATATCTATATCAATGGAAGCGAATGCGCAAAACAGAACGCAGGAAAGACAAGAACAAAGAGAAATTCTTTTTGAATATATCAGGGAGGAAGAAGAGCAAAAATGGAACAGCAGAGAATGGGCGCCGGAAGAAAATTATTCTGGATTGGATTATTAGGTAAATTATGAAAACATTTTTTACATCATTATTACTTTTTCTTTTAATCTCACCGCTTGTTTTACCGCAAAACTCTGAAGCAAAAATAAAAGTAACAGTAACAATCAATCCTTATGATTTAACAATAGGAAATCCTTTTACTCTCTCTTTGCTCGTCGACTATCCTGTTCCGGAGGATGTTTCTGTTGTTATGCCGAAATTTGCGGGATCATTTGTACTTGATCGTTATGTAAGAGCGCCGCGGGTAAACCCAGCAGGCGTAAAGCAAACATCTTTTGAATTCAGGTTAATTCCCAATGAAGGCGGCATCATCGAAATTGAATCTATATCCGTAATAACGCCGAACGGCATAATTCAAACAGAGCCTGTTATTTTTAATATACGCGGCGGACAGGAAGAACGTTTCACTGCTTTGCGTTTAGTATGGGAAGCGCCGCAGCAGATATCCGCGGGAGATCGCGTAACATTAATTCTTCGCGTTAATTCTTCGGAACAAGCGAATCCTCTTCCGCCTCCTTCTTTCTTTATGCCGGAAGTGCCGCGAAATGTAATTCTTTCTAATTTATCTTTATCGCCGCAGGATAAAGAAGGAGGCGTTGTTTTAAAACTGACGCTTATACCGCTTTCAGCGGGAAACTTTATTCTCCCTGCAAGAACGCTTCAGCAGGAAAATACACAGCAAAGGCAGCGAATACGGTTTGAAATTCCTGTATTAAATATTCGCGTAACGGAGAAAACACAATAAAATAATTAAATTTAGGAGATTATATGGATTTTGGAGATATACTTAATAAATGGGAACAAAGACAGCCTCAATCAAATAAACAATCCAACATGGAAACAGGGCTGAATAACAATGAAATCATAGATAAAGACGCAAATGAACAAAAGAAAAATATTCCCGGTGAAAAACGCCGTCATCTTTTAAACGCGAAACCCGATGATATACTCGACATTCACGGATACACAGCCGAAAAAGCGTGGATTTCACTGGAAGAATTTTTTCAAAACGCGAAAAGCAACGATTATGAAAAATTGCGCATAATACACGGCAAAGGAAATCACACTCAGGGAGAAGCGGTTTTAAAAAATACAGTCAGAAAATTTATCGAACAATGCGGTTTCGCGGGAGAAAGCGGTTACGAAAAATCAAATAACGGCGGCAGCGGCGCTACATGGGTGTTATTAAAAATTGATAAATAACTAAGCTATAACATTTAATAAAAGTTCGTGTGATTTGCGGCAGGAATCTTCCTCGCTCTTATTATCATCACATCGCCGCAGCCGAATATTTTAGCCATGCGATCCGCGGTTTTTTTTATCCAAGGCGGAGCGAAACCTGCCGCGAGTCCGCCCCATGTGCGGATACTTTCAATTTTAAAACCTGTGTCCTTTAACATTTTTGATAATGTCCGCGCGGAAAACAAATAAAGGTGATCAAAAATCGCGGAACGCCAGCGGCTGCCGAAAAGCCGCGCTTGAAATCCGTCTATGTTTGGCGTTGTGATGAAACATCTGCCGCCGTCTTTTAAAATACGATGCGTTTCCGATAAAAAAGTTTTTGGATCGTTTAAATGTTCAATTAAATGAGACGCAAGAACAACATCAAATGAGTATTCTTTAAATTTAATTTCTTCAAGCGGAATATTATAAACATCCAGCCCGCGTTCATTCTTCGCGTAAGCCGCGCTCGGGGAAATCTCTGCGCCTGTTACGCGCCAAGCGCGCGAAACTTCATTCCGGGGAGTTTCACTGCCGGCTGATCGGTCTCTGAGATTTGCGAGAAGAGCGCCTGTCGCGCAGCCTACATCAAGAATGGACGGCGGTTCTGCGGGGAAGCGTGAGAATATTTCTTTTTCAAGTTTATCAAAACCCGCGTCTTTTAAAGCGAGAAGCTGTAATTTTAAAAAAGCTTCTTCGTTTTTAAGCTCGTAAGAAAGATAATCGTTTCCGTAAGTGTCGGAGTAACGCTTGTTTATTTCTTCCTGTAAGGCTTGAGGATTTTGCTGAACAAGGCTGCATGATGCGCAGCGGACAAAAGAAAAACCTTCGCAATTAAGAGATGGTTTGAAAACGGAAGAATTACAACAGACGCACGGAACAATTTCGCTCCTGCTGTCTGATACAGGCATCGACCAGGTTTTCACTAATTTACTATCAGGCGGTTAATAACACTGCGTGACGCGCCTGTTATATCGCGTACAATTACTTCAAGGGTGACCTGTCCTCTTGTAAGAAAAACTTCGGCGGCTTCAAAAGCGGGAGGATTGGCATAAACCTGCCGCGCCGCGGCTAAGCCGTTACGCGAAACTAAAAGGACGCCGTCTCTTGCTGATACCGCTTCAAAATTAAGAGAACCTACTTCCGCTCCGTTTACGGAGCAGACAATTCTATGCGGAGCGTGCTGCGCCGTTCCCTGCGCGCGTACCAGCAGACCTGCTGCATTTACAAGCACGGTATAGCGTCCTTGCGTTAAACTGCGCGAGCCGACAAAATTTCCCTGATCGTTGCGCAGCTCTACGGAGATAATTTGAGGAGGGCGCGTTTCCTGCATCGGCGTTAAAATCATCGCGGGATTGATCCACCGTCTTTCTCTTCTGTCTAAAATCATAAAATAAAAGCCATTATTTACCGACCAGCCTGAAATTCCGCTGGACGCGATGATTTGTTCTTTTTCAACTTGAGTGTATTCTTCCGCCTGAATACGTTCCGAACCTTTAGAATAACGGCTGTAAATACTGATCAAACCGTCTCTGTGATCAATTGCCGTCCATGCGCCCAAAGGAGACGGCAGACGTGACGCATCAGATGATGTCTTTACATCTTTGTTACGCGAATAAATTACAACTCCGTTTTCGGCTGCGGTTACATCCGTCCCTCCTCCGAAAATCATTCCAAGAACAGGCTTTCCTCTGTTATTCGCGCCGAAATTATACACAAGATTAGCGTCACCGGACGGCCAGCTCATCGCGTCAAGCGAATCGAAAATAAATACGGAAAGAATAAATAAAACAAAAATAAAAATGATTTTTGCACATAACGATTTTTTTATCATTTTATTTCTCCTCCAGAGTATAGGAAATTAATGTAGTGCCGCCTCCAGCTACAAGCATTGAATACCTGCCGCCGTTAAGACGCGTTCTGTTTAAATAGGCGTCTTCGCTTTTAAACCGGGCTTGTAAGAAAATAGAATTTGTTTTCGTATATCCCGCTTGTGACACGAATGAAAACCAATTGTCCTGAGGGAATTTAACACCGACAAATTTTTTCTCAATTCCCTCATGAGATGTTATAATAAAGAAATATCCGTGCTCGCCCGAATCTTCGACAGCGGCGATTTCTCCGTCAAGCGGAATAAAAATCCCTCTTCTTGTTCGTATATTGTAACAGCCAATGCCGCCTGATCGTTCAAAAACAATTCTTCGATCCTCATCGATAAATAAAATATGCACAGGACGCCTGAACCCGTCGTCTAAAAATTCATGATATACAACTTTGTAATCGCCGCCGGTATCATTGTTGATGTCAATTTTATTGTCGGTTCTGCCGTTTCCAAAACGTTCTAACAGCAGAAATCGCTGCTGTTCGATTCCGCTGATAATCCCGATGCGGGAACCGTCGCGCGAAATAGCGCAGCCAAGAATTACTTCGTACCGTGAGCCGCCCGGAGGGAAATAAAATATTCTCTCTCCTGCCGAATTAAAAATTTCAATTAAGCCGTCAAGTGATCCTGTCATTACAAGACCCGCCGCGGCGTCAATGCAGGTGAGAGGCGCTCCGAATTCGTAAATCCAGATAATATTTCCGTTCCGGTCAATTTCAGATAACGAATTCTGCTCACTGCCTAGAATAAAAATTCTATCGTCCAATAAAACAGGATAACCGTTGGTATTATTAATTCTGATCACGGTTTCTTCGGAAATATTTTTAATTTCGATACTCGAAGGTTCCGCCGCGTATTCTGTCCACAAATCTTTTCCTAAATAAATATTATTTTGTATAGTTCTATTGACCGCAAGCTGTCCCGAAGAATCAACATAACCGAAATACGCGCCTAACGTGTAAGGAAATATTTTTACATCTTGTTTATTATTGTCAATGTACGGGGAATTTTCATCGGATGCGGATTCCGTTCCGCCTATAACCCTTTCCGATATCGCGTTAGAACCGACAAGCGCGCTGTTTGTCAGAGAGCTAATCCATTTAGGGGACAAGACGATCTCGCGGGGAACAGGTCTTGCCGCCAGTAAAAAATAAATCAAAAAAAGTAAAATAATAAATACGGTTCGGTATCTTCTTTTCTTAAGCGCCATCCCTCCCCCCTACTCCGTCTACAAAAATCAGTATATAATAACGCGCAGGGAGAGGCAAGCATGATCGAAAAAAAGCAAATGGACGAGTTATTCGCTCAAGCGCAGAAAATCGCGGGTATGGCTTATGCCCCGTATTCAAAGTTCCGGGTAGGAGCAGCTCTGCTTTGTGAAGATGGAAAAATAATCACGGGCGTAAATGTCGAAAACAGATCGTTCGGGCTGACGGTTTGCGCGGAACGAAATGCCGTAGGGACAGCCGTTGCTTTAGGTCAAAAGCGCTTTCTCGCTCTTGCTGTCAGCACCCCTGATTCCGAGGAACCGGTAGGTCCGTGCGGAGCATGCCGACAGGTGTTAAGTGAATTTATGCCGCCGGACGCTTCTGTACGTTTTGCAGGTAAAGGGTCGATAGTAAACACAACCATAGGAACGCTTTACCCTATGGATTCTTTGCATGAATTGAAGGACTAGACCTTAATATTCTTGCTTTTTAATGAATTTTGTTGACATATATTACCAGGCAGGGTGATAATCAACATATGACTGATGATGATATACTTACCCTTGAAGAGGTTGCAAAGTATCTAAGGGTATCAGAACGAACAGTTTACGATTGCGCTCAAAAGGGTGAAATTCCGGCAGGAAAGATAAGAACCGCATGGCGTTTTAAAAAGTCAGAAATTGATAGGTGGGTTAACGAAAAATTAACATCCGGCAGTTTAAATCCGTCTATATATAATATTTTACCGGAAGCGATTCTTTCGCTTCATCGTATAGTATTTTTAAATGAACCAAATAAAAAAGACGCTCTTTTCGCGCTTGCTGAAAATCTCGCTGCCGCTCCTCAGATAAAAAACAGGCAGGAATTTACAACAGAAATTCTCAAACGCGAGGAATTGATGAGTACCGCTTTAGGCAGAGGGATCGCCATTCCCCATGTGCGTCTGCCTTCAATTACCGATCTTGTCGTTTCAGTCGGCATAAGCCGCACAGATATTATCGATTTTCATCCAATGGATGATGAACCTGTCCGTTTGATTTTTATGATAGCCGCGGCTCAAAATCAACATGCTTATTACCTGCAGACGCTTTCATGGTTCAGCACAAGATTAAAAAATAAAGAACTCCGGGATTCTCTGTTAAAGGCGCAGACAGAGCAGGATGTTTATACTTTACTAGTCAGCTAAAAAATCGTATTTTTTCACAAAAACTTTATCTATGCTCAAAATAATAATTGAACTTTTAAGACGTATTGATTATTATGGTTGTATCATGATATCGGTTGGATCCAGCAATTCCGAAGCGCGAAGCGCCGCCTTTGCTCTAGCAAACGGCTGGCATGACTATTTGAAAGACGGAAGTGACAGAATGACAGATTGCTTAAGCGAAATGAGAAAAACAGCTATCGATGTTATTTGTCATTACGGATATGCCGACGATTCTGTTTACGATAGTTTGGAAAAATCATACATTAATAATTTTATCAGTCCTCATCCCGATTATGATGAAATAAAAAAAACGCTGGATGCCCTCGCCGCGATAGACACCGATAAATCTGTCCGCCTTTTATTATTATTTCTCCAGGGGCTTCATCAAAAAAGAAACAGCGGATTATGGAGCGAAAAAGAAACGCAAATCTTTCCGTGGATAACTCACTGCATCAGCTCAACAAAAATAATTTCGCGGAATGTCTGGAATCTTTTGATGATAATTTACCGCACCGATAAATACACAACACAGGAACGCCTGCACGCAAGAAACGCTCTTGTAAAAATAAAAGAAAACGCGGTGTTGAAACCGATTAATAAAACATCTGCCAAAAGTTAACTGTTATCTGTTACTTAAGACTTTCCTCATCAACGTAATAAATATTAAAATCATTCTTATCGACATATACCTTTACTTTCTGCGGCTCATCCATGGGAGACGCTTCCAGCGCTTTTTTAATAATGATATACGATTCGTCAAACCAAATATCATGACTTTCAAATAAATAGTCCGTGCCGTTTTCTGAATAGCGGGACTGTATTATATACGGATGTTCGCTGTTATACGAAACATTTGTATCCTGATTTACATTGATTATATCCGCAATTACGAAATGACCTGACGCTAATAATTTTTTCTTTTTGGTTTTTAAATTACGATCTTTTTTGAGATATTTAATACCGGGAATAAGAAACACTGTTCCAAAGCCGCCAAATATCAACAGGAAAAAGAAACTAAATAAAACTGTACTGCCTAATCTAACATTGCGCGGATTCTCAGGATCATAGTATATCGATACCCGTTTGTCGTTACTCATGGTGAAATCATATGTGTTTAAATCTACAGTTATATTGCTTCCCTCAGATGTTGTAAATCTAACGGAAACTTTTTTGTTTCCCCCTGACTCCTCTATTCTGAGAACGCCATTAGTTTTAATCCAGTTTTTTTTACTGTCATCAAAATTTTTCAGGCTGATGGAAAAAATCAATAATCCGGTAATTATGCATACCGAAGCTACACCTGTCAAAATAAGACCAAATCGCAAATAAAATGACATTTTCTTTTTCATATAGAATACTCCTAACTGGAATAATAACAATTTAAGGTGAAAGTTACAACATTTTAAACTAAAAGGATTATGATTAATACGTAAAGCTAATATGCGGAAAATTTAATACCTGTTATTCCATACTTCCATAAAATTGTCGTTATCGTAAATTTGTTGAAATTTCAATAAAGAAGACTAGAAAAATCTATATTGATAGTTCCTGTTTTAACAGTTGATAAATTTCTTCCCATGATTTTTGATAATATCCGGTTGCTTCATCAGTAAAATCTATTAAAAAATTCGAAGATGAGGACATCTGACATTTTGTAATTACAGCTTGATGGTATTGCGTTCATATGTAGTTGAATAATGAGTAAAATTAGGGTACAATATGTATACTATGAAGCCAATAATAAAACCATCGAGTGAGCTACGAAGAAATTATAACTCAGTCGCGGAAATATGCCGAACCCAAAAAGCTCCGGTTTTTTTAACCAGAAACGGAGAAGGTGATACTGTACTTATGGACATTGAAACTTATAGCAGGCGAGAAGAAGATCTGGCTCTCGCACAGCGTTTAGCATCAGTAGAACTGGCTCGTATATCCGGTACGAAGGATTATACCTTGGACGAATTTAAACAAAATATGCTTGAAGCAATTAACCAAGGAACAAAACAAAATAAATGAAAAAATATAATGTTTCAGTTTCTCCATCAGCCAATGATCGGATGTATGATCATTTTTTGTTTCTTTCCAAAGTAAGCGAAAAAGCTGCGCATGATCTGCTGACTCAATTAATAAATGATATTCAATCGCTGGAATTTACGCCGGAAATTAATCCGTATCTGGATCGTCCCTATATAGAAAAACGAAAATATCGGTATAAACTATCGTACCGCCGTTATCGGATTGTATATCAAATTATTAATAACGATGTAATTGTAGACGATATTCAAGATTGTCGTCAGAATGATGATAAATATTTGCTGTAAAAATACTAAAAGCAAAATATATACAAATTTCCATTATACTAATGTATCATCCAAATCATTCAGTTAAAAAAAAGACGGCAACTTGCGCCGCCGCCCTTCTTCGATAGAGGCTATTCTCATGGAGTTTGCGCTATGCGCAAACTCCTAAATTAAAATCGCGGAGCGATTTTAATAGTCCATTCCTCCCATACCGCCCATTCCGCCGCCCGGCATTGCGGGAGCGTCTTTCTTTTCGGGGATGTCGGTGATGGCGCATTCTGTTGTGAGCAGTAAGCTCGCGATCGAAGCCGCGTTCTGGAGAGCGGAGCGTGTTACTTTCGCGGGGTCGATGATGCCGGCTTTGAGCATGTCTACCCATTCCATTTTAGCGGCGTCGAAGCCCATGCCTTTCTTTTCGTTTTTCGCGCGATCGGCGATCATTGCCGCGTCAACGCAGGCGTTTTCAGCGATCTGGCGGAGCGGTTCTTCGAGAGCGCGTTTAACGATCTTGAAGCCGACTTTTTCGTCATCGGTGAGTCCGCTCATGTCGGTTTTATCAAGCGCGAGAGCCGCCTGAATAAGAGCGATTGCGCCGCCGGGAACGATTCCTT
>Ga0209755_10001397_pt1 | contig 37957 bp, 50 predicted proteins | sample TergutCo191P1_FD_187301 | JGI IMG/M metagenome (GOLD analysis project Ga0209755, IMG submission 187301) | Cornitermes sp. P1 segment gut microbial communities from Petit-Saut dam, French Guiana - Co191P1 (SPAdes) (version 2) | ecosystem: Host-associated > Arthropoda: Insects > Digestive system... | reverse complement strand
CCGTTAAGCGGTTAAATTTATCCAATGCCCGGCGCAAGCCCGGAAGGTCTGCCACGGTCAAGGCTTCCCGCAAGTCTAAAATTATGCGGAAGCGGTGGTGTGTTCCGCCGTATTCATACCACACCTTTACTTCCGTATTAGGAAACACGGCCCTAAGTGCGGTTAATACGGCAAACTTCGTACCCAGCCGCATATGCACCCTAACGCTTTCTTTTAGTATCCGCCGCTTGATAATTATTGGGTATGAATCACTCCACCAATCTACGTGCATATCACGGGCAAGAATATCCAGCACATCTTCTTCCAGTTCATCAATGCGGTGGAAAATAAGCGTATATTTTGCCATTTCAATATTTTTTTGAAGCGGCGCGGCTATGGTTTTTGCAAGCGGTAACATTACCGGGTCATTTGCTAAGGTGGGCGGAAGGGCGCGTGTAAGGTCAATGTTATAAATATCATTCATCCTCAAGCCCCCTGTACACTACATTTACATCCCGCAATATAGCAACTTCCATGCGGTGTATCACGGTAAAAATAGGCGTAATAATTTCTGACCGTTTAGCCCCCGCCTTTTTAATAAGCGTTGTCAATTTGTCCGGGTTAAGGTCACGCCCCATTACAAGGGATTGCCACGCCTTATATTCATCTATAGCCGCTTCTACCCGGCGCATTATCATTGATTCACTTGCCGCCCGTGGGCTTGGTATCCAATAGGCAAGGTCAATATCATAGTAAACAACATCCGGCGGATTGACATAAACCAAATCCGTAAATGGTCTTACGCCATCCCGCTCCCCGTCTGCTAAGATGTCATACACCTTTTTAAGCATTTCTTCCCCCGGAAGCTCCCCGCCTTGCAAAAGCACCCTAATATCTGCTACGCCCGGTTCGGGGCTTACTGCCCGTACATCCGATATAAGAGGGGAAGCCGTGCGCGCCCAATAGATATACGCCCCCATTGGCCCCGCTGTAGAAAATGATTCCATGCTTTCAGTCATACGCAACCAGTACGCATCATCTTCTTCTTCCGCTGCGCCGCCCTCGCTTGTGGTTACGTTTTCTACTGCGTGAAAGTTTGGAAAAACATCTACTATTTGCGCAATTTGACCCGGCACAAAACCGTTACCCCTTGCGCCTATGGTTACTTCATCCCCTGTTGCCGGGTCTTTTTCTGTGGTTATGCAAACGGCCTCAACTTCCCCGGTCAATTCCCCGGCTGGTATGCCTAAGTTTTCCGTGGTAGCAAATGTAATGTCACCCGCAACCGTTACCCGTACCCCTTGCGGTATAACGTGTGTGGAAGGTAGCGGCATTGATAACGTGAAGCGCAATTTTGTACGTGCCGGCCTTGCTTCCAGCCGCCCTACATCCTTAAACAGTTCCCCCAGCGAATCTAATAAATCACCTTGCGCAAAACGTGGTACATTTTGCTTTGCGGTGTTATTGATTATGACCCGCTCTTGTATGATAATATCTGCTATCCAATTTATGAAAAGCCGTACCGGGTCCCCCGGAAAAAGCGTTCTATCCGTAATTTTTTCATAAGCCAGCACAATGCTGGTTAAAAGCGGTTCTACGCTTGTATCAACAAATGAAATTTCCGGGAAGTTATCCGCATCCCTATTCATTTATGCTCACCTCCAGCCGTGGCGTTATTTTGCCCGTTAAATCATTTGTAAAAAACGTAATATCTACAATGGTTACACGGGGTTCATATTCCTCTATAGCATCCAGCACATCTGCTACTATCATTGATTCCGCTATAGGCGTTGGCCTGTCAAGAAAAGCCCATGATGTACCAAAATTGCGGTCAAGCGGTACACTCCCCTTTGGGGTCAATAATATAGTGTTTATGTTTTGGATTATTTCTTCAAGCAATGTTTGTGGCGCAAGGTTTATAGGCGCATCTACTTCCGGGATAACTGAAAAATTCATTAGTTTGCCCTCCTTGCATATTCTCTTAGGGTCACGCTCATACTTGCTACAAGCAAATTACCCCTTCCGTCAAAACGCTCTAACCCCTTGCTTGCGCTGACAATTACCCACCTGCTACGCCCGTATGCCCTGCGGCCGATTATAAGCCGCTCGGCCCTGCCCGTTCTAAGCATTGTTAATACTTTTGCTATTTCTGCATCCGGGTTAATTCCTAAGTATGCGGAAAAATACATATTAAAAGTAATATCCCCCGCATCCGTTCCCGTAAATTCTAAAAGCGTGGCCCGCAAGTGCCTGTCATGGGATGCGTACCGCGCTGAATTACTCCATTGCAAATTATCAAAAGTATTTACTTGGCGGCTTGACACGGAAAAGGCAATGCTTCCAAATGTGCCTATATTTGCCATTAGTCAATCCCCCCTATAACAAAACCGTCATGCTCACCGCACGGAATATAGATACATAAAACAAATTGCCCTACATAGGGCAACCACGGGTACACGGTTGTTTTTTGGTGGTGTAGCTTCTTTTCTATAATCCCTTCAAGGCCGCACACCGGGGCTTCGTTTGGTATGGCTATGCGTTTTTCATATTCAACAATTTTTCTATTTTTGAATATGTCCGGCTTTGGCGCGGTCTTTACATATTCTTCCCCCAGCCCTAAGTCACGGGGATGGGAATGGTAATGCGCTTCATATTCGTATTTGTTTTCTTCCCCGGATTCCATTACCCACTTTTCATGTGTGATAAGAGGACGGTTATCAACTACCTTTAGCCATGCGGATACAAGGGGCTCCCCGTTTTCGTCCAGCTTGTCATTAAATGTTACCCGTGCATTGCGGTTTTCTACATCTACATCCGATACATGGCCGATACGCACAAGGTTATTAAGCGTTGCGTATGCCTGTTGCTTATTTGCGCCGCCTAAGCTCTCTTTCACCTAATACCCCTCCAATACCAGCCTAGCCCTTATCTGCACTGTGTAGCCGCCGCCGGATGCGCTATGCCTTGCCATTTCAATAATATATTTACCGTCAAACGCTTCCCAGCCCGCTACATCAAAAGTAACCCCCGCTACAAGGCGCACATCCCCCATAAGGGTAAATTCCGCCTTTTGTTTTTCTTTGTTTTTATCCCTAAGCCGGGCGGCGGCTACGGCATTTGCTTCCCCTGCATTGCTTACTTTTTCATTAAGCGCAAGTGTTTGGTTTCCGCTTCCGCCCGGCGCGGTGAAGGTGGCTTGAATTGTTTCCCCTGTTTGCGGGTCTGTGTAGGCAACCCGGCAACGGGCATAATCACAATCATGCGTTTTTATTTTGAAGTTGTACTTTAGTACATCTGATGTACCAAAAACCACACGGCGCACCGCTCCCCGTGCTTCATAATCTTTTTGCTGAAATGCTACAAGAATATTATCCGTTGCCTTTAACGATATTCCCGCATCATTGCAAAGGCGTTGCAAAAAAACTATGTCGGAAGTCTGTATTTGTTCCCGCCGGGTATAGAACGGGTCAAATGATGATTCAAACATAGGCGTTAAACCGTGGCTTCCCGCTATCTCGTTAAAAATTGCGGAAAGGTTTATTTTTTCCCATGCATTTGTGCGGATTTCCTCACGGATGCTGGAAGTATGCGGAAGGGATGTACCCTTTAGGGTTACGCTTGCTGGCGGCCCGGAATATCCCGGCGCATCCAATTCAAAACGCCCACAATTTAATACCCCGCTTCCGCCCTCCGGGTCTATATGCACAATGGTTGCGCTAATGCTTTCCCCTTGTGCGCTGCCCACCCAGCTTAACCACTCCCGGTCTTTATCATCCATTGTTACTTGCAAATCATCCGTTTTGTCTTCTTCATTGTCGGTATAGGTTAAAGACTTGATATAACCTCCGGCTACTGACCCTATATCTACACCGTTTACCGATACGCTTAATTCCGTTCGCCGCGCCATCATGTAGGTGTACCCCGCTTCCACGGCGGAAGCCCGGCTGGGCTTTCCCGTGGTATATCCGGGATTACAAGCCGGATATTTGCCGGGAAAATGTAATACCGTATATATTCCGGGTTAGCTTCCATAAGCGTATGGGTATGGGATTCCGTTATACCCGTTTTGAACGCAACGGAATCCCACATATCGCCTAAAGTAGTTGTATATATTCTAGGCAAATTCACCCCTCCACTCGTCTTCGTCTTCCTGTCTTAGCTTTTCAAGAATCATTTCTACAAGCATTTCACACATACCCCACAATTTTGCTTCAAGGTCTTTGGGGTCCCCGCTTGTGTGTATCACGGGCTTGTTTTCCAGCTTGATTTCATAATTCTTGCCGCTTGACACTTCAACTTTTAAGCTGGGCGGGTCTACGCTTAGGGGCTTTGCTGACATTGCCTTTTTCCCCACCGCTAAACTTGCCGCCGCGCCTTTTTTGTCCGGCTTAGATGCAAGCCCAAACGCTTTTAATTTGTTGAAAATATCCCCTGTTTCCGTTGCGGTGAATACCTTGCGCCCTTTTGCGCCTGTGATAAGCTCCGGGCCTTCCTCACCCGCTATAAACGTATCCGGGGAACGGTTACTACCTTTTGCAAGCATGGGTATTTCCGGCACGTTAATACCAAACGTGTTGCCCCCTATTATGGGGACCCAGTTGGGTATTGAAATACTAAGGCTGTTTATGCCCCGTATTGCGCCGTTTATAATGGATATGACTGCATTTATAGGCGCACGGATTAAAGCCCCCAGCGTTTCCATGATGCCGCTAAAAATATCCCTTACGCCGCCCCACGCCTTTTCCCAATTTCCAGTAAATACGCCTGTTATGAAGTCTATAATCCCGCCTAAAACCCGCATAACGCCGCTTAAAATATCCGTAACGGAAGAAATAGCCGCACCCAAAACCCCGGCAAATACATCCGCTAAAACCCTTATAACTGGCATAAGGGCTTCAAGCAATGCCTTTAACACGGGCAAAATAGCCTGTATTAAGGTTGTTATAATGGGTAGAAGCGTTTCAAGCACACTTACAAATATGGGTAATACCATTGTCACAAGCTGCGTGATAATCGGTAAAAGCGCATCAATAAGCTGAATCAATACGGGTAAAATTGCCTGTATCAATTCCATGATAACGGGTAGCAGGGCCTTCAATACATCAATGAATACCGCAAATACTACCATCACAAGCTCTTTGATAATTGGTAGCAAGGTATTTATCAAGTTTAATAGCACGGGTAAAATTGCGCTTATTAAATCCATGATAAGCGGTAAAAGTGCCTTTAACACATCCACAAATACCGCAAATACTACCATCACAACTTCTTTAAGAACGGGTAGCAGGGATTCAAAAAGCGATATAAGCACGGGCAAAATTGCTGATAGCAATTCGCCCAGCACCGCTATAACCTTTTCCCCTATGTGTGCAAGTAGAGGAAATAGCGTTTTTGCCAGTTCCCCCAGCCGCTCCATAAGCATTTGAAGTATAGGGCGGATGCTTGCAAAAATATCTTGTAAAGCCGCTAACGGTCCGGCGGCGTTTTCACCTTCCCCGCCTAATGCACCAAAAACGGCGGCAAGTACGGTAATGATTAAAACAACGGGAAGAAGTTTTTTACCCAGCACTTTTAATATTTTACCGAATTTTCCAAACTTGCCCCCGGCCTTGCCCGTTGCACCAGTTAAGCCCTTTATTACTCCGGTCCATTTTGTTACTTTCATTGCCGCAAATGCTTTGCCCAACAAAAGCACGGGGGTTTTCATTTGTAGAAATATAAGTTTTCCTACAAGCATTGCAACCTTTAAGGCCGCAAGCGCACCCACCACTTTGAAAATTGTTCTAACAAGTTCCGGGTTTTCATAAGCAAAATCCGCAACCCTTGTAACTACATCCGTAACTACTCCGGCGGCTTGTGTCAATACGGGCAAAAGTGCAAGCCCTACGGATTTTCTAAAATCATCCGCGGCGTTTCTTGCCCTTTGCATTTGTGCGTTAAAGTTATCTGTACGGGTAGCCGCTATTTGATAGGCTACGCCAGCACCCCTAGCCGCTTCCCCTGCTTCGTATAGTTCCGGGATAAGGTCGCGTAAAGTTTCCCGCTGTGTAAATAATTCGTCTGAAAAAGCAAGGGCGGATTGTTGCGTAAATATAGCCTGTTGTATTCTTAGGCGGTCTGTACCGTTTTCTACGGTATCTAACGCATCCCCCACCTTAAACATAATATCCATCATGCCGTAACCTTGACTTTGCAAGGCACTAACATTGATTCCAAGTTCACGCAATGCCGCCGCCGCATTATCTGACGGTAGCATTAGACTTTGTACCGATTGTTGGAAGCCGCTGTAGGCGTTTGCGCCGCGTACCCCGGCTTGATAAAGCTGCCCAAATACGGCGGTGGCTTCCGTTCCGCTGATACCCGCCATGTTCAAGGTAGCATTTGCCCGGAAAAGATAATCTTGCAAAGTTCCAAGCCCTATACCCGTACCCTGTACGGTCTTAGCAAATATATTAAGATAGCTTTCCGCATACCTCGCATCTTTGCCGATTTTATCTAAGTAATTGCCGATAAAATAAGCCGTATTTTTAAGGGAATCGCCTGTAGCATCCGCCAGCACCATTGCAACCCGCATAATTTCTGCGCTATGTGCTACATCTTGCCCCCGTATAGAAATTGCCGCAAGCGCATCCGCTATTTCTTGGCCGCCTTGATTAGCGGTTCTTCCCATTGTGCGCACAATTCCGCCAAGTTCTTCTATTTCTTCCGCTGTCATGCCCGTCTGTGCTTGCACATCTGACATAGAAGATTCAAACGCCGCCGCGGGTCTAACAAAGGCCATATAGGCCGCCACACCCGCTCCGGCTATTTTTCCCATTGTAAAGAGTAGTTCCCGCTTCGTGGCGGTTATTGCCTGTTTGTTTTCGTTAAGCCGCTGTGTGGCTTGCGCAAGTTCTTCTTGCGCCTGCCGTGCGTTGTTTGTTGCATCCCTAAGCTGTGTTTTTTTTCTTTGCGTTTCTTCAAGTTGTGCTGACAATCGGCGGTACTCGGCTGTATTAGTTCCGGCGGCGGCTTCTGAATCTTTCATAGCCCTTTTTAATTCCGCTTCCCGCCTTGATAATTCTGACATAGTGCCTTTTGAATCTTGCATAGCACGTTGTAGCTGTCTAACTTCATTGCTTGCGCTATTAAAGGTGCTTTGAAAGTTATTACCTAACGCCGCTTTTAAGCTGAGTAATAACTCATATTCTGACCGTCCCGCCATGTGCGCACCCCCTTTCACGGCAACAAGGGGGATTACTCCCCCTTGCCCCGGCGTGTGTCCGAATCGGACACATACTTATTTTTTCTTTGTCCGGCGTTTATCTTCTTCCGCCGCCTTGTTTATGTCTTCAATCCATGCCATAAGCTCCGATATGGTAAGAGATACCCAAAAGGAAATAGGCGTGTATGTTGCCTTTGCAAGTCTAAAGGATTCCTTGCGCATCCATTGTGCCGGGCTTTTTAATAGCCCGTATTTAGCAAAAAAGCGCGGGCCTCGTTTGTGATTTTATTAAAATCGGGCAATGGCATATCCATTATCACATCTGACCCTATGCCGGCCGCCCGTGCCGCCAGCTTGCATTGGAATGTTTTTGATACCTCGGAAGCAATGACATAGTTACCATCATCTTGTAATTCCTGTTCCACTATTACCATGTCATGCCCGGTAAGTTTCCCAAAATTAAAGTCAATGGTTACGTGCTTTTTACCGTCATGCTCAAAGGGCTTGTTAAACTTGTGCGTGTAGATGCCCTTAACGGCTTCCTTTGCGTTTTTTTGTTCTTCATGGGTCTTATCATTACCCGGACCGTTTTCGCCGCCTGTGGCTGTTTTTGCCGCATCTGTGGCGGTGTTGTTTTTGTCGTTGTCGTTTTGCATGGTTAAATCCTCCTAAGATTTTTTTCACGAAAAAGCCAGCGTGGTTTATTCCGCTGGCTTCGCTATCGGTTTACTTTGTTTATGACTTGCCTAATGCCGCCCTTACTTCTTCAAGCCAATCCCGCCCGTTAATGAAGCAAATCATATTAAAGATGTCTATTTCAAGCACCCTAACGCCCTTAATAAGCATCTTCCAGTATGATACGGCATATTCCCCGGAAGCATCCGCCGGATTCATGGGGGAAACATTGCCGGGATTGAAGCCTTTAGGCTTAACCACAAAAACGTGCTTCACGCCTACAACCTCTGTACGCCCTTTTATGGTGTCTTTGTGTTGTTGCGCCACCCGCAATTCTAGCTGGTGTTCCCGCGGTTCAAGCAAGGCAATAGCATCCCTTGTGGGGGTACGGAAGTTAAGCCCTAATGTCATTGCTTCCATGTGTCCAAGTATAACGGTTTCTGCATTACCGCTGATACCCGCCCCAGCTATTTCTTGTGTGATAAAGTTGGCTTCCGGCATTGTAACTTCCGCCATGCCGTAATACTCTGTACCACCTTCGTAAACTTGAAAATTGATAATAGCTTCGTCAATTCTACCTGCTCTTGACATTACCATTCACCCCCTTAACCGGCCAGCCCAAAGGCTTGGCGCACATATGAAATATCGTATTCTTGTAAAAATTCCACCTCGACGGCCGGGCTTGGCGGGGTCATAAATACCCTTATGCGGATGATACCCGCCATAATGTCAAGCACCGTGTTATCTTCCGCCCTAAACTCAAAACGGCCGCCCAGCAAGTGTTCCGCCGCTGTTAAGCCGTTTAGCCAAATATTACCGCTGTCTATGATGCTATCCGCAAAACGCGGGGTCATGCGGCGGTCTATTTGTGTCCAAAACGTGAGTATAAGGGAATTGCCTACCCAACCAAACATACGGGATACGGGAATAAAGAAGTCTTTAACATCCGTATTAGCCGGGAAGCAAGCCGTCCAGTTACCCCAGCAAACAAAACCGCCTATAAAATTCAAGGCGGTAACTACCCCGTTGGAATTAAGCATATTTGCTTGCGGTAGTGTAAGTTCTACTTCTTCACCATTGGCAAGCACCGCCGTATTTATCTGCATAAGCTGGTTAGAGGGGCTTAATGAAGGTATGCTTCCGTTGTTTGTGTCTACTTGCCCTATAAGGGCGGCAAGCTGTGTAGAGAAGTTAAATACCCGTTCCGCAAGGGCAAGTTTAGGCCAGCACAAAATTTGCATCTTTCCGAAAATATTCATGCTACGTTTCCATTGCACAATATCCGCAAAATGCTGTACTGCTTCCGTGTCTGCATCAATGATGCACTTGCCCGTAAAAATGCCGTTAATCATCCAGCATTTTGCATCCATGATAGCCGCCACTTCCGGGTCATGTGACCAGCCGGGGCAAATGATAATGTCTGTAATGATATTGAACATAGGAAATACAGAATCTATAAGCTCAAACCCTGTATATTTCTTTGTTACAACATCAAAACCGCCTATGATGTCATTCTTTGTTACTAGCGTTGGGTCAACTTCGATAAACCCGGCTTCTATTTCTGTTGCTGTAGGCGGTATGTTTCCCCCGTCAAGGATTTCCAGCACCAGCCCGCGGTTGTCATAGAACAACTCATAATCCGTACCCCTTATATAATCCGTAACGGTTACGGTATCTATAAGGGCTTCCAGCGGAAGCCTTGCCCGGCCTTCCACAAGCGGAAATACCGCCGGGGCTTTGATTGTTCTATGCTTTTCCGGGTCAAGCACATTTACGAAAATAACGGGGGCTGTACCGTATAACCTAAAGTGTGCAAACATAACTTCACACAAGCTATAAAACGGCTTGCCTTCCCGTGTCCATTCGTCCGAATACCCTAACTGTAGTACCGATTGATTGTAGCTGTCACCGTACACGGGTTTTTGCACCGTACCCCGCGCCACCATATGCGCCGGGGATGTACCCACCGCAAAAGTTATGCCGCTTCCCGCTACGTTTGGCACTATTAGGGATGTTTGCACTTGTGTGGCTTTTACGCCATGAAAAAAGCCTGTAGCCATTATTTAGCACCCCCGTTTTTTTCTGCTTGCTTTTTACGGGCTTCCAGCACCATACCTTCTATGTCGGCATAATACTTATTAGCAAGGTTTCCCGTTTCTTCAATGTTTTTGCGTGTTATTGCCAGTTTGGAAACGGGTACAATTAGCTTTGCAATGGCCGTGTACTCAATTTCCGGGTAATTTGCTGATATTTCCGCATAGTACGCCTTAATTTCTTCAAGCGTACCTTTAAGGATTGCATTGCACTTTAGCAACCCACCGGGCAGGGAAGGCCCGGCGTATACATACGTGGGTACATCCCTTGCGGCGGATACCTCCCCGCTCCCCGCTGCGGCTTTGCCTGTTTGCGGGTCCCCGTTTGTTTTTGGGGCTTCCGTTTCCGGCATAGCGGCGGCGGCTTTTTCGTCTAACTTTGCCATTTATGATTACCTCCTTCTACATCATTGGCGTATCTGTAGTGATTTCATCATACAGAAGCGCATTTACTTCCCGGCGCACCGTTGGCATTTCCCAAATGCTCATAAGTTCACCGAAAAAATAAGGGTTAGTGTCTTCCGGGTATACAATGTATTCCAGCGGATACCTTAGTAGAAATTGCTCCCCTACCTCACCCGCTTTAAGCAATGCAACCCGGATGCGGGTAACTACATTCAAAACATCATTAGCACCCTCGCCACCGTCTTCGGAATAGGTTGCAACAATTATGCGCACCCTGCAAAAGCTGTCTTCCGGCTGTCCGGCTTCGTGTCCATCTTGACCCGTCAAGACTTGCAAAATGATGTACGGTATGCGCTTTTCCGTTGCTTCGCTTACATCCCGTTCCGGCAAACGCATTTTATACACCCCGGCGGCGCGTGTTCCCGGCTTGCCTTTAAGTGTGCCACCTTTTTCCGGGCGGGTAGTAAGCATGATGTCACCTGTACACGCTTCAATAAAAGCCTGTAGCTGGTCAAGCAATACTATAGGTGTCATGCCTTACCTCCTTCCGCCGTGACCGTCTAAAATGCGCATTATTTCATGTTCCATGCGTGTACTGATTGTTTCTTTTGCGGCGGCTTCCGCTTTTTCCCGTATGGAATCCCTTTCCGCCATTTTGGAAACGGAAGGCCCATAAAACTGGTCTGCGCGGTGTCGTTCGTTTGACCCTATCTTTTGTGAGTGCTTACTATTACCCGCACGGCTGCGCATATACTCACCGGGCAAGCGTTCAAATACGCCAAAATGCCCGCTTTGCATTTGCGCAACAAAAGCAGTTTCAAGCCGTTTTTGTGTTCCTTTTTCCACACCCACGCTTACGTGCTGATTGCGGCGCGGTGTTGGGCTTTTTGGTGATACATTGAAACGGTAAAGGGGTATGGGCGCACCCGCAAAAACTATAGTGCCTATAACGCCGCCACCGCTTTTTTTGGTTTTAAGCGTGATATTGCTTTGCGCTTTTATATCCCCTTGCTTGATAGCGTATGTTTGCGTTATCCCCTTTACCGTTTGCCCTCTTACAGTTTGCTGGGCGCGGCGCACTACGCCGTATAGTGCTTTTTCTGCCCCGCCCGGTACTTCATGTAGAAGCCGTTCTATGCGGTCAATTTGTTCTGCTGAAATGTCAACCATGCGCCAGCCCCCTTAATCGTCAAACATCAAAAGCCATAACTTAAAAATCCCGTCTTCATCATCCGCACGGATAATGTCATAGGTATTATTGCCTATTTCTATACGGGTTTCCCGGCGCGGCCTTGTGTTTAGGTCACGGGCGGCAATGTATACCACCAAATCTGAAACAAACACATCACTTACATTGTCACGGTACGCCCCGCCGGGTCTGTCGCGTTCCACTTGCCCGTCATGGTCGAATATAACCGGGATGCGCCTACCCCGCTTTGTGTTGTAGCGCACCCGTGTTAATTCTGCGTGTTCCATGATGTTTGTATAGATGTTTTTAAGGTCGTTGGCTACATGGTCTTTGAAGCCCACCGTTAAGGTGTTAGTACCGCTGATTGCGGAAGCACGGTTGCTACAAACCAGCTATCCACTTCATGCGGTACTGGAAGCGGCATACTGTTTACTTGTACAAACCGCCTTGCCGGGTTACGCTCTGTCCATGAATCGGGAACGCGGGGGCCCTCTACGGTACGGAAGTTTTCAACTACCCGCCGCCCGTCAAGAATCGTAACCGCACCGTAATACATGGAATATTGCGCCGCGGTGCATAGAAGGGCAAGTGTGCCTTGCGGTACAAGCGGTAACTGCACGGGTTTTTCCGGGTTAGTCCAATCATCCAAAAACCACTCGGAATACTTGTAAATATCAAGCCCCAGCGCATGGATAGTACCCACATAGGTTACACCGTTGGGAAGCTGGCGGGGCTTAATAACGGCAAGGTCATAAGCCTTTACATCAAGCACGGCTTTTACTTTTTTGTGGTTTATAAACGCTTTCACAACATCCCCGGCCATAATGCAAATGTCGGGGTTTACAAACCCGGTTTTTTGAACGTGTTCATACCATCTTTCCAAATCGCCTATAGGGTCTGATGTATCATTACTCCATAAGGCCGCACCCTCTAAGGCTTCTTTGTTGGTAAAGGAAAAGTCTATTTCCTCATTAAGCCCCTCACCGATAATAGGAATTTTACCCGTGAAAAAGGCTTGCGCTGCCATCCATTCCTCGCGGCGGGTTATCATTTCATCCAGTTCTTGAAAGTCTTCCGCCAACTTTTCTACCGCACGTTCCGCCGGGGTTCTACCGCTGTAGATGTTTTCCCCTGCGCGGCGTTCCAGCAAATCGTCTACGGTTGTAATTTTGTCCGGGCCAAGTTGTGGCGGCGTGTATGTCTTTGTTTGGTATCCCGTGTTGGGGATTGTTTTTCCGCCTATTTTTGGATGCACGAACGGCGCAAGTGCGCGGTTTCCTTTTTTGAAGTCAACATCTACGCTTTTTGTCGTAAAGGTTTTCACCCTGCGAAAAAAGGTAGACTTAAAAAACGTATGCACTTTAGGCATACGCTCTACAATCCGCCCCATTGTACGGGGGGTAAAAATACTAACTTCCATTTTGATTACCTCCTATTTGTTTTTACGTGTTAGCCTTTACATAGTACAAAGTAATTTCAAACTGCCATTTCAAGGGTCTGTAGGGTCTACCGGGTCTACCGGGTCTACGGGGTCTACCGGGTCTTCACCGCCCCAGCCGGGGTCCCCGTCCATTAGTACCCGTTCACGCAAGAAAATACTTAACTTGCGGAAGTATGGCCTAACTGCATCCGCCGTTACCCCTTCGGGAAGGTTAAGGGCTTGCGTGAAGTATTCACCCGTCATATGGTACGTTACTTCATCCCCGCTGGGCTCGGCGGCGGAAATGCCTATAAGTTTATCCAGCGTTGTTGCGGCGGCTTCCTTGATACCATTTACCCCCTGTACAATAGGGGTACGTGGGCGGATTTTTGCCCCCGCTTCAACTTCCCCAAATCCCATTGCAACCGGGAAAGGCCCTGCAATGAAATTATCATACGTTTTTGAAGTTACGTTAATTTCAAACATTAGCTTCTACCTCCCTTATCCGCTGCGGGTAATACGCTATCAATAGCCGCATCAAACACATTTTCTTTATCTTCCGGGCCGCCCGTATGGGAAGCGGCGTTTACATCATTTACCCCGCTTTCTTCTACATCCTTTGCGGTGTTTTTAAGATGTTCCCCGCCCAGCCTTTTTTGTTCCGCTAAAATTTGTACCGCCAAATCATTGGCGGCAAGCGGCGTTTCAAATTTTGCCTTGTTTACAAGGTCTTCATAACCGCCCAGCGCAATATTTTCTATTGCCTGTATGCGCTTACGCTCCGCGGCGGCGGCGGTGCTTTCAATTTCCGCCGCAAGTGCCGGGTATGCTGCTCTTAGTTCCTCCACGGTTTTAATTTCCATGCGGTTTTTCACTCCTTCTTCTTTGTTAGGTTTATTTGTGCTATTGCTTGCGGTGTTGCCTTTGGCTGGTGGGGCTTCCGGCTGGCGGAAGAAGTTTATAGGCGGGTTTTTATACCGTGACACATCCGCCACAACTGCCACGGCTTCACTATCCGCAAATAAGACTTCATCACAAAAGCCCGCTTCTACTGCTTCTTCCCCGGTTAGCCATGTTTCCGCCGCCATAAGTGCGGCAAGTTCTTCCTTTGGCTTACCCGTTTTCATGGCATAGGCATTGACAATGCAATTTTTTACTACTTCAAGTTCATTCTTGAATTTTACAAAGTCATCCGCTTCAAACCGCCCCCACAATGTCAAGGCCGGGTCATGTATCATAAGACAACCCGCCGCCGGAATCTTAATAACATCCCCTGCCATTGCTATTATTGAAGCGGCGGAAGCCGCCCAGCCATCTATAATCACGGTAATTGTTGCGCTGTGGTCTTTTAGGCGGGTAAATATTGCGGTTGCGGCAAAAACATCCCCGCCGCCGCTGTTAATCCTCACCGTGATTTCTGATACATCCCCCAATGCGGCAAGTTCTTCATTGAATTTTTTAGGGGTTACTTCATCCCCCCACCATGAAAAACTTGAAATATCGCCATATAAAAGCAATTCCGCCGGGGTATTTGTTGCGGCATTTGCCGGGTTAAACCGCCAAAATTTGTTAATCGTCTTTGGCTGGTTGCTGACTGCTGCTTTGCTCAATTTCCCTTACCTCCTTCATAAGCTCTGCTTCCCGCTTGCGCTGTTGTATATTTTTGTAAAAATCGCTTCCGTTAATTTCTTGCGCTTCCTTTGCCGCTGTTGAAAAGCCGTTGTTTACTTTCATTTGTGAAGCTGTAACATCATGGATGGGGTTAAGGCTTCCTTGTGCCGGACCGTTCCACTCGGCCCCGCTGTATGCCTTGCGTATTGCCGGGTCAATAAAGAAGCCCGGCGCATCTACCCGCCCTTTGGCTACGGCTTCCGCCAGCCATTCCTCAAAAATAGGCTGGCAAAAATCGCTTGCCAGCCAGCGGCGGTACATTTTTACGGATTTCCATAATTCCAATAGTGCCGCCCTAGATGCACTATAGGAACGGTCGAAATGCTTAACCAGCACTTCGTAAGGAATTTCAAGGGCTGACCCTATTTGTCTGCAAACGGAAGTAACAAACCCGTCAAAATTTGCGTTTGGTCTGCCCGGTGATACTTCCTTAGCTTCTTCCCCTTCGTTTAAGTCAATAATTAAACCGGGGCTTATTTCTAAGGTGTTTGGGTTTCCCGCGTCTACTTGCTGTTCCTCCGGGATAACCTCACCTATTGGCGCATCACTTGAAACGCCGGGCTTTTGGATGAATACGGCAAACATCCCGCTTACTACCGCCGCCATGATTTCCGCTTCCGTATACCGCCCCAACTGCTTCAAGGCTTCCACAACGGGGGCAAGGAAGGGAACGCCGCGCCGTTGGCCTATCCGCTCACGGTTCATAATGTGAATCACATTGCGCCGCCCGGTAATTTTCCCAAATGCCTGTACCCGCTTCCAGCGTTCCTGTTCCGTGTTATTTGCGCTGTCTGAAAGGGGATGCTTATTAAGAATATGGTACGCATCCACTTCCCCGTGTCGGTTAAGTTCTACGCCCCCTACAATGTTTTTATTTTTTTTGTCCGGCGGGTCACTTATAAGGTCTGCTTCTACAAGCTGTACCCGTAAATCATAGGGCATATTTACCCGCTGCGTTATAGGAAGTAAAACAAATACATCCCCGCTCATAAGCCAATTCAAAAACGCAAGCTGTTGAAGATTGTAAAAATTGTCCGTGCGTTCAATATCGCACCCGTTTGAATCGCACCATATAGAAAATTCCCGCTCTATGGTGTTTTCAATTTCTTGCGCCCGTTCTTCCGATATACCCAAATAGGCATAATCTACTTGACTTTTAAGGGCAAGCCCGGACCCCACAACATTTGTACGCATGGTTTTAAGCGCACCCGTGGCAAGCGGAACGCCCATATATAAATCCCGGCTACGCTCTATAAGCGTTTGACGGTTTTCTTCTATGTCTTCATCCGCACTACCTCCGCTTGATAGCCAGCCTTTTAACCCAGCCTTTGTTGTGGATGCGCCGTAATTGCCGTACCCGCTGTTAAGAATATTTGTGCGTATCCTTGCCGCCGTTCTTTTTAATCCCCAGCCGGGGGATACTGCACTTATAACCTTGTCAAGTAAATTCATGTGCTTTCACCGCCTTTATAGGTCGCGGGGTATTACCCTTTGTACCCGGTTGCGCCCCTTATTTTTTTCTACTGATTCAAGGTAGGCTACTTTGTCTTCCCAAAATTTTATGGTTGCCCGTATTGCATTAAGGTTAGCCCGTGTAAGCATCCTTGACCCTATTTGATAGCTTTGGCCGCCATCCGCTAAAACAAGTTCCGCTTCAAGCCACGCCGCTAAATGCTTCCTTGCAATTTGTAGCGTTATCCCTGCCCTCACACCTTAACCCCCCATGCTTCCGCGTACCCTGCGGCCTGTTTTTTTTCGTGTTGTGCCTTGTGCCGCTGGCGTTCCCGCTTCATCTTTTTTAAGTATCACGTTGGCAATTTCAAGGGCGGCTTGTGCATAATTGCGGATGTCCAGCGGCTCATTGCGCCGCTGTCCGTCTTTTAGCCGCCATTCATAAACCGCCTTGCCTTTTTTGTAAGTCATTACAAGCCGTTCCGCTGTCAATCCCCTAAAATATTCCCGGTCGTATCCCTTTTCCGGCTCTTTTGGGAAGTGACAATAATTAGGCCCTTCTTCTTCAATTTTTAAGGCTGAAAAAAGATGCACCTTTCCAACGTGTACGCCTATATTGAAAACATTTGCTTGCACCCGGTTATTTTTTGACGGCTTAGGTACATACGGCTTATCCGATTGACCCACGCCCCGGATAGCAAAAAGCCCGCGGGCCTGCCGTGGCTTACAAAATGCACATACCCTATCAAAGAAATGCCCCTGTGCATCCATACACGCCCGGATTATGTGTAGCTTCACACCATCCGCCCGTGTAAATGTTTGGCTTAAAAACGCATCAAGGTCTTTCCACACTTGGTCTTCCTTCAAATCTGTACTACTGCGAATAACCTTGTATTGTATTCCCCAGCTTTCACGGTCCGCCCCCCAGCCAACTACTTCAACTTCAAATCTATCATCTTGCGTATCAATCCCGGCTGTAAGGTATAAAACCTCCGTTGGTACTTCACAATTATATTTTTCACGCCGCCTAAAGAGGGTTTCCCACTCTAGTTCGTTTCCTTCTTCCGTCCATGTTTGCCCCATTTCCGTATTAGTCCAAACTTTCAAAGGCTCAATATTGCCCTTCTTTTTTTGCTCATTTGCTTCTAGGAATTTTTTTACAACTTCCCGCCATTCAACAAACAAGGAAGCAAGTGAATTTATATGGAAGCCCCGCACGGTCCGGCCCGGATTCCTTGCAATAAATTTTCCCCCGGTAAAGTGTTCCTTCCATTCTGTTTCACTTTTGATAACCTCACACTTGATACACTTGTAATTTATATCCCCTTCCTCTACGTTGTCTTTGTCAAATAGCACTTGCGCCCATTCAAGCGGCTGTAGCTTCCCGCAAACCGGGCAAGGGATATGCCATACTTCCTGTGTGCTGTTTTCGTATTCAACTTCTATGCGTGATATGCCCTTTATTGTAGGAGTGGATACAAGCACTTCTTTTTTATTCCAAAAGGTTGTTAGGCGTTTGGAAGCCAAAAGAACGGGGTCCCCTTCGTGTCCGGCGGTCGGTGGGTAACGGTCTACTTCATCCGCAAGCAAAACCCGCATAGGGCGGCTTGCAAGCCCGGCCGCTGAATTTGCGCCCACCATTGTTACGTGACCGCCGGGAAATTCCTTATGCAAAATTGTGTTGCCGCTGTTTCTGTTTTTATCGTTTACTTTTTCTTGTAAACAAGGCGTATCCCTAAGCATAGGTGTTAGGCGGTCTTTGCTGAATGATTCCGCCATTGGCTGTACATTAGGTTGCATAACAAGTATGGGGCTGGGGTCATAATCCATGTAGTAACCTATTGGATTCAAAATAAACCCGTCTGTTTTTCCTATTTGCGCCCCGCTCATAACCACAACCTTTGGCGTGTTTATGTCGGAAATTGCATCCATTATCTCACGCTGGTATGGGGCTCTACTTGTCTTCCATTTACCCGGCTCGGCGGATGATTTTCTTGACAAGTAACGGTATTCATCCGCCCACTCTGAAATTGTCATTTTTGGCGGCGGCTTCAATACGGCAAATATTTTCTTGAATAATTTACGTGTTGTCTTCTTCGTCTTCACCGTCATTGTCACCCCTTCTAAAAAGCGTGTCATAATCGGCAAGTTCAAATAGTGCTTCGTCTATCCCGTCTTTTAGCAAATTGAAAACTTCCGCCTTGCTTGTTTTTTTGCTCAAAATCGGGGATAGCTTTGCCGGAAGCGCAAGCATCCGCGCCTTGAACGTGGCAAACATAGCGGTTATGACTGTTTCAACCTCCGTGGATTCGTGTAAATCCCGCTCCATTACCGCAAGGCTGTATTCCGCTTCCTTGCGCTTTGCCCGTGCGTATAAAGCCCGCTCCGTGGCATAATCTATGATTTCCGCCCCGTTTGCGTTGCCGTTGCGCAAATAGTTTATATAGGCGTGATTCGTCTGTATCAAGTCATATAATCCGCTTCCCGGCTTGTATTCCTTGATTATTTCCTTATCCCGCAACTGTCTTACCCGGCGTTCCGTAAGGTTAAGCACCCGTGCTATAGCTTTTGTATCGTGTAGCTTCACGGCGCACCCCCTTTATTACTGTTAAACCCGCATAAAAGCCCCCTTAATAAAAATTCCGCCTATAAGCGGCGGAAGTGTTCAAAAAATTTTCGCAACTAGGGAAGCCGCGGGCTCACCGAACCCGCACTATTCCGCACGGCGGGGGAGTACCTACACGCCGCCGCCGCGAAAAAAACTACACTAGGGGGGTATCCCTTGTTTCGTCTTCTTCTACTTCGTCTACAATCTCACCAGTTTCAACATTTATATTATATTCGCCTGTGGCTTTTTGCTTTGCAAACTCATGGCGTTTGCGGTCTAGTGCCAGCCGCTCGGTATCCCGCTCATATGCGCTTATGGTGTCGCTTAACTTGACAATCCGGCCGTGTGTCTTATCAAGCTCGGCCTCCAGCTTTGTTATAAGGTCAAAGGCGGCGGCCCGTATAATGGTTTTCATTGCCGTAACCATGCCGCCCCCCTTCTTAGACTTTGCGCCGGGGCTATCGTCTTTGGCGGCTGGTACAAGCATTTCTATTTCACGTTCTATATAAAGGGCGGCCGGCCCTGCTTCTTTTAGTTTGGCAATGCGCCCCTGTAGGTCTGCTTCTTTAACCCACAAGGCCCTTAGTACCCTAAGCATATTTGCTTTAGCATCCAGCGTTATATCCTCTATAGATTTTTGCGCCGCCGGGGGTAGGTCTTCAAGCTCTACCTTATTATAAGCCCCGTGCGTTTCTGCGTTTTTGTTCTTAGGCGGCGCACCGTGGCCCGCTGCGTTATTGTTGGATTTTTGCCCCCCTCTTTTCTTTGGGGGGGATTTTTTAGGGGGGGTACTTTTTAAGGCTTCATCCCATTTGTCTTTACTTTTCCATGTGCGGATGCGGCTTTCCGTGACCCCGGCAAGGGCGGCATTTTCCTTAGTGCTTATTTTTCCGCCGCTGTCTATATAGCGTTGCTTAGATAGTTCCCGCTCCGGGTTACGCTTCACGGCTTCCGCCCCCTTCCCGCAAAATAAACAAGGCTTCACAATGGAAGCCCCGCCGCTGTCGTTTGCGCATTTTTCTATGGTACTATTTTAACACGAAAAAAGCGAAATACCACGCAATCTTTTAGGCGGGGTATTCATACTCATAAACCCGCTTATTATGGGAAAAATTGCGCCCCAGCTTATCAAGTGCGGAATCCCGTATATTTTGGCATTGCCGCTCACTATAATTAAGCCGCTGTGATATACGCGCCCATTTGTAGCCGTGTACATAGAAGTCATATATCACCGTGCGCTGGGTATTGTTAAGGCGGCACAATTCCCCCGCTATAGCGGATTTTAGCCTACATAACCGCTCGTTTTCATCCCGCCACTCTCTTATTGCTTCGCTGACCGCTTCCGGGATATTAAGGGCGGCGGATTCCGTTGGGCTTGATGTACGGTACTTTGCTTTTGGCATACCGTCCAGCCCCGCACCGCTGCTAAGGCTGTAATATTTTTCTTCCGTGCTATTGATAAGCTGAACATTAAAAGCTATTTGCCCGTCAATATCACCGAAAAATATAAGTATTTGCTTGACCCGCTCTTTGTTCATAATATCCCGCTTCCGCAATGTCATTGACCCCCTAATGTCCACCCCTGTATTTTTGTTGCGTGTGACCGAAAAGCTGTAAATATATCCCCCGGCTGGGGCAATGCTTCCGGGTCAAGATGTTCCGGGCGCATATGGGTTTCCAGTATGCGCATGGTATACGTTGTTCCATGTGCGCCCGTTTCATCTGATATTATTTCTACTTCCGCTTTCCAGCCGTTTTCGCTGTATACGTGCGTTTCCATGCGCCCCGCCCCCTGCTTATGCCATATCGTGCCGCGCTTCGTTTATGACTTCCTCCAGCTTTTCTATGATGAAGTCAAATACCCGTGTATCTGACCCCGGCGGGAAAAGCGTAAACCGCTGCCCCTCTAGGAAGTCTATAGCCGCATACCCTTTTTCTTTTGTGTTCATGTCTGCAAAGTCAAGGGATTCCGCCGGGGTTTCTTCGTCTTCTTCGTCTTCCGGCATATATTCCGGCGCATCCGCCCCCGTGACTTTTTCATACATTGCGTTATAGGCGGCTTCTTCTTTTTCAAGGTCGGCTTCTATTTCCTCACCCATCCGCTTCATATCTGCATCATGTTTTTGCGCCCATGTTTGCGGATTAGTGTTAAGGGAATCCGGCGGCCGCTCATAGGTCTGCGGCGGGTCTTCCGTTTCACCCTTTAACGCCTTAGCATCTTTGTAAGTTGTGCCGCCGCTGTCTGTATGGCTTTTGTACGCTTCCGCTTGTTTGTCCGGCGGAAGTTGTGCAAGTTCATAGGCGGCGGATATATCTAGCCGGCCCGCTTCCATTTCCGCAAGAAATTCCGGGGATAGGTTGCTGGCTATTGCGTTAAGCCGGGCAAGCTGTGTAGTGGATACTTGCATAAGCTCCGCAACCATATCCCGCACCCGGCCGGGCAAATTATCCCGCTCTTTCCATGCTTCACAATACGCCTTTAGTTCTTCCGCCTGTTTCATTAGTTCCCATGCGGTTAATGTGCGGGTAGTTGAATTTGTCACAATAAGCAAAATGCGCTCTTTGATTTCATCCTTACCCGTTTCAATGGCACACGGCACATATTCATATTCCGGCTTACCTTCATCCACAAGCGCAAGGCAAGCGGCCCGCCGCCTGTGACCCGCTATAATTTCATACTTTCCGTTGTCCAGCGGCTTCACGTTCAAATTTTGCTTGACCCCAAATATTTCAATAGCCCGCTTCAAGCTGTCTATCTCATTCGTGGTGTAGAAATTGCCTTTAGAGGGTATAAGGTCATGTATTGATAGTGATACGATTTTCAAGGGCGCACGGCGGGGCTTTTCTTGCCCCGCTTCACCCGTGCTGGCTTGTGCCGTTAGATGCTTCATAAAATTAAATTTGCCGCCATCCGCTTTCCCTGCCATTTTAAGCACCCCCTTTTGTGTCCGAATCGGACACATCTAAAAACTCACTTACAAGCGCAAGATAATCCCGTGCCGCACCGCACCGCGGGGAATATTCAATAATCGGCTTGTGTAAAAAAGTTGATTCATCCACTTTAACGGTCCGGCGGATATGCGTATTAAATATAGGGTATCCCGTGTGTTCCCTAAGCCACGTTTCCCCTTCTTCATTTACACCGTTGCGCTGGTAACTTGTCACAAGGCAACCCCGCAAGGTCAAGCCGTGGTTAAGCTGTTTTGCCGTGTCTATCTGCTCTACAAGTTCCGCCAGCCCGTCAAATGCAAACTTATCAATTTTTATAGGGATAATGACTTCATCCGCACATACAAGCGCATTTATCGTGCTTATGTTAATGTCCGGCGCATTGTCTATAATGCAAAAATCATACTCCCCCGCTAAGGTTGCAAATGCTTCCCTAAACCGTGTTGGCGGCGGGTTATTGTCACCCATAAGCACATCCAGCAAACTCATGTTTGCCGGGATGATGTCTAACCCGTTGTACCTTGTGGGGCAAATAATTTCTTCAAGGCTTACCCCGCTGTTAGTGAGTACATCCGCCACGCTGTAGTTGTCGTAATCGTGAAGCGCAAACATTTTTGTAATATTTGCTTGCTTGTCATTATCTACAAGCAATACCCGTTTTTTGTGTACCGTGGCTAAAATATGTGCCATGTTCACAGCGGAAACGGTCTTGGCTACCCCGCCTTTCAAATTGATAATTGATACGGTTTTCATTGCTGTGTACCTCCTTTTTAGGTATGGTTTTATTATGTTTATATAGTACCATATCAACATAATAAAAGCAAGGCCTTTTTGAAAAATATTTTATTCCCCTAGTTTTTGTTGTTCTAAATCGTCTACTGGCTCATTCTCTGCCCCGCTTGGCGTTGGGAAATTGCGTTGCATGAATAAAAACGCTTCCGCAATTTCAAGAATCCCTTCCGTAAAAATTTCTTGCCTGTGAAGGAAGTGGGGGCATATAACCGCCTGTAATCCTAAGCCTACATTTACCCCCAAAAGGAAGCCGCCGCCCTTCATATCCCGCCTATGGTATTTTATATAGCTTGCATCCCCGGCAAACGGCGCAAGGTACGCTTCATTTATTGCGTAAAGCTCGTTACCGTCTTCAAACAATCGGAAGGATTCACCCAGCCAGCCTATGGTTGCGGTTTTCGATTCCACCCCGTCACCGTTTACCCCCGGACCGTCCGTAAAATCTATACCATCCGGCAAGTCTTCATATTTACAGTAATAATCATCCCGCTTGCTTTCGGGAACATCAAAAAGCCTTAATGCCTCATCTGTGGAAGTAAGGCGGGGCATACCCTCTAAAAGATAAATCCCGCTTCCGTCACCCAGCCATTGTGCGCCGCTGTCCGGGTCATTGTAGATATAAATGCGCTTACGGTTTTTGCAAATTGCGGCTACTTTGTTAAATTTCATTTTGCACTTCCTTTCCTCATTTCATTTTGCAAATCTTCCTTAATGTAATAATTCCGCCCGTGTTCTTTGCAAATGGTTTCACACCTTGCCCCAAATTCCGCCCAGCTTATATCGGATGCGTGATAATTCATTTTTCCTATGCGGAAAAGGTCTACCCCGCGCCCGTCTATAAGCGCATCAAAGACAAAATCCGGGTATATAACTGGCTCAAATGATACCCACGTACCAATACCCGCCCACTTTGCATCTATTAGCGTTTTGAAGCGTTCCGCTGGCGGCGCGGCGTTTGGTTCGTTTTCGTCCGGGCCTTCCCCGCTGTTTGTAATGGTTACGCCAAACATATCCCCGCCATCCAAAAGGTCAAAATCCCGCAAGGCCCGCTTCCCGCCCTTCGTAAGAATCTGCACATTGTTTCCCGCTTCCTTGATAGCCTTTATGACTTCACGGGTAGGGGTAGTGTCAAATTCCGCCGGGTACGGGTCACAAGTGAAGCAAAGGTGTATAAGCTGACCCGTTATTTTTTCCCGTTCAATTTGCCGCTTCACCGATTCCACAATAAGTGGGCGGTTGGAAACTTGCGCAAATGCTTCCCTTGTTTTCTTCACCACATTAGGCGCATAGCAGTAAAAGCACCCGTGGTTACACCCGCTATAAATATTGCAAGCCAAACTTCCGTACTCATTCGCCCGGCCCTTAGGCTCATAAATAGGCTTGTGTATCATTGCATAACATCCTTTCCGCTTTTTTAGAATACAACGGGTATACCCGCCCTGCTTGCCGCTTCTATTTCTTTTTTCATGCCCTCGGATACCGCATCACCAAATACCCACACTTCATTGCAAAATTCCAGCATCCTTAAACCCATTTGCAAGGCTTTTTTGCGTTGTTCCGGGTCTGTATCGTCAAGCACCCGGTCAAGTGCTAGGTGAAGCGAAAAAGGGTAATGCCCCGCTTCAATGATTTTTTTGCAATGCCCCCGTGCGCTTTCAATGTTTGCCGCTATATCCCCTTTTAGCGGCGCACATACATAAATAACCTTGCGGCTTTTTTCAAGTGTTTCCGGGTTAATTTCATTCATTGGCCCGCTTCCCTTCCGCTTCCCGCTCTTTAGCACGGTTAATAAGTTCCTTATTTCCTTTGACTATTTCCGCAAGCTGTTTATATTCCGCTATCCGATTCCGCATGGGGTTTTCCGGCTTGCGCTGCGGCTGTAGGGTATGCCGCTTAGGGTTATACTTGCGCTTCTTCTTTTTCTTGCCCTGCTTACCCATTTGCGCCCCCCTCTATGGTTTTAATGATGCTTGATAGGGTTTCTTCCGTTAAGCCCGCTTCCGCCTTGCCCTCTGTTAAATTTCTTACCGTGTGCATAAGCCCTAATATTTCCGCCGGGTCTTTGATTGTTTTGGCGTTTAGAAGTTTTACTACACCCAGCAAGGCGGTTACGCTGTTTACTGTACTTTCAGAAATGCCCGCTTTCCGCATACAATCCGGGCAATACTTAATTTCTGTTACGGTTTCACTTTTACACCCCAATGAATTGCATTTGATTAGCTTCAATTTTTCCACCCCCTTCCGGCACATCAAATAGGGTTAATTGCGCACGTGTAAGTTCCAGCCGGGCGGTTGCTGCTTCAAAATATCCCTTGTCTATTTCAAATCCTAAGTATTCATGCCGCATATCGTGGCAAGCCACAAGGGATGAAGCACTTCCGGCGTGTGTGTCAAGCACACGGTCCCCCGGCTGGGCATAATGCTGTAGAATCCATTTGTACAACCTCACGGGCTTTTGTGTCGGATGTATCGTTTCCCCATCTTGCTGTAAAGCCGCCCGGTTAATGACAATTACACGGGTAGGAAAATTGAAGGAAGTATAAATAAGCTCGCAATCACTCATACTTAAACCGTGCTGGCCTTTATCCCATACAATCCAGCCCTTTGTGCCTTTGCTTAACATAGGCGCAAAATAATTACCGCCGCAAATTATTTGATTGATACTGACCCGCTCCAATTCCATAAAATACTCCGGCGGCGGCGTGTCTTTATCCCAGCCTTTTTTCGCATGATGCTTGCGGTTATGCTTAACATTTTTGTGAATCCGTTCCCGTTGCCCGTCTATGCCGATTCCATAAGGCGGGTCACATATGGCAAGGTTAAAGAATTTATCCGGGATATGCTTCATAGCTTCCATGCAATCAATGTTATATAGGCTGTTAAGTTCAAACATTACCCCGCCCCCTTACGGCGGATAAGATGCCCCTAAAAACCCGTTCCGCACATGGTACGGCAAGGCTATTGCCTAATGCGGTATAACGCGGCGTATCCGCTAAAATTGCGCCTGTGTCGCTGTATTTTGTCCAATAATCCGGGAAGCCCTGTAGCCGCTCACATTCCAGCGGGGTAAGTCGGCGCACCGTGTATTTAATGGCAAATTCTGTACCGTCAATTTGAATTATTAAATTTTCTGACCCGCCGCCGTAATCCCCGCCGCTTGCCCTTAATGTTCCTATTCCGTCTTTGTACGCGCCATATGCGGCGGATGTATAACAAGCCACAACACTATGCCTATCGCTGGCGGTTAATGTCGGCGCGGGGTCTTCCGCTTTTCCGATTCCTAACCCGTTTGCTTTGCCTGTTACTGCCCCTTCGTTTATAGGATAAATAAGGGCTATAGCGTGTCCGTCAATCGTATTAAGGGTATAGGCTACATCCTCATTGATTCCCTTGCCGTTTGCGCCGTTATGGTCTTGGCGGTCAATGGTGGTAGCCTGTATGCAATAAGCTGTAGGGTTAAGCGGGGTAATAACGCAAGGTAAATTACCGTGCGTTTGCGCCCTAAGCGTTGGGGCTATACCGTCTTCACTTATATTGATACTGCTGCCCCCTTGGTCGTTTACTACTATGCTTTGAATCACTTCCGGCAAAAGGTATAACCCCGTGGCTGACCCGCCGCCCCCGCTTGCCCGTGTGAGTGTTGCGCTTTTATCTGCGTTTATGCGCACCCTGTCACCCGTGCGCCCAAAATCTACAACGGTTTCAAGCGTTGCCATAACGGTTCTATTTGCGTTTGTTGCGCCTATGGTATGGCAAGGGTCATTTATTCCGGGGTTACTCCTGTTGTACGGGGAAGTTACGTTTGTTTCATCAAAGATGATTGTGCTTTTAGCACCATCTCTAATAGCGGCGGCAATACCTTCCCCCGGTTTTCGGCCCGCTTCAACATACCCAAGCAAGCTGTCCGGCTTAAAGAGTATTTCCGCGGCGCGGTTTCCTCTAAAATCTCCCACAAGAAAGATTCGTTTTCTACGCTGGGGGATTCCCCAATATTGGCTATCAAATTGCCGCCAAGCGATATTTGCCCCACCTCGGCCACCTCCAGCCATTCCAGCGGTTGCCCATCTTCCGCTGTTAGGCATTGGAATACGGGTTTTTGTGAGGGTTTCAATGACTGCCTTAAAATCTGCACCCCCGCTACTGTTAAATGCTCCGGGTACGTTTTCCCATATAATGTAAGTTGGGTATTTTCCATTTGTCGCATACCTCATTTCATTTATGATTCTTACGGCATGAAGGAATAAGCCGGAACGCTCACCCCGCAAGCCTTTTTGACCCCCTGCCACGCTTAAATCTTGGCAAGGGCTTCCAAAAGAAATAATATCCACGGGCGGAATTTCCGCCCCGTCTATTTTTGTTATATCCCCTAAGTGCTGTACGTGCGGGAAGTGCCGCTTTGTGATAGACACGCAAGCCGTTTCTATCTCGGAAGCCCACAAGGTTTTTATCCCGCACCGCTGCGCCGCTAAGGGGAAGCCGCCTATACCGTCAAAAAGACTACCCAGCGTTAAGCGTTTCATATAAGCGCACCCCCTCAATAATTATTTTTACTGCCCTGTATCCTTTTGCGGCCTGCATCCGCATCCGCCCGGCTCACGCTTGCGCCCCCAGCCTTTTTAAGAAGCTCCGGCGGTGAAGGTCACAAAGGCCGTTTTCCCCTATTGCGTTGTAGTGGTACATAGTTCCATATCCTTTATGCTGATTGAATCCATAATCCGGGTAGCGTTCGTGCATATCTACCATGAACGCATCCCGCTCTACTTTGGCAAGGATGCTGGCGGCGGCTATGCTGTGGCTTTGGGAATCACCCCGCACAATGTATTTTTGCTCAATATCCGGCACAATGCTTAAATCAAGCGGCTTTCCGTCTATAAGCGCAATACCGGGCTTCCCGCCGCCCGTGTCTATGTGCCGCAAGGCTCTACCCATTGCAAAACAAATAGCCGCCTGTATGCCTACTTCATCAATAACCGCCGCTTCTACAAATTCCACCCGGTACGCTATAGCCGCCCTTTTAATGGAATCCGCCAGCTTTTCCCGTGTGCTTGCGTTAAGAAGTTTTGAATCGTTTACGCCGGGGATACTCAAACCCGGCGGCATGATAACGGCGCAAGCAACCACGGGACCCGCCACACACCCGCGCCCCACTTCATCTACACCCGCTATATGCTTATAACCCCGCTTAATTAGTGCGTTTTCATGGGTCAATGGTGCTGTTAGCACCTTCCCTATATGGGTATTCGTTTGTTTTGTTTTTTTCGGATGCGCCTTTTCCCGGTCACAATCGCATTTTTCCCCGTGGTCTATGTTACTTTTGCACTTAGGGCAAGTTTTGTATTGCATCTTTATCCCTCCTACCAGTTAAATTTTTGCTTTTCGGGGTCAAATCCCCGCTTACTGCAATATTCCGCCCACGTTTCCTTGCGGAAGGAATTGCCGTACACATACCGCTGGGCAAAAACCTTTTGCGCCTTGTTTGGGATTATCCCTTTTCGGTCGTTGCGTTCCGCTTGTGCAAATATGCGTATGTTTTTTAACCCCTTTAAGGCTTCCACCCGTGCGGCGGCGTTGTCTATATCCTTTGTTACAAGCAAGTACACGAAAATTCTATATGGCTTCACTCCATGCGCCCTCAAAAGGGCGGCGGCGTTTAGAATTGCTTCTATCTGCCCCGTGCTGTCACATGAAAAGCGGATGTACTCTACCCATTCCAGCCGGGCGCATATTGCCGCTATACGCTCATTGAATAACCTTGCATCCATCCCTTGATTCAAGTCTATTGCGTACCCGGTCCCGGCAAGGCTTTCAAGTTCCGCTATACCGTGTTCACACGCCAGCACATTGTTATCCATAAGAAGAAGTTTTTTACTGTCCGGGCGCACAAGTTCCCGCCATCCTCTATATGGCTTTATATCCCCCTCTTTTTCGGGTACTACGCAATGACTGCACTTATTAGGGCAACCCCTTGTAAGGAAGCCTATAGCGTAATCACAAGCGGGGTATATACTGTAATCCGGGAACATTGCATCTACTTCCGGCGGCAAGGTTGTTTTCACGTTGTACCCCGTTCCGCCCCTTATGGCCGTTTCCGGCAAATATGGGTTTTCCGGCGTGAAGTCAAAAATTTTTGACGAATAAATAAGGTTGTATATTTCCGCCTTGCGCTGCGGCGGGTACACTTCCGCCGGGCGCATACCGTCAAGGGTCATTTGTTCCATTTCAAAGGGATTTTTCGGCGTGAAAAGCTCTACCGTATGCCCTTGCTGTTTATGCCATGCCGCCAGCTTCATAAGTGCATAGTTAGGGAATGACTTTCCCTTTAGGTGTTCCATATCTGCATCATGTAAACCGATAAGCACGGCGGCTTCCCCCTTCCTATGACCCCATCCGGCGTAATTTTGCGTACACCGCCCAGCGGCCTGTTTCTTCGTTGTATTCCGCCTTAAACCCGTAATCATCCCGTATAAGCGTATATCCGGGGTATTTTCGCTCCCAATAGGCGTAATCGGGATGCTCTTTTATAATCCGTTCAACTTCCTTGCGGCTGTAGCCGTGGTCGTTTGTGCGGCTGTACGGGCTTACAAGGTTGGCGGATGCGCTGTAGCGGCTTTGTTTTGCTGGCTGTCCGGGGTCTTGCGTTATAGGGTCTGGCTTATCAAGCCCCTGTGAAGATGTCCACCGCTTTTTTCCCCCGGTCTGCTTTGTAAGGTATGTGCAAAGGGCGGCTATCCCGTTCCCCTGCGGTTGCAAACGGTCCACATTTGCGTACCCTATTGCATCCCCCTTTTTTTGCCCCTTCTTTTTTCGTTTGCGCCACAAGTCTTCTATTTCATCCCTGCTAAGGCCGCCGCTCATAATGATATGGTGGTGAATCCTTGTCGGCTTTTCGCTGTCTTTGGTTGTTTTGTAGGCTGTGACAAGCATATATTTCACCGGGGGAAGCCCCGCCTTTTTTGTTGCGTACCGTACCCGGTCAAGGAAATTTCTAAAAATCCTGTCTGCTTCTTCCGGGCTTTGCGGTAGATTTTCCGGCGCATATGTAAATGTGCCGTGATAATCACCTTCCCCAAAATTTGTATTGCCTAGCTGTACAAAATACCGCCTTGCGTTTTTGTCGTTTAGGTTCATTTGCTTAGGCTGTGATACCTTTTCTTTTTTGCTTCGTTTACCTTTTGCGGCTTGTACTTGCGCTTGCGTGTAGGGGAATATGTCTACCTCTAAAAAATCCGGGCCACAAAAGATTTTCTTTTCCCTCATAAATGACCGCATCCACCGCACCTACTTCCAGTAATCACTTTGCACGGCGTTTGTGTAATGCGCTTCATGCTCAAAAATTGCGTTATACAATGCCGTGCGGAAGTAGGATTTTTTGTTAAATATTTTTGTTGTTACTTCCTTAAAATTAGTACATACCGTTTCAAGATGCCTATTTCCCAACTGTTGGTACACTTCCTGTACGATATATAGGGGGGTATCCTCTTTGTTGATTTTTATTACCGTTTCCCCATCCATAACGTATATTTCCGCCATAATTAGGCATAATTCCATATAGATAGGGTCAACCTCTAATATTTGCCGCTCACGCTCACCCCGCCCCCTTGTTACCATGCGCCCAAATGCGCTGTACTCTACTTGCTGTTTCACGCTCTCTAAGGTCTTAAAAAGAGATTGACGGACTGACGGACTGACGGACTGACTGCCAGCGTGTGTATTATTATTTTTTTCCATTATTTAACACTCCTTCGGAAGTTGGCGCGTATCCCCGTAACCTTAATACCCATTACAAGGCCGCAAGCCGCTAAAAATGCGGCGTTTTTTCTTGACATTTCCGCCGTTTTTGTGTTAAAGTGGATTCACGGTTTTTGTTGTTGTGAAGCGTTTGTTGGTTCACGAATCACAAGTTTTTGAATCCGGCTTACACAAATCACGGCTACAAAGTTTCCCGCCTAATACCCGTTAGGCGGGATTTTTTTGCCCTCCCCTAACTGCATCCCGTGGTAGCACCGCACACGGGGCATACTTTACAAGTGCCGCTGGGCTGTAATTGCGGGCTTCCGCAATCCGGGCAATTTTCCCCGCTGCCCCGCTCTAATTCCCTGCATATGCTTAAAATCGCTTCTTTGTCCGGGGAATAATCCCCGTAAAAATCCATATTTGCATCACACAAAGGCTGGGATGTATCCGCTATCCGTGCCGCCCGGTACATTGTCAAGCCATCCCGCTCTTTGCCGTATGCCACCCACTTTCCTTTTTTAGTTCGCACCGCTTACCCTCCCTTGCCATTCCTCATATTCCCTGCGTTCCGCAAGAAATTCCGCCATTGTTGCGCCTTTAAGCCTTCCGTTTAGGACTTCTTCAAGATGCTTGCCCGGTATGGGGTTACGGTCATAAGCGGCAAGGGCTATATCCCGTGCTTGCCCCCATGTCAACCGCCGCCAGCCGCCTAAAATCGGCTTATACTGCACGTATTTCTTTGTTCTCACGGGCTTACATCCCCCTTTAATATGGAATCCCTATAAAATCAAGCACCTTGCCTATACCCAGCCCGTTTTTATCCGGCTGTAAGTACCCGTTTTCGTCAATGTAGCCGCCGTTTATGCAATGTTCATATAGCCGGGGATGGGTCTGCTTCATCCTTTGGAAGCGGTTAGGCGTTTTATCGTGCATGATGCCAAACATACAGAACATACACCCGGTACGGTCACAAGCTGTAGTTTTTAACCGCTTACTTGTATCCGCTTCAAACTTCCTGTAATAGTCTTCCGGCGTTGCCGGGCTGTCCGGCTCGTTTCCTTCAATGTCAAATAGTGATAATTGCGCATCCGCGGCTACAATGTCACCGTATACGCATGAATACTGGATGTTAAAATACTTCAAGTATTGCATCACATCATTTTCAAGCCAAAATGACATAGGCTTTGATGTTCCCGCTTCAAAGGCATTGCACCCGGTTTTCATCCACCCCGCTTCCCGCTGTTGGCTTTCACAAGCCATAATCCCGGTAATAGACTTGCGCCCCGTTTCCCGCTCGTATTTGTCTAGCGGGTATATTTTCATGTAATTACAACATTCATTTGATATACAAAACGGGGCTTCCGTTAAATAAAGGAATTTTATAAACCGTGCCTTAAAGTCTGATTCCGTGCCATCCTTGTTAAGCCCGTTCATGCCGTTTATTGCCCACGGCTTACCCTTGCGGAAGTAATAAATGTACTTTGCAACCTCTTTGCTAATTACCGGGTATCCGTACTGCTTCACCACTTCAAGGAAAGTTAGCTTAGGGCGGATGCGCTTCACGTTTTCGCGGCTTAGGGCAAAATCCCTAATTTCCGGGTATTCAAGCCCTGTATCTACAAACACGGCTGGGATGTCCGGGAAGCACCGCCGGGCAAGGTCAAGTAAAACGGTTGAATCCTTGCCCCCGCTAAAAGAGATATACACCTTCCCTTCATTGCGGTAATGCCATTCCATAATCAAGCCTTGTGTGCGTTGAATCTTCCACCATAATGGGCGGCTTTGAAGTTCCTGTAGGTGCTGTTTTGTATACTTGTCTATGTGTGCCGCCCCCTTCCGCTATATGTGCAGCGCATCATCCTTAATGGAATCCGGGCGGCTTATCGCAAGTATCCGTTTCATTGGCTGGCGGTCTTCAAATTCCGTGTACTGCTCTACTTTGAAGCCCTCACGCTCCAGCCCTTTTAAGCCTTTTATAATCCGTTCCAGCGTTTTCAAGCTCCAATTTTCAATCTGTGCGCTGTAGTCAACTGTTACATATATCAAGGAATCACCCCCGCTTCACCCGCCGCACAAGGCGGCGGGATGATAGGCGTTAAGAGATAGTTAAGCACACGGGAACACGCCCGGTCGCGTGGCTGGCGGAATCGTGGGTGGCATGGCCGCCGCTGTTGACATGCGCGGCACGGGTCGAGAAGCCGCCATGGGCAGTCAAAGAACGTGTCCAGTACCAGCAGGGCTCCCCGTCTTCGTCAATTCTTATGCGGTTTTCGGAAGTGCTAAAGGCTTCATACCGCGCCCCGTCTTCGTAATCCGCCCAAATTGCTGACCCAAATAATTCACTTTCGGAAGGTATGAAAAGTTTATCTTCCGTGGCGATAAGCTCCCTGCCGGGGCTGTGCGTTTCTTTTTTGACCGTGCATATATGCCGTGTAACATCTTCCGGCAAGGTTGTTATAAATTCCTCATTAAGCCACTTGCGCAATTCCGTATCCGCCCAGCCTTTTTCACAAGGCCCGCTGTGCATTTGCCTTTCCGGGCCTAATTGCTTTGCCATAACCGTAACCGTGGGCGCATTGCCGTTTTCATGGTCTTTGTCACGGTTAAAGGCTATAATTTCAAAGTCATAACCCCCGGCGGTTACTGTGTCATGCACCTTGTAAAGTTCATGCGCTTTGCCGCTTTTTACGGCTTCCACCAGTTTTGCAAAGTCAAGGCTTTCTTCCGGCTCGGTTTCTAGTGCCTTTATTTCGTCAAAGATAGATGCGGCAAGGCTTTTGCACTTTAAGTAATTGCGCAAGGCGGTTTCCTTAATGTTTAGCACCATTTTTATAAGCTCCCTTCGTTTTACGGCTTGTATGTGCCGTTGCCCTCGTTTAATGCCTGTGATAAATATTCCGGCGTACCGTTTCCGGCGGCGGCTTGTGCAAGCCGCTTGTAATCCTTTTCAAAACGGTGGCAAATATCCCCCGGCAAATCCATATTACAGAATCGCAAGCACTCCCTTAGCTTGCACCTTCCGCCCTTTTTCACCGGGCAAGCCGTTTCATCCGCTGCCACTTCCCGCTTGATAAGGTCTTGCACCTTCTTTTCGTACCGCATCCGCAATACTTCCGCTTGGCTCTCAATATCCGCCATGCGTTTGTATGTCCGGCTCATACCGCCACCCGCTTCATATACTCTTTTCCGTAATTGACCCGTGGCGGTATATCCCCGGCGTAAAGCGGGATGGTGTAGATAATTTCCGCTGTGTCAATAAATCTAAGGCTTTGCATATATTCCGCATCCGTGGCGGGTCTGAATCCGTGCATAGATTCCCGCACGGTCCGGCAAAACCATTTACGGCCCACTTCCCCCGGCTTTTGCGGCGGTATATCGTCTTTTACAAATAGGTTTAATTGCATTTTTCATTCCTCCCGGTTTTTGTTGTTGTGCGGCGGCTTAAAATTATTCTTCACCCATATCCCGCTTTATTGCCTTAATAACTGTTTCATAAGCTTCTATTTTCCCCGCTTCATGACACCAGCGGGCATAAATTTCATATCCGCATATGCCTAAATCATGTACCTTAACTTTGAACTGTTTAAGCGGACTATTGTGAATAAGTCGTGAATGTAGCTCTTGTATTTCCGCTTCGTGCTTTGCCTTGCGCTCCTCTGCTTCTACGATTAATTTCCGCAATTCTTTTATCATGGTTTTTGCTCCCTTCGGTTTTTGTTGTTGTGCGGCAGCTTAAAGTGCCACCGCTATTTGTTTGCGGTCGTACTCCTTAGCCCACTTTTTGTACTCTTCCGTTTCTTTTCCGTCCGGGGTAAATGGGCTTTTGAATCGTGAGTCGGCAGTCATTTTTTCCACCAGTTTGTACACTTTGCTTGCGGTGTGGTCGGTTATGCTTGTTTTTTGCTTCACGGTTATTCCCCCTATATTGCGTGTGCCACCGCTGGCATTTTTCCTTGTTGCTTGCCATCTGGTAATTTGTCCGCCCCTGTTGCCATTAACGTGAACGCCATTACTTGACCCAGTAATATTAATTTTTGCGCTTGTGGCAATTTTTCCAATAGCTCCACAAATTCCAACGTGTCATTTATTTCTTCATTGCTTAACGGCATGTTCTTTTCGTTCATGGTTGTTTTCTCCTTTCGTCCATTAAAAATTAACTATGCCATTATAATAATTGGCATAGTTAATTTTGTCAAGCCTTTTTTTCAAATAAATTTGACTATGCCAATTTTCTGTGCTACCATTCTAAAAAGGATGTGGAAATAATGAATGAACGTTTAAAACAAGTGCGCAAAAGCATTGAAGGTGGCTTAAATCAATCTGAGTTTGGAAAACGTCTTGGAGTTACTGCCGCCGCAATCTCTAAAATTGAAAGCGGAGAAAGAGCGTTAACCGAACAAATGATAATTTCGACATGTCGTGAATTTGGTATAAATGAAACATGGTTGAGAACTGGTCACGGTGAAATGCGTGTTCTAACTGAAAATACGTTGATGCGCCAGCTTGCAGAAGAGCGCAACCTTGATGCAATAGACGTACATCTAATTGAAAGTTATATAGCCCTGCCAAAGCCCGCTAAGGATGTGCTTAAAAATTATTTAAAAAGATTTGCACATGTTGATGGTTGGGGAGAGGAAATGGATAGGCTCATGGGACGCAAGCCTACAACTGATGATTTCCACGGTATCCAGAAGATATTGCAATCTGCATTAGAAATTAATGATACTGAAACAAGTGATGACTTCCCCGATATAAAACAAGCGAAGGCAATTCTTGATGCACAAAAAGGGGATAGACGAAAAGTACAATGAACATGGAACACCCCGCAAAGTAATTCTCTTGGAGTATGTTGCCTTGCTTGAAAGTTTAGGCATGAAGAAACGGACAAAAAAGCGGCGGTTGATAAATCCATTTTCACCGCCAAAAAAATAAACCCATTGTTTGGCTGGGCGAAAGGAAAATAATTATATGAAAAATGCAAAAATTATTGTGTTAGGTTGTGCCGCTTTTTTGGTTGTGCTGGGTCTTGTCCTTGACATTGAAGCCCTTATAGGTGTACCCGGTGCTATCCTTTTAATTTATGGTGCATTTGTTTTGCGCCAACGCAACAAAAATAAAAAAGCCGTAACAAGTAGCCCACTAATACACCAAGCACCACAAGTTCCGTTGCCACTGCATACGCCCCAAGCCTATGCCCCTGTTTTTTCTGATAAACATATTCCACGGCTCGAATTTGTTACCGTTAAAGGATTATATATCACGCCCAGCGATAAAGAGTATGACAAAGGATTAAGTAGAATTGATAATAAAATTGAGAAACTTGGAGAAATGATTGGTGATGCCTGTATTTTTTCTTATGACAATGACCCTCGAAAGGCATTAAAGCAGAAAGATAAGATAGAAGAATATATACAAGGTATTATTACTTTTTGTGAAATTGAAGGTCAGTTTATGATTGATGAACTCAATATCCGCTTAGATGATATTAATGATTATATACAAGAATTTAATGATTACATGGATAATGATTATGAAAGAGAGGCGGCGGAATACATAGCCGCACAACAACAAAAACAACTTGAAAAAAAGTTTCTTTCTGATTCAAAGAAAACAATAATAAAAACCGTGATAGCATCCGATTCCGGCATGACAAGAAAGGAAATTTGCGCTTTGTTTATGCCGGATAGGAAAAATGCAATATATAGACTTCTTGAAGAACTTGTGTACGAAGGTTCTTTAATTGAAGGTAAAAAAGGTTCTAACTTACATTACACGGCAAACAAATAAACTAAAATGTGGTGAATAAAATGAAAAATAAAAATGATATTCTTGACCATACAGAAAAACATAAATTGACAGTTGCTGAATGCGAATTGATTTCTTTTTTCCGTATTCTACCCAAAGAAAGGCAACAAACTATTTTCAAGATAATTTTTACTTCCGCTTTAAATAATTATAAAGAAAATGAAAGTCACAACAATAAAAACATGGATGAATAAAAAAAGCCGCCCTATGTGTCCAGCATAGAACGGCGGCGGCTGTGAATCTGCACTAGGCTATAGAACATCCTCACGCCTCTATTATACCATGCGGCGGCGTGTGTATGGAAGGGGTATTTTTATGCGCAAAAATAAGAAGCGGGAAACGCTGGAGGGGTTAAAGGCTGTTATCTATGCCCGGTATAGCTCCCACAACCAAACGGAACAAAGTATAGAAGGCCAGCTAAGGGTCTGCTATGAGTATGCGGAAAAACATAAAATGACCGTTGTGGGTACTTACATTGACCGGGCTATTTCCGCCAAAACGGATGAACGGGAAGAATTTCAAAAGATGATTAAGGATTCCGATAAAAAGCCCTTTGATGTAATTATTTGTTACAAAATGGATAGGTTTTCCCGCAATAGATATGATTCCGCTATATATAAGGCAAGGCTTAAAAAGAACGGGGTATTATTGCGTTATGCCGCTGAAGCTATCCCGGAAGGCCCGGAAGGGATTATTTTAGAATCCTTGCTGGAGGGTATGGCGGAATATTATAGTGAAGAACTAAGCCAAAAGATAACACGGGGCTTGCAACAATCCGCCCTAAAATGCAAGCACACGGGCGGCCCGCCGCCTTTGGGGTATTCTGTCACGGATGAAAAGAAGTATGCCTTAAATGAAGCCACGGCCCCGCTTGTGGTGAAAATTTTTACTATGTATGATGCGGGTATACCCGTTGTGGATATTTGCAAGGAACTTACCGCAATGAACGCGAAAACGGGTATAGGCGGCGCATGGAATAAGAATAGCCTACGCAACATCCTAAAAAATGAAAAGTATATCGGCGTGTATGAAGCCCGCGGCGTTCGTGTTGAAGGTGGTATACCCGCTATTGTGGAAGTGGATATGTTTATGCGGGTACAAGAAAGAATCAATATAAACCGCCGCGCCCCCGCTGCGGGTCAATCGGAAAAGGCGGATTTCCTTTTAACCGGGAAACTTTACTGCGGCAAGTGCCAGCAGGGGATGCTGGGGGTATCCGGCACAAGCAAACAACGGAAAATACACTATTATTATGCTTGCGGGAATAAGCGGCGGCATAAAACTTGCGATAAAAAAGATGTACGCAAGGAATGGCTTGAAAATTATGTAGTGACTGAAACGGTCCGGCACTTACTCCAGCCGGGGAAAATAAATACCATTGCAAAACGCTGTGTAGAAGTGCATCTAAAGGAAATGTCACAAGATAGGGAATTAGCATACCTAAAGGGTCAACTTGCGGAAACTTCAAAAGCCCTTGATAACCTTATGGCGGCTATAGAACAAGGCATAATTTCCAAAACCACAAAGGCACGGCTGGCGGAATTGGAAGAAGCAAAAGACAAGTTAGAATTTGAAATAGGGCTTTGCGGGGTCAAGCAACCTAAGCTGGAAGAAAAGCACATAATATATATGCTCTCTCAATTCCTACGGGAAACGGATGCGCCCCTTGACGAATACAACCGGGATATTATAGACACGTTCATTAGTGCCGTGTATCTTTTTGAAGATAAATTGATAATCACATATAACCTTACAAACGAAAATTCCGCACTAGATAGCACGGAATTATCATTTTTGCAAGGCTTAAATTGTGATGCTAACGGCGTTTTTGAGTGTTCGCCTTTAGCACAAAATAGTGGAGGTGGCGATGGTTGAACCCATGTCTACCCGCTGGTTGGAATCGGTGATTAGGCCGCTGGTTTCCTCCGCGGCGTTTTGGCTCCGGGCGGCAAGGCTCCGCACTTCGTCGGCCACCACGGCA
>Ga0209755_10001396_pt1 | contig 37978 bp, 31 predicted proteins | sample TergutCo191P1_FD_187301 | JGI IMG/M metagenome (GOLD analysis project Ga0209755, IMG submission 187301) | Cornitermes sp. P1 segment gut microbial communities from Petit-Saut dam, French Guiana - Co191P1 (SPAdes) (version 2) | ecosystem: Host-associated > Arthropoda: Insects > Digestive system... | reverse complement strand
CGATTATGTTGGAGAGAATTTTTTCGCCGTCTTCGACAACCGAAGCTGAACATTCGTCGCAGGATGTCTCGATTCCAAGAACCTTCATTAATTAATTATATCAGAAACTTTCTTTATGGTATAACCTTGTTCGACAAGAAGCGCAAACTCTTCATTTAAAAGCGGCGCTAATTCAGGCGACCATGTGTGTCCGATCATTACTGCAAGACCGTTTCTCTGCGCTCTTAACAATCCGCCTGCAATGTACCGGCGCATACTTTCTTTATTTTGTTCGTTATCGATAAAAATATTTCTTTCCGCGATTTTAATTCCCATCTGCGCGGCGACAGCAGGAACAACAGTCTGCGCCGTCGTTCTTGAATCCAAAAAGTAAATTTTATTCTCGGCGCAAAAAGCAAGTATCGTTTTCATCGCCTCACTGTCCATCGTTACCTTCGACCCCTGATGATTATTAATTCCCTTAACGGGTCCAATCTCCGCTATGTTACGCGCAAGTATCTCTCTTATTTCAGATTCGCCCATGCCGCTATAAATCGCGCAAGGACCCGGATTCTGTCCCCCTATAGCCTCCATCGGCTGATGAAGAATCACTTCCTTTCCCGCTTCCCTAATCCGTTTCGCAGCTTCCGCGGAATGCGGCAGTCCCGGCAAAACAGCGATTGTCAGCGGGCCTGAAACTTTTAAAAAAGGCTCCAGTTCTCTAAGATTATTTCCGGCATCATCAATAACAAAAACAAGAGAGCCTAAATTTTCCACAGGTTCCTTAGGCGCAATCACAGCCGAAACAGTTGTCACGGCAGGCGCCGTCTGATTAGGAACTTGAGTTGATGTCGATCTTGCAGGCTCTCCCCTTGTTCCTTCTGACGAAGGTTTTCGTGGAGCAGCCTGAGTATCTTTTACAATTTCTCTTACAGGCGCAGAATCAACGGTAACGGTTATCGCAGGCGATGTAACATCGGCAGGTTTTTCTTTCTCTTCGCTCTTAAGTTTCTGCGTATCTGTAGCTGTTTCAACTTCGCTGCCTTCCTGCGACGTTGTCTCGCTGTCTTTATTTATCGCTGAATGCGCCATAATTACGGCGCAGGATAAAAGCGCTGAAACGGCGACAACTACGCCGACCAGTAAAAACGCCTTTAAAGCGTCAGAAAAGCTGGTTTTTTTGCGCCTATTAACTGTTTTTCTTGCAATTTTTCTGCGTTTTACAGGTTTTTTCATATATCTATTGAATTTATCGGCAAAAAACGGCTGGTCTTGTTAGAAATGTATTGTAATAATATCGATAATTTTAGATAATATAAGAAATATTCTACATATTAAGGAGTTTTTATAATGAAAAAGAAGATTATCCTCGCATATTCGGGAGGGTTAGATACAACAGTTATTATCCCTTGGTTGAAGGAAAATCAGGACTGCGAAATTATCGCTGTATGTGTCGATGTCGGACAGGCAGCTGACTGGAAGGCGATAACAAAACGCGCAATGGCAACGGGAGCGAGCGCATGTTATGTAGCGGATGTTAAAAAAGAATATGTCGAAGAATATATCTGGCCGGCGTTAAAGGCAGGAGCTGTGTACGAAGACAAATATCTTTTGGGCACTTCCACCGCAAGACCCCTTATCGCGAAAGTGTTAGTTGAATACGCGCGAAAAGAAAAAGCGCAGGCGATCGCCCACGGCGCTACAGGCAAGGGTAACGATCAGGTCCGCTTCGATTTGGGAATCATGGCTCTTGCTCCTGATCTTGAAATCATCGCTCCATGGAGGACATGGAAGCTTAAAAGCAGACAGGATGAGATGAGGTACCTTGCAAGAAGAAAAATTGCGATTCCTTTTAAAAAGAAAAACTCCTACAGCATGGACGACAATCTCTGGCACATTTCCCACGAAGGTCTTGAACTTGAAGATCCTGCGTCAGAGCCTCAGTATAAGAAAATGCTTTCCATGATCGTTACCCCGGAAAAAGCGCCTAACAAGGCTGAGTATGTCGATATCGAATTTGAAAAAGGCATTCCTGTTTCGCTTAACGGCAAAAGAATGGAAGGTATCGTGCTTATCAACGCGCTTAACAAAATCGGCGGCGCGAACGGAATCGGCATTGCGGACATCGTGGAAAACAGGGTTGTCGGCATGAAAAGCCGCGGCGTCTACGAAACTCCCGGCGGCACGATTCTCTACTATGCCCATCAGGAACTTGAACATCTTTGCCTCGACAGACAGACATATTCTTTCAAACAGCAGGTTTCTTTAAAATTGGGAGAACTCATTTACGGCGGCTTATGGTTCACTCCTTTACGAATTGCCATCAGCGCATTTGTCGATGCAACACAGCAGAGCGTTAACGGAAAGGTAAAAGTTAAACTCTACAAAGGTTCAATCAGCGCGGCGGGAGCGACATCGCCCAATTCGTTATACAATCCAAGTCTTGCAAGTTTTACAACAGGCGAACTTTTCAACCACGCCGACGCCAAAGGCTTTATAAAACTCTACGGTCTGCCTGTATTGGTAAGGTCTCTTATGGAACAGGAAAAGAAATCTACCGTTAAATCATCTGGTACAGCTCAAGCAGCTCCTGCAAAAAAGAAAACAACACAGGCTAGACCGAAGGCAGCCGGAAAAAGCGGTTCAGCAAAAAAGAAACAATAACACAGCGCGCGCAGCTCCTGTGTTCCAAGGATTTATATGGCGAAAAAAGTTGATAAACCATTGTGGGCAGGAAGGCTGGCGGAAACTCCGCAAGCTGAGGCGTTTAATTTTCAAGCTTCGATAAATATTGATAAGCGGCTTGTGTTTGATGATATTCAAGGCAGCAAAGCTCATGCCGCCATGCTTGGCAGGCAGGGAATTATTCCAAAAAGCGCCGCAGCACAGATAACGAAGGAACTTGACGCAATCGCCCTGGAAATTAAAACAGGCAAAATGGAAATTTCTTCTAACGCAGAGGACATTCATTCGTTTTTAGAAACTGTTCTTACGCAGCGGCTCGGTGAAATCGGCAAAATGGTTCACGCAGGGCGCAGCAGAAACGATCAGGTAGCTGTTGCATTTCGCTTGTATTTAAAGCGCACGATACCGCAGATTCAAGGCGAACTTTCAAATCTGATAAATGCGCTTTTGGATACGGCGTTATCTCATGTTAACAGTATAATGCCCGGTTACACACATCTTCAAAGAGCGCAATGCGTCACGCTTGGACATCACCTAACAGCATGGTGTTGCGCGCTTGAAAGAGATTATTCGCGTTTTTCAAACGCTTTAAAAAGACTTGATGAATGCCCGCTTGGAAGCGGAGCGTTAGCAGCTACAAGTCTTCCCCTTGATCGTAAATCTACTGCCCTCTCTCTTGGTTTTGACAGGCTCAGCGTTAACTCGATGGACGCTGTCGCAGATCGCGATTATGTTTTGGAATTATCCGGCGTTATTGGAATTACAATGGTTCATCTTTCGCGTTTCTGCGAAGATATAGTTTTATGGGCAAGCGAAGAGTTTAAATTTATTGATTTAGCAGAATCATGGAGCACAGGCTCTTCGATTATGCCGCAGAAAAAAAATCCTGATTTCGCGGAACTTATCCGCGGAAAAACAGGAAGAACTACAGGCAATCTTGTAACTCTTTTTACCCTTTTAAAAGGACTTCCGTATGCGTATAACAAAGATCTTCAGGAAGACAAAGAAGCTCTCTTTGACAGCATCGATACGATTACATCGTGCCTTAGAATGTTTACAGGAATGATCAAAAGCGCGTCATTCAATTTAAAACGAATGAAAGCTTCATGCGCGGGCGGCTTTCTGGAAGCGACCGACACGGCGGAATACCTTGTCCGAAAAGGAATGCCCTTCCGTGAAGCCCACGAAACGGCGGCTGCGATTGTCCGCGATTGCATAAAAGCGGGACACAAACAAATCTCATGTTTAACCATCACAGAACTTAAAAAACATTCCAAACTTTTCGCACAAGACATTTATAAAGCAATAACTCCCGCCGCCTGCGTAAGAGCCCGCGATATCCCCGGAGGTCCCGCGCCAAAAGAAGTAAGACGGCAGATAAAGATTATACGCAAAAAGATTAAATGAGAATATGGAATTAAACGAAAAAGACAGATTTATTAACATCATGGAAAGGTTTATCGCTCTTGCCGCGGTGAGGTTGGGCGATGATGTTGTCTCGCGTCTTGAGGAAATGCGTAAGAGCGAGGACTCTGAGCTTCAAAAGGCGATCTATGACAGTTATTTTACCAATTTTAAAATGGCAATTGAGCAGAAAAAACCATGCTGTCAGGATACAGGGCTTCTTCAGTTTTATATAAAAGCGGGAAGCCGCTTTCCTTATTTGGACATTGCAAGCGAAGTGATTACAGAAGCGGTTATCCGCGCTACGTTAAGCGCTCCTTTAAGACCCAATGCCGTTAATTATTTTGACGAACAAAATACGGGCAACAACACAGGAGAACGCACTCCGTGGATCGACTGGGAAATTGTATCGGGCAGCGATGAAATGCACATAACGCTTTATTTTTCAGGCGCGGGGTGCAGTCTTCCGGGACAGGCAAAGGTTTTTAAACCTTCTGACGGTATCGAAGCCGTAATCCCTTTTGTCCGCGGCATTGTCACGGGGGCGGGAATTAACGCGTGCCCTCCCCTTCTTGTTGGCATCGGGCTGGGTCATAACATAGACAACGCTTCATCACTTGCAAAAAAGGCGTGTTTGCGCGTTTTAGGCACAAGCCATCCGCATCCGAAAGGAGCCGCTCTTGAAAAAAAGATATTAAACGATTTAAACAGCCTCGGTATCGGCGCTCAGGGGCTTAGCGGAAAGCAGATCGCAATGGGAGTGCATATCGAATCGTCCGCAAGACACACCGCAACAAGAGCCTGCGCCGTTAACCTTTCCTGTTATGCGCTAAGGCGCGGAACAATCAAATTCAAAAGCGATTTGTCTTATGAACTTTCATCCTACAAGGACGCCTCATTATGAAAATAATCGAACTTCCGTGCATAAATGAAAATGAAATAAAAAATCTGCGCATTGGGGATATTTTCTTTTTATCCGGTTTGCTTTTTACGGGAAGGGATGAAGTGTACCACAGGGTTGTCGAAGAAGGAATAATGCCGCCAATAGATTTAAAAGGCTTTGCGATTTATCATGCGGGACCAATTGTTAAAGAAAACAAAGAGCTGGTTTCGATAGGTCCCACATCTTCGATACGCATGGAAAAATGGGCTGATGATTTTATAAGAAAAACCGGAGTAAAAATCATGATTGGCAAGGGCGCGATGGGAGAAAAAACAGCCGCCGCCTGCAAAGAGTTATGCGCAATTCACTGCGTGTATCCCGGCGGATGCGCAGTCTTGGGCGCAAGCCAAATCGAAAGCATCGAAAACTGTATATGGCAGGAATTTGGCATGGCGGAATGTATGTGGGTAATGAAATCAAACCTCTTCGGCCCTTTAATCGTCAGCATAGACTCAGAAGGAAACAATATTTTTAAGAATCTGTCTTCTTCTTAGGCATAAATATTTTCATTAGTCCCATTGTAAAAAGCGCTATAACGCCGCAGCAGACAAAAAGACCCAGCATTCCCTTCCACATTATGTGCAATGACGCGATTAAATCTGTCGTATTAATTTCCATTTGTAACTCCTTATCCTGCCAAATAGCCAAGAACCAAACTCAATACAAGACCGCTTGCCGCAACGGATGCAACCTGTCCTGAAACATTGGCGCTTACCGCGTGCATCAAAAGAATGTTTTCTGGGTCTTCTTTCAGAGCCATCCTCTGAATTACGCGCGCCGACATAGGGAATGCGGATATTCCCGTAGCTCCTATCATCGGATTGATTTTTGTTTTTAAGAAAAGATTTAAAAACTTTGCGAATAACACGCCGCCTGCGGTGTTTATTATAAACGCTAGAAGACCAAGACCTAAAATCATAAGAGTTTCAACTTGAATAAATCTTTCAGCCTGCAATGTAAAGGCGACCGTAATGCCAAGTAAAAGGGTGATAAGGTTCGCAAGAGTTTTTTGCGCCGTTTCTGAAAGCGAGTTAAGAACGGTACATTCCCTAATCAGGTTACCGAACATTAAAAAGCCGATAAGCGAAACCGCCGCGGGAGATATAACGCCTACAATAACCGTTACCATTATAGGGAAAATAATTTTTACAGCTCTTGGAATCTCCTTGTCTTCCAAAGGAGGCATACGAATCTTGCGCTCTTTTCTTGTGGTAAGCGCTCTTATAACAGAAGGCTGAATGATCGGCACAAGAGCCATATACGAGAAGGCGGTTACAAGTATTGGTCCTACATATTTCGATTTTAAAATATTAGCGACTAGAATTGTCGTGGGTCCGTCCGCGGCTCCAATGATTCCGATTGCCGCGGCGTCGTTCATGCTGAATCCCAAAAGTATAGAAACTGTGATCGCGGCGAAAATGCCGAAATGCGCCGCAGCGCCGAAGAAGAAATAATACGGGCGCGAAAGAAGAGGTCCAAAATCGATCATGGCTCCTATTCCGATAAATAAAAGCAGCGGCAGTATTTCCGACGCTTCGATTCCGGTTTCGTAAAGCCACGCAATGGGTCCGTGAACAGCTCCGATCCCCGGTAAAACCTGATCAATCGCTCCGCTTAACGGCAGGTTGACAAGGATCGCGCCGAATCCCATGGGTAAAAGCAGCGCCGGTTCGTATTCTTTTTTAACCGCCAAATAGATAAGAACGACGCCGACAATGTACATCACGCATTCTCTCCACCCGATCTGTGAAAGATTCTCTAATATAAACCCCATATTTATTCCTTATAACTAATTTTTTATACAATATCATGCTAAATGCGGAAAAACAAGAGCGCATTATTGCGGATTTTTTACGCTGACCTTACGAAGCTGTATGAAGCGCTCTTCGATTTCTTTATTACGGCAATTATGCCGATAATATAATGTGAAAAAACGCTCTTTTTTTACAGTTTTTCTATTATTTTTGAGTATATCCCTTTACGCGCAGGATCTAAGCATTTCTTCAGGCGATTTGCTGTTGGAATTGAGAGCGGACGGCGGTTTCCATCTTTTTATCAGAAAGAAGCCTGATATCGGCTCGGTTCTCTTGACGGAAACAACAAGGGATCCTGCTATGCGCTCGGATAATTACGCCTACCGCGCTGGTGAATGGAATCCAATCAACGGCGACGAGATACGCATTTTAAACGGCGTTCCGATTCCGAAAGAAAGCAGAATCTATTCTTTGATTTCTTCCACTGTCGAAAAACATCCGTCTCTTGGAGACGCGTTCCATATTTACATTCCCTACATTCTCTACTACGGATATGAAAATACGCGCCATGGAGCTGTGTATCTTACAGACGGCACTTTTTTAAATATAAGAACTTTCGCCCTCCCCTACGCCGATTACCGCGGCGCTTTTTTGGATAACCCATTCATGCTTGAAGCAAAACAGGAGGCGCCTTCCAGTCCAACGCAGGGCGTTTACCTTGAAGAAACTCTTATCGCGTTTACAGAAATCGCGAAATCCGGAAGCGGTGATTTACTTTATTCAAAAGAGCCCGAAGACCTTGTCGATCTTATCAGAGCTGTACTGGAAAAAGAAAAAGGAAAAACTTTGGATCTTGTTATCTGCTTTGACACGACAAGCAGCATGAAAAAATATATTGACGCAACAAGGGCAAAACTTATCCCGATGCTTGAAGAGATATTAAACGAATTCGCGTCTTTCAGAATCGGCATGGTTCAGTTCAAGGATTATCATGATATTTACGTAACAAGGATTATTCCCTTTACAAATAACTTCGCCCGTTTCCAGCGCGATTTAAACGCGATCCGCGTGCAAGGCGGCGGCGATATTCCTGAAGCCGTTTACGAAGCGCTTCACGAAGGCGCAGCCAGATTTACATGGGAAGCGCAGGCGCGTATAATGATTTTAATAGGAGACGCTCCTCCTCATCCAAGACCGAGGGGAAAAATTACAAAGGCAATGGTAGACCGGGCAGTCGCGGAAAGAAATATCAAAGTTACGGCGTTAATACTGCCGGGCAAGTAGATAATTATTAACAGAGCGCGCGGAGAAAATTATGAATATATTAGAAAGTATTGTTTTAGGCATAGTGCAAGGTTTGACTGAATTCCTTCCTGTTAGCAGCTCAGGGCATTTAGTTTTACTGCAGAAAATTTTTAAAGTAGAAGAACCTTCTTTATTTTTTGATACCCTGCTTCATTTAGGAACCCTTACCGCCGTTTTTGTCGTTTTATGGAAAGATATTTGGGAAATACTCAAAAAACCGATTCAGAAACTTACTCTTTTTTTAATTATCGCGACAGTTCCAGCGGTTATCGCGGCTCTTTTATTTGATGACTCAATAGAAAGCATTTTCCTTTCCGGAAATTTTTTAGGCTGGTGTTTTTTAATTACCTCTGTTTTGCTTGTGACAGCCGAACTGCTCTCAAGACACGCTGCTAAAAATAATATCAACTTAAAAAAAGCCGAAAGCATGACGTGGCTCCACGCGCTTTTTATCGGCATCATGCAGGCGCTTGCAATTCCGCCGGGGATTTCCCGCTCAGGGGCTACAATCTCAGGCGCGCTTTTTTGCAAACTTGACCGCGATTTTGCCGCGCGTTTTTCTTTTTTAATGTCGATTCCGGCAATTTTGGGGGCTGTTGTCTTACAGTCAAAAGATTTAATAAGCGGGAGCGCGGCAGAGAGTGAAACTGCAATTAATGTTTGGGCTGTTATTGCAGGGACTCTTGCCGCCGCCGTAGTGGGGTTTTTCGCCGTCAAGTTTATGTTAAAAATTATTAAAGAGAAATCCCTTTTCGGTTTCGCCATTTATACAGGAGCGTTAGGCATACTTGTATTAACTGACCAGTTTGTTACGCGATTTGTATTTTAAATATTTTTATACTAACGTTTCTTCGCTAAGACCAAAGCCTTCGTTTTCCACATTTCCTTCGGGTTCTACATGCACCATGATGTCGTAAACATTCTCTACGCGCTCTTTAATTGCGTTTTCCACTTTATAGGCTATCCAGTGCGCTTCCATTACCGTTTTATTAGGCGGCACTTCGATATCAATGTCTATGTCCCAATAGCCTGCTATACGGCGCATTCTTACGCGGTGCGGGTTTCCAGCCTCTTCAACGCTCTTTACGGCATCAAAAACTTCCTGGTAATATTTTTTATACGAGCCGCCGTCCATAAGCTCTGTATTTACTTCAATGAAAATTCCAATAGCGGATTTAATTACCCACAAGCCGACAAGAACAGCCGCCCATGAATCTATAAGACCGATTTTAAAGAACATGGAAAGACCAAGACCTGCTAATACGCCCGCTGAAAGCAAAACATCGGCTGTCATGTTTTTGGCGTTGGCTTTGAGCATCAGAGAGTTTGCCTTCTTTCCCATCATGTACTGCGAAGACGCCAATAATAATTTTCCGATTATCGAAATGACTGTGCCTAAAACAGCGAGCAATGACGGCACCTCGCGCTCTGCGCCCCAAATAATGTCTTTCCCCGAATTAAAAACCAGCTGCGCGCCTGCAAAAAAAAGTAAAAATGAAAGAATCGCGGTCGCCATTGTCTCCGCCCTGCCGTGCCCCCACGGATGATCTTCGTCCGCCGGCTGCGAAATGATCTTTGCTACAATCAAAGACATGATCGCAATCATTACGTCTACAGAAGAATCTATACCGTCTCCTATTACAGCATGGCTTCCTGACATAATTCCTGCGATTATTTTTACCGCGGCAAGAGCGGCGTTTCCCAAAAGAGCCGTGACAGCGGCAATTTGTATAATGCGGGCTTTTTTTAAATTTACGCCTGCGTCTTCATTTTGCATTATTTAATTGTGATATACTCTTTTGTAATTGTAAAGCTTTGTTTACTTCTTTTTTATCTTAAAATAAAAGCCTTTAAAAGCCGTTATAACGGGAAGTATTATAACGGCGACAAAACTGCCCGCAAACCCGTTGTTGTAAAGGTTAAGACCTCCGTTTATATCTCCTATAAACACCGCGATTGACACATGCATAAAACCTGTAATAATGCCCCAATGCCATCCGTATTTTCCTGAAATGGGAGCAAGACCTGTGGAGAAAAGAATCGCAAGAGTATTCACAGACGAGTCAAACTCAAGATGGTTAAGATGCGCCGCTATAATGCTTCCTATAAGAATCGGTATCGCGTTTCTTAAATGTTTTCCGCACGCCGCGAAACCGGAAACTGTAAAAATTCCTCCAAGAATCGGACCGTTAATTGGTTTTCCAAGACACAGCATAACTGTAGTTGAAACTATGCACATAATGCCGATGTTTACGTAACATGTATTGTGATACTTTGTCATGTAATCGCAGTCATCGGGATCGGCTTCTTTTAATAGTTCTGCGTACTTTTTAAAAACATTTTTAAGTTTGTCAGAAACAAAACCGTAAATAATTAATGATACCGCTATCACATACGCAAGAATGGCAAGCTGGTTTGTATAAGCCGTATCCCATAAATTTTCAGGGATTATTTCCACGCCGATACTTCTTAAAAATCCCGCGAACATCGTCGCGATAAAACCGCCGGCTATTCCGCCGTTGTAAAGGCAGTAATGATTGTGCATCCCCTTCACGTAATCCGCTATTACAGGGAAAATAAAACCTATGAATACGCCTGTAGTGTAAGCAAGGATTAATTTTGATACTGAAAAATATTCATCCAGAAACGCGATTTCGCTTACGATCGGCGCGATTGTCGTGCTAATTATGGCAAAGACTGCCATTTCAGAGAATTGTTTACCGGAAACTTTTCCGTAAATCCATACGCCGGCCATTATAGGAAGCGTATTGAACATATTTTTTCCAAATAACGAAAAGCCGATTGTTAAAAAAAGCGCGGCGATTACTTTTCCGTTAGGCGCGCGCTTTGTAACGATAAGCAATACAAGGTTAAAAACCACAAGGACAGCGGAGTTTACAAGAGCGGAACCAATTCCTGCAAGCGCGATATAATCCGTTATTAAAACGCTTCTTGAAGTATGGATTTTATAAAGACCGTCGATTATTCTGTTTGGATTATCAAGTGAAAAGGCGATTATTAAAAATAAAAAGCAGATGCCGAACATGATGTAATAATCGATCGGGATTCTGTATCCGCTCTTTTGCATTTATTAAAACTCCTTTTAAAATCTATATCAGTATGAAATGAATTTACCTGTTTGACAAGTTAAACTTCATTATCCTCATTGAATTAAGCACCGCCAAAAGCGATACGCCGACATCCGCAAAAACAGCTTCCCACATTGAGGCAATGCCGAACGCGCCAAGCGCAAGGAAGGCGATCTTTATCGCAAGAGTAAAAATAATATTTTGTCTTACAATCTTCCCCGTAAATTTGGAAATATCCACAGCCTGCGTCAATTTTGACGGCTCATCCGTCATCAGCACAACATCGGCGGCTTCAATTGCGGCGTCCGATCCAAGAGCGCCCATCGCGACGCCGATGTCAGCCATCGCAAGCACAGGCGCGTCGTTTATCCCGTCTCCGACAAAGGCAAGTTTTCCCGCGTTCTTGTCGCTGATATTTTGCAGATTCAGTTTCTCTACGATATCAACTTTTTCATGCGGAAGAAGTCCTGCGTACACTTCATCAAGAGACAGCTCTTTTGCAATCGCCTGCGCAATCTGCGGATTGTCTCCTGTCAGCATAACAGCTTTTGTCACTCCCCTCTTTTTTAATTCCTTTACAACCGTAAAACTGTCGGGTTTTATTTCATCGAAAATTACGATGCATCCCGCGAAAACGCCGTCACACGCAGCGTATACTTTTGTTCCTGAGCTATCGGATTCCTTAAAATCAATTTCGTTTTTAACCATTAATTTTTTATTTCCGGCTAAAATTTTCTTTCCTTTATAAATAACGCTTACGCCGTAACCTGCTATTTCCGAGTAGTCCGTTAAATCATCTTTATTTATACCGCCTTTAAACGCGTTTCTTACAGATAACGCAATCGGATGATTTGAATAACATTCCGCATTTGCCGCAATTTCCAATAATTCATCTTCGTTAAAACCATTTGCGCTTTGGTTTTGTATCGAAGTTACTTTAAAAACGCCGCGGGTTAAAGTCCCGGTTTTATCAAACACTACAGTTTTTAGTCTGCTGAACGCTTCAAGATAATTGCCTCCCTTTACAAGAATTCCGTTTTTCGCCGCTTTTCCAATTCCCGCGAAATATCCCATCGGGATTGATAAAACAAGAGCGCATGGACATGAAATTACAAGGAATACAAGAGCGCGCTGAATCCACACTTTCCATTCAAGCGCAAATAGCAGAGGCGGCAGAACCGCAAGAAGCGCGGCGAAGATCACGACGACAGGCGTGTAAACGCGCGCAAACCTTGTTATAAAATTTTCAGTTTTCGCTTTTTTGCTTGCTGCATTTTCTACAAGGTTTATAATCTTTGATACTGTGGATTCGCCGAACAGCTTTGTAACCTTGATCGTCAGCATACCGTTAAGATTAATGCAGCCTGATAAAACTTCACTTGTTTCATTTACGCTTCTTGGCACAGACTCGCCTGTTAACGCCGATGTATCAAGCATGGAAGAGCCTTTAATAATTATTCCGTCCAATGGGATTTTTTCGCCGGGTTTTACAATTATTAAATCGTCAATTTTAACGCTGTCGGGAGCCGCCTTTGTAATACCGTCATCAGTAATAATATTCGCGTAATCGGGTCTTATGTCCATTAAATCGGTGATTGATTTTTTGGATTTTTCAACAGCCATATCCTGAAAATACTCGCCGATTTGGTAAAACATCATAACCCCTACAGCTTCGGGCGTCTCCCCTATCACAAATGCTCCGATTGTAGCAAGCGACATCAAAAAATTTTCATCAAAAACTTTCCCTTTAATTAAATTTTTTATCGCTTTAAAAACGACGTCATAGCCTAAAATGATATACGCCGCCGTAAATATAAAAAAAGGCATATACGCGTTTTGAATAGTTAAATTGAGTATAAAGCCCGCCGCGTAAACTGCAGCTCCCATAATAATTCTGATTAGGTTTCTTTTTCCACTGACAAAAATATTCATAACATCCCTCCATAATGGGCGCGCCGTTTTAATGGGCGTCCCTAACGTGCTCAAAACCTTTCTTTAAAATGTCTTTTACATGGCTGTCCGCAAGCGAGTAAAAAACAATCTTTCCCTGTTTTTCATATTTAACAAGGTTTGTAAGACGCAGCAGTTTTAACTGATGTGAAATCGCCGATTTAGACATCCCAAGCAGAACAGCCAAATCGCAGACGCACAATTCTTTGCAGGAAAGCGCCCACAAAAGACGCACCCTCGTGCTGTCGGAAAACATTTTATACAAATCCGCCAGATCGTAAAAATCTTCTTCCCGCGGCATAACAGCCCGGACTTTTTTAACAACATCCGCGTGAATCACGTCGCAATCACAAACAGGCGCGCTCTTTTTCATACCCTTCTCCTATAGTTGAATAACTGTTCAACTATGATAAATATACATCAGCGCGGATTGTCTGTCAACGCTTTTTTAACAAAATTTTTAAAATATTAAATTAATAATCAGTCCGCTTAAAAGGGCGAAAATGATTGAAAACGACAGATAAATCAAAAAGGGCTTGATTCCAAGCACGATTTTAAGGGCGCTAAGGTTCGTAATCTTGGCGGCAGGTCCTGTTATCATAAAAGCCGAAGCGGAACCCAAACTCATTCCATTCAAAAGCCATGTTTGTAAAAGCGGGATTGTTCCCCCGCCGCATACGTAAAGCGGTACTCCTACGGTTGCCGCCATAAGGACGCCGAATCCGCCGCTTCCAAAGAGGCGGGCGAAACCTCCCTGCGGAATAAAAACCTGAAAAATCGCCGAAAGCGCTATTCCAATCAGAAAAAAACCGGCTGTCGCTTTTATATTCCTTGCAAGGTTTTTTATATACCTTATAAAGAGGTTCTGGTCGCTGTCTCTGTTTTCGCCTGAGAAAAAGCCTGTAAAATTAAAAAATTTTTTATCTTTGTAAAAAAGCCTTATAAGACAGCCAGCCGCCGCTCCGCACAGGAAGCAGAGGGTAACACGGATTACAAGAGCTTTTGTTCCAAGAGCCGCGGTGTAGAAAATGAGCTGTGGATTTAACAGAATCGAACTTATCATAAAGGAGGCAAGCCAGTCCTCTTCCATGCCTTTTTCGGCAAAAGAAGCGGCAATGGGGATTGTTCCGTACATACACAGGGGGGACGCTATCCCCAAAAGAGAAGCCGGAATTACGCCTAAAATACCCAATTTTTTACCGCGAAGGGCAAGAAAGATCTGATTGATTTTTTCTTTGGCAAATACCGAAATTAACGAGCCTGCCGCCATTCCGATTATCCAGTAAACAAATATCTGCTGAAATTGAATTACAAAATAATACCAAAAATATATAATATACTTCTGTAAATCCATCAATTTATAATATTGCATTAAAATCACATTGACAATACGCATATTCAAAAGATATACTTAACTGTAGGAGGGGTGTTTAATGGATATTTCAGCGTTATTTAAACTATCATACGGCGTATACATAATCGGCGTTAAGGACGGGGAGAGGAACGCGGGCTGCGTCGTGACAACCGTTTCACAGTCTACATCAAAACCTGTTACGATAACAGTCTGCGTTAATAAAGAGAATTATACAAACGCGTGCATTAAAAAAACAAACGCGTTTTCTGTATCGGTTTTATCGGAAAAAGTCAAAGAAAGCATAATCGGAACATTCGGATTTTCGTGCAGTAAAGACAAGGATAAGTTTTCAAGTATTTCATCTGCTCTTACGTCATCAGGCATTCCATATGTTAACGAAGGCGTAACGGCTTTTTTTCAATGCAAGGTAATTGAGTTTTTCGAAAACTTCACGCATACGATTTTTATAGGCGAAGTTCAGGAAGCGAAGGTGTTATCTGAAGAAAAACCGATGACTTACGATTATTACCACAATGTAATAAAAGGAAAAGCGCCCAAAACGGCTTCCACATATGTTGACGATTCACAGCTGCCAAAACCGTCAGGCGGTTTTTATAAATGCAGCATATGCGGCTATGAACATCCGGCAAGCAGAGAAGAATTTGAAAAACTTCCAAACGACTTTCGCTGCCCCATGTGTCAGGTAGAAAAGAGCCTGTTTGTTTTTACAGGCTGATTATTACATTGTTTTTTTTATCAATGTGTCAGCAAATACTGTTTTAACAATCCAAACAATTCGTTTAAATCTATAGGCTTTCTTATGTGTCCGTTCATGCCGCAAGCCATGCATTTTTCCACATCCTCGCGAAACACATTAGCTGTCATCGCTACAATCGGAACGCTCTTGTAGTGCTCCGATTGAGCAGGAGTTTGCGCGGCAAACTCCATGCTTTCATTGCCAATGTTTAAACTAATGCCGGCGTTATCTGACAGATTTTGTTCAAATTCCCGTATTTTTTTTGTTGCCTGATAGCCGTCCATTTCGGGCATTTGGATGTCCATAAAAATTAAATCGTATTTATATGGCGATTCCGTAAACATTTTAACGGCGGCTGCCCCGTTTTCGGCGCATTCAATCACAATATTCGCGGGTTCCAGCAGCGATATAACTATCTCGCGGTTAATTTCCACGTCTTCAGCAAGAAGAATTGTTTTACCGGAAAATAAATCTAAAAAATCACCCTGTGTTTTTAAATCGTCAAATTGACTTTCGCCTGAATCATCGCCGCGTTTTAATAAAATATTTAATATAAACTTAGCGCCCTTTCCCGGCTGCGATTCTACCTGAATGCTGCCGTCCATCAATTCCACTATACGCTTGGAAATTGTAAGTCCAAGACCTGTGCCGCCGAAGTTACGCGAAGTTCCGGCGTCCGCCTGCTCAAACGATTCAAATAAACGGGATTTCTGCTCTTCTGTAATGCCTATTCCCGTGTCTTTTACGCTGATTTCTATTCGGCACATTCCGTTTGTTTCCGATAAAAGACAGGTGTCCATCTGAACAGTTCCTTCGTTAGGTGTAAATTTTACTGCGTTGGACAAAATGTTTGTAATAACCTGCGTGAGCCTTTGATCGTCTCCTATTACAACCCTTGGAACATTATCATCGGTGTTTATTATAAAAATTAATTGTTTTTCGTCAATGCGCGGGGTTACAATGTCGGCGACTTTTTGAAGCATTTCTTCGTATACAAAGCTAACAGGAGAGAGCTCAAGTTTATTAGCTTCAATTTTAGACATATCAAGAATATCATTTATAACGCCTAAAAGGTGTTTGGACGCTCCTTCAATCTTAAAAAAGGCGTTGTCTTTTTTATCAATATCGCAGGCAAGTTTTCCGATTGTAGTCATTCCTATTATGGCGTTCAAGGGGGTGCGTATCTCGTGGCTCATGTTGCTAAGGAAGTTGGTTTTTGCCCTGCTTGCCTCTTCCGCTTCTTTTCGCATCTTCTCGGTATTCAATAAAACTTTTTTAGATTCGGTTATATCCATTATGGCGCCCGCAATGCGCACCACATTTCCATTTTTATCGCGGATCGATTCACCGCACGCGCGAAAATAAAGATATTCGCCGTTCCTGTGAAGAAGGCGGTATTCGACATCATAGGGCGTTTTTCCCGCAGGGTCGCCTAAATGATTATAAATTGCCTGATGAGCGTCCGCTCTTTCTTCTGGATGCAGCTTGTCGTTCCAGCTGTCAAAAGTATTTGGGAAATCGTCTGTATTTGAATATCCAAGCATATACCTGAACTCATCCGACCATGTAAAAACATTTTTCGGATTCATAGGATCGTTATTTACAATCGTTACGTCCCACAAGCCGATTTTTGTGGCTTTTACAACCGCGTTAAGCATTGTAAGCTGGAGCTCGTTTCTTTCATGGATATAATACAGTTCTTTTTCGCGTTTGTGCGCGCGGACGTTGCTGGCATGTTCAATTCTGACATCGTCCATAGTTTTAAAAATGCAGTTAACGGGGATATTTACGTTAAGAGCTATTTTTCTTGCCATATCGCGGCATGTCTGGCTTCCGCAGGAACCGCAGTCAATGTTCTGTTTTTCAAAATCATTTTTGCCAAGAAGCCCGAAAGCGCGGTTTATATCTTCATCGCAAATCTGGGGAAAAATGGCGGACTTGGGTTTGTATTCCCTTATAAAATCCTTAAGAGCAAAGGTAGACTGGTATAATTTATATATATTATCATAATGTTTTCTTTTATGTTCCTGCGTTATCCTTCTTCGTTTGTCGCTCATTATCTTATTAATTTCAAAAATGCTTCTGTCTGACGAATATGCCGAACCTATGTTACAACCTTCTTCGCAGTTTAAAACATCGTAAAGGTCGGGAAGAAATTCTTTCGCCGTCTTTGAGTATATGTCCAGCTTTTTGTAAACGGAAAATCCTTCCGCTTTTGTTATGTGAAGATCCTTCCCTAAAAAATATTCGATATTTTCCTTTAATCCGCCTGGCATCGGGAACATGGAACCGAGTCCGCTTTCATCATTATCAAACTGCACGCCTTCAGCGGGCAGGGTTATATGGCTGTCTTTAAGATATTTTTGAAGGTGTTCAAATGTAATGTTGTACCGGGCGAGTCCTGTATCTCTTATTTCCCTTGTTTTTGCCATACACGGAGAAAGAAGCGCGATAGAATCCTCTATGCCCTGGTATTTTTTCATATAGATGGAAATACACGCCATAGGACTGTGAACCGGGGAAAGGTGAGGCAGTAAATCATGGCGGTACATTTCGCAGTAAGAGACAATCGCCGGGCACGGCTGGGTAATTATGGGCGCCGCTCCTTTCTCCTCAAAATACTTGATATGAGCCCAAACGCATATATCGGCGCCCAAAGACACGTCGTATATCAGCTTTACGCCGAGGTTTTTTAAATATTTAAAAAGCCTTTTATAATGGGGAATATTTGTCCTTATCGAGGGGGCGGCAATAACTGAAATCGCTTTGCCTTCCTTTAAATCATTAAAAAATCTTTCGATATCGTCAACAAAATATCTTGCCTCATGTTTACATGCGGTAATACACCTGCCGCAGATGATACATTTGTCCTGATCGATTTTTACCTTAATGTTTCCGTTTTCATCCTGATAGGTTATATTTGTCGTCTCCATGGGACATTCCCGGACGCACCTGTTACAACCCGTGCAGAGATCGTTTTTTGAGTTGATAATGCCGATCATAATATTTTACCTAAATATAATACTTTAGGATTAAAGATTCAACCAAATTCATTATTTTGGCAGCCGCTCATTTTAAGCCTTACATTTTTACAAAAACAATCGTAAACTGTACATAGCAAGAGGGATTCTACCTATATGGAAAAACTATTTAAAAAGCCCGCTTTGATTGTGGGCATAATTGCGGCAGTAACCCTGTTTTTGGGCAGTCAGCTTCCACGTGTTGAACTGGACAATAATAACCTGCGTTTTTTGCCGGAAAACAATGAAGCCAAACTTATTTCGGATTATATTGACGAAACTTTCGGCGGGCAGGTGATTATTCTGGTGGGGCTCCAGCGCCCTTTCAAAACGGTTTTTGAAAAAGAATTTTTACAGCGAATCCGCGAATTTTCCATTGCGGTGGAAAAAGTCGATTTAGTTAAATCTGTCAACTCCATTATGTCGACGCAGTACATTACAGGGGACAGCGAAAGCATCATCGTAACCGATTTGGTGCCTGACAATTTTTCGGGAACATCCGAAGAAATAGCGGAGCTAAGGCGCAGAATCGCGTCGTGGGATTTGTTCAAAGGCTCCCTTGTTTCGGACGATCTAAGCGCAACGCAGATACTTGTCACTTTTAATGTTCTTACGATCGACACGGCAAGACCTGAAGTTTCAAGCGCCTATCATGAAATTCACGACATCGCGGATAAAATATTTAAAAAGGACACAAATGTTTATTTCGCGGGACAGGCAGTAATCAATTCCGTAATAAACGAATCGATAATCGCCGACAACATTCTGCTGTTTCCGATGGCGATTCTTGTTGTGCTTGGACTTCTCTTCTTTTCCTTCAGGCGTTTGATTTACGTAATACTGCCGCTTTCCACGGCAATAATTTCGGTTGTATGGACGATTGGGCTTGCGGGAATGTTCGGCGTTAAACTTTCAACGATAACGACCATAATGCCCATTATTCTTGTCGCGGTCGGGCACGCCTACGGCATTCATGTAATCACCCACTATGTAAAAGAACTCCGCGAAAAAATGCCGTCTGTCGAAGAACACCGTTTAATTGTTTTTGATCTTATGAGGAAAATGATTAAACCGGTTTTTCTAGCCGCAATCACAACCGTAACGGGTTTTATATCTTTTTGCTTTACCCCGATTGTCCCGATGCGCGAGTTCGGATATTACACAAGCATCGGCGTTATTGCGGTTTTCCTTTTAACAATTTTATTCATTCCATCCATGCTTCTGCTTCGCGGACCCGGCAAAAAGAAGACGAATGACAATGAAAATCAGATCGAGAATGATAAAATCAGCAATATTATCGCCAACATCTTTTTGAGCATCGCAAGAAAAAAGAAGACCGTGCTCTTCTCCACTATTTTTATTATTTTAGTTTCGATATACGGAATTTCCAAAATTGTGGTAGATAATTCCGTGGTTGACTTTTTCCAGAACGAAACCGATATAAGCCGTTCAGACCGTTTTATACGCGAATATTTCGCAGGCTCCAAAGATTTAAACATTGTCATTCAGGCTGACACAACGGAAGAGCTTCTCCACCCCGATGTTTTAAAAGCTGTAGACGGGCTTGCGGTTTTTTTAACGCGCAATTACCCCGCCGTCGGAAAAGCCGTAGGTTTTACCGATATTATCAAGCGTATCAATCAGGTGTTTAATATCGATCAAAGCCCTGACGGGTTAGAGCCTTCTTCCTCCGCGCAGTCAGACAGCTTTGGTTTTGGCGGCGACAGTTTCGGCTTCGGCGATTTTGGTTTTGACAGTTTCGGATTTGACGATACTGCCGCGCAGCAGCCGCCAAGAGCGATCGAAAGAGGTCCTTCAGAACCTGTATGGGCTAAATACAGCGCGGCGGACTTATTAAGGTTTTTAGACATTACAACGGGGATGTCGCCCAACTTAAGCGGCAATGAATTGGTGCTGGAATTAAAACGCCTTACAAATTACGACGGCATGGCATACTACGAAATCCCCTCGGATCCCGCGCGTTACGGCAAGAAAACCTCAGAAGAGCTTCAAAAACTGATTGCCAATTATTTAGTCCTGCTTGCCGGCAATGACGATCAAGGTTATTCCGATGATCCGTTTGAACCTACCGCAATCAGAATGATGATGCAGCTCCGCACGACGGGAAGCACCGATACCCAGGAAGTCATCAACGTAATTAACGACTACATTGACGTAAACTTCCCCAAAAACGCGCGCGTGATGATTTCAGGCGGCGTAGCTCTTGAAATGGCTGTTACGGACTTGATTCTTAATTCGCAGATAATTTCCATTATGATCTCCATTTTAATGATTTTTATAATCGTTTCGATTGCCCATAAGTCATTTGTAGCGGGCACAATAAGCGCCGTGCCGTTAATTCTTGCGGTTTTGTGTAACTTTTTGGTTATGGGGGTTTTTGGTATTAAGCTGAACCTTGGAACAGCGCTAATCGCGAGCCTTACCGTTTGTATCGGTATTGACGACGCTATTCACTTTATTGAGTTTTATAAACGTGAATACAGAGCCGGAGAACAGGGCGCTCTTCGCAGGACATTCCTTGCGTGCGGCAGGGCAATATGCACCACCGCAATGTCTGTTGGAATAGGGTTTGCCGTTTTGGCATTCTCGCAATTCAAGATCCTGGCGGAGTTTGGACTTTTAACCGCGCTTTGTATGCTGTCAACAACGCTTGTAAGCCTTACAACAATGCCTGTGCTGCTTACTGTTATAAAACCAAAATTCATTAACGGAGGAAAAAAATGAAACGATTTATTTTTACCGCTCTTTTTTTGGGAACCGCTCTTTTAATTTACGCCCAGAATGCCGACGCCATCATGACATCCGCGAAAAACCGCGTTACATCGGACACTGTTTCATCGCGCTCCCGCATGGTGATAACCGCTAAAGACGGAAGCACAACAGAAAGGGTTATCGACCAGTATTCAAAAGACGGACCCAATGGATCCAGAACTGTAATTGTTTTCCAGCGCCCTGCCAATGTCGCCGGCTCAAGGTTTTTAACGATGGACAGCGCGGCAGGTGGAACGGATCAATGGATATTTTTACCGAGCCTTGGCAGGGTCAGGCGCATTGCCGCATCCGAGAGCGGCGGCAATTTTATGGGCACCGATTTTTCTTATGACGACATTTCTTCGATGGACAGGGACATCTCTCTTGATACGCATACTCTTTTAAGAGAAGAGGCGTTGAACGGGAAAAACTGCCATGTCATTCAATCGATCCCTAAGGATAGTTCTTATCAATATTCTAAATCGGTTACATGGGTAGACAAAGACAGCTATTTAATTTATAAAGCAGAAATGTACAACAAAAGGGGTGAAGCTGTAAAAATTATGGAGATGTCGGATTTCAAAGAAATGCAGGGACGTTTAACTCCCATGCAGACAAAAATTTCCACGATTGCGGCAGGGACGTCAACGACAATATTCATGGAGATCATGAAATACGACGATCCTATTCCGGACGGCGTCTTTACCCCCGCGTATCTTGAAACAGGAAGGGTAAGATAGCACGCCGGAGATTATATGTTAAAAAAAATTGCGTTAATTACTTTTATTTTATTTTTTCTTTACGCCGCGCTTTGGGCTCAGGAGTTTGGTTTTGGCTCATTCGACGAAGAAGATACTTCGACTTCCAGCCTGATTCCGGCTGTTTTCGTAAGCGGAGAAGTCGCCGCGGCGATTGTCGGATATCTCGATGAAATTGTCGAAGGCCCTGAGCATATCAAAACAAGAGATATGTTCATGTTTTCGGGAAAACTTAAATTTTTAGCGCAGTCTTCCCTTGCGCAGGGCGTGATAAATTTAAAATTGGTTCCCGCCCTTGTGCCTGTAAGCATTGACGAAGCGTATATCGGCGCGTTCTACAAAGGTTTTGACATTTCCGCCGGATTAAAAAAAGTCGCATGGGGCAAGGCGGATCAATTCGGTCCTCTTGATATTATCAATATGCCGGATCAATCCAAAATATTCATTGAAATGGCGGATAACACAAATCTTCAGGATGTAAAAATCGCAATCCCTGTTATTCACGCCTCGTACAGATTTGGAATGTTTTCAAAAATAGAAGGAATATTACTGCCAAGTTTTGAAATAACAAGCATGGCAGTATCGTCTGCAGTCGGCAAATCCAACGATTATTTAGCTTTAGTAACAGGTCCTTCCTCGCCAGAAAGATGGATGCCGGTTCAGATGTTGAAATTAAGCTCAATATTGCAGAACAGAGGAAGCCTTATTACGCCTGATACTTCGGGGCTTGATTACGCGCAGGCAGGGTTAAGATTTACAACTACCATAGTAAGCGCCGACATAGGGATTCAATATTTTTACGGACGGATGTTTCAACCTGCGGCAAAAACAATTATAAACTTAGCAGATCCCTCGGCTCCCGATTTCAATCCTGCCGCTCCTTATACCATCGATGTTGAATTCATGTTTAACAAATATCACCAGATTGGAATTGATTACGCGCAGGTGCTGGCGGGTTTTAACGTCAGAGCGGAAGCTGCGGCGAATATAACGGAAGATTTGGACGGTGACGACGCATTTGTTTACAATCCGTCCATCGGCTGGTCTTTTGGATTTGATCGCGATTTATTTCTTGGCATCAATTTAAACTGTCAGGCAAACGGAAGCGTGCGCCTAATGGACGATAAAATCGGCAGCAGTAAAGATCCTTTTACCCCTTCATTTAATTTAAACCCGGACTTCGACATTGAAGCGGATACCTCAATGACATCTACCCGGCTTACCGCGATGCTTTCTAAAAAATTCCTTCGGGATGAACTTGAACTGCGGGCGGCTGTTGTTTGGGGAATCGAAGACAGCGATTACGCGATTATTCCATCGCTTATTTGGGCAAGAGACGGTTTACGGGCTGCTCTTTCGGGAGGTTTTTTCCTCGGCGATTCTGAAGGACAGCTCGGTCAATATAACAGCAACAATTTTATAAAAGCCTCTTTAAGTTACACCTTTTAAAAACCGCAATTTTGTGGTATTATTCTTAAAATGCTTCTTTAAAGTAGGTTTTTATGGATACCCCTCCAACGGTTTATTTCTGCCCGGTCTGCAGAAAGCCGGTCGCAAAGGAAAATGTTCTTAGCTATTCGGTTCAAGACATCACGACTTATTCGGACGGGGTAAAAACTGAAAAAAGCGGTTCTTCCAGCGCATACTATTCGCCGAATCTGACAAAATGCCCCTTCTGCGCCAAAATATTTCTTCTTAATAACGCGGAACAGGCTAAAAAAAATATATATCAAAAAAAGTACAAATATCTTATTGAGCCTGACAAAAATGATTATATCAACGCGGTAAAACAGGGGCTTGCGAAAACTTTAGATGAAGAAATTGAAACGCGTTCCTGTCTTTGGCGCGCGCTCAACGATAAAATCCGCCTTACGCGAAAGCAGCATCAGCGCAGCCTCGATGAAGAAAAAATATTTTTTAATGACGAAAACGCGCCGCTTTGGGAAGAAAATTGCCGCGTCCTGCTTTCTCTTTTAGAAAAGAAATCCTCTGCTTGTAAAACGGAAAAAGAAAAACACGAGATGAGCATCACCATCGCGGAGCTTCAGCGAAACCTGGGCAATTTTGACGCTTGTTTTGACACGCTGGAAACTCTTCCCGATACTTACGAGTGGCTAAAGACAAAATACATTTCCAGAACCGCTTCTCATGATCGCCTTGTTTTTATTTTAATAGCGTACGATGAAAATGAAGACGATTTTATAACCGAAGTTCCTGATTTGAACGACCCAGACAAGGCAATCGAGCATTATACAAAAGAAATTGAAACCCGCAATTGCGCGCTTGGTCCATATTATTCCAACCGCGCCGAAGCGTATTTTAAAAAAGATCAGATGCAGAGCGCTCTTGACGATATTAATACCGCGCTTTACGAATCGAGCGTAAACGAAGAAGATTATTTTATTCGCGCGAGAATTTACGAAAAAATGGGTTACAGCGATAAAGCCAAGTGGAACATATTCAAGGCAAAACATGTCGAGGCTTATCAGTATATAGTTAACGAACATTCAAGAAGGCATCCAAAACCAAAAAGAGAAGGCGTTGACGACAAGCCTGTAATTTCTTCGGAAACGATCACCGTCAGGAAAGACGGCGGAAAAGTTATATTTGGTTTAACGGCGCAGGAAGGAGACCCTGAAGAACCTGAAATCCTCTATTCAGGAGGAGAAAACGCGCTTTTCAGAAGAAGACCCGAACAATTTATTCTTTTGGAAAAAGTGCCGGAAGAATTTTTCAGCGACAGTGAAGTGCGCGAAGCGATTTTTAACAAAAAGGAAGTTTCAATTACGGAAAGGTCTTCAAACCCATCGTTAGAATATACCGCGAACGTGCGTCTTGTGACTGAAACCCTTGAATCCGCGGAATCTATTATTAAGGACGGCTACCCTATTTTTACCTCTCTTAGGGCGCGGGTCAGCGCGAACTCGGATAAGGCAATCGCGGATCTTATCGGCAAAGAGGACTGCATCAACCTTGCGGCTGTTCTTGCAAGGGAAGAAAATTACGCCCTTTTAGACAGGTACTTCCGGGAAAAACTGCCGCTCAACGAAAAGGTAAGTTACGTTTTTGGAACGTGGCGGCCTACTCCGCTTTACTATGTCACCATAAAAAGACTGGTCGGCTTTATGGAAGATCCGCTAAAAATAATACGCTTCCTTGCCGCAAACGGCGCCGACCCTAATATGGCATGTGAAGACGGCGACACTCCGCTTGGCAATCAGTGTCTTGACGGCGGTTTATCGGTAATAATGAAAACGCTTTTAGAATCAGGCGCGGATCCTAACTGTTTTACGCATACAGAAACCGGCTTTATAAAACCTTTACACCTAACGCTTCTGCCGTCGGAATACGACGAAGAAACCCAGGAGTTTACGCCGATTAAATCAAAAGAAATAGAAAAAGTAAAACTTCTTGTAAATGCCGGAGCCGACGTTAACTACATAAGCGACTCAGGCTCTACGGCATTAAGCCTTGCCGTTAATAACTCTGAAGGCGAAGTGCGAAAAAAAATTGTTCGGATGCTTATGGATAAAAACGCGGATGAACAGGGCGCGATCATCGCGCTTGAAAAAGCCGTGGAACTTGGGAGCTATTCGGCTGCCTATTCGCTTTACGAGATTTATTCAAGCCAGATTGAAGGCTTAAATGTAAAACCCGATTCTAATCTGTCGCGAAAATACCTTCTGCTTGCCGCCGACCTGAAATACCAGTGCGAAAGAGAGGATGAAGAAGACGGTTACGATGAAGGGAAATACCACGGAGAAGTATAAATAAAAAAATTATTCCTGCGTTGTTTCATCTTCAGAGATCGATAATTCTTTTACATAATTTTTAGGGCTTTTGCCCGTTACCTGCTTGAACAGGTTGGAAAAATATAACTGGTCTTCTATGCCCACAGCTTGAGAGATTTCTTTTATCGAACCGCTCCTTCGCTCCAAAAGATGTATCGCCTGACGTATTCTGAAATCTGTTAAATACTGCTGCGGCGAAATAAAAATCTGCTGCTTGAACAGCCTGAAAAGCCTGCTTCGGCTCAAGTTTATATGCTGCGCAATATCGCTTACATTGATAGGCTTTGAAAAATTTGCCGCGATATAATCCAGCGCTTTTTGAAAATGAACGGTGCCTGTCCAGCCCGGAGGCATCTCGTTCTGATCCCATGACGATGTTTTTACCAGAACCGAAAGAAGGGCGTAAATACACGCGGTTGACTGGGCAAGGCTGAAAATCTCCTGTCCTCTCCATGTAAAAATGCCTGAAATAACCCTTGAAACCTGATCCATCGTAATTCCGTCCAAATTCCGCACCGGATGTTTTAACTCAAAACCCGCCGCGTTCAAAAGCAGCCTTGCGTCAACGCCGTCAAAACTTATCGCCTGCAGTTCCCAGGGGTCATTTTTATCAGCGACACAGCGGATAGGCACATTGGGATACAGGACAAAAATGTCGTTCTCCTTTACGGGAAATTCAACGTTGCCAAGGCTATAAACCCCCTTCCCCCTGCAGACAAGGTAAAGGGCGTGAGCGTCGGATTTATCCAGAGGAAGAACATAGGATTCAGGACAGCTAAAATACGCCACTTCATGCAGTGACAATGACGCTAAAGGGCGGAATTTATTCTTAAAATAGTAGTGAAATGTCGGCTTCATTTACGCTCCTCGATTATACTTTAACTGCCTTTTAAAAATATTCAAGATATTTTTTCCAAAACGCAACAATAATCCATATATTGGCAACTTTTCTCAATTTTTTTCTACATGTTTACGTGGGATAATTTAACCAGTTTTCGGTTACAAGGAGGATGTATGCATCTTTTAACCAGAAGAGAAAAAGAGATATTCAGTATGATGTTAACCAGCGCGACGCCGAAGGAAATTGCCTGGAATCTTAAAATAAGTTATAATACACTGGACTTTCACAGGAAGAACGTGTACCGAAAGCTCAGTGTTCATAGCAGAGCGGAACTTTTCAGCAAGTACCGCTCTGTCGGGCAGTTCGGCAGAATTTAACGATTCAAAAAAGAGACCGTTTTTCCAATCATTTTTTAGGAGGGGAAAAATGGGTAATGAAGGCATTGATATTGACGCAATTAAAAAAGCGGCGGAATCAGGGGACGCAAACGCGCAGACAAGCCTTGCCCTGTGCTATTATCAGGGGGAGAGCGTTGAACAGGATTACAATTTAGCGGCTTTCTGGTACACAAAAGCCGCGGAACAGGGGGATGCAAGCGCGCAATGCCTTTTGGGAATGTGTTACGAAAGCGGAGACGGCGTAGAAAAAGACGCTAAGAAAGCTCTTTATTGGTATTTACAATCAGCGGAACAAGGTGACGATATTTCGCAGGGTATTCTTGGGTTATATTACGAGATCGGATCCGACATTCCGCAGGACTATAAAAAAGCGGCACACTGGCATACAAAAGCGGCGCAGCAAGGCAACGCAAGATCGCAGTTTCACCTTGGATTGTTTTACGAAAACGGCACGGGCGTGGAGAAAGATTTTCAAAAAGCTGTTCATTGGTATACAAAGGCGGCGCAGCAGGAAGACGGCACAGCTCAGCTCTATCTTGCAAGGTGTTACGAAAGAGGAGACGGCATAAGTAAAGATCAAAAGCAGGCGGATTTCTGGTATACAAAAGCCGCGCGGGATATTTACGCTCTTGAATCGCTGGATAAATATTACGAGGAAGGCGGCGCAAAAAACAGCAAATACAAAACCGCGGGCGAATGGTATCAGGTTTACGCGGCTGACGGAGCTGCCGCAAGAAATTACGCGCACTTTATCCGCGAGGTTGACGAAGAAGATATTGATTTATACATTTTGTCAGTTTACTGGCATGAGCAGGCGGCGTTAAAAGGAGATATTAATTCCTTTTACCAGCTTGCGTTAATGCACAGTTTTAATAAATCAAATGCAGATAATATCCGCAAGGCGTTCGGTGAAAAGGAAATTGTCCCGACAGCGCAGAGCATCGCGGGGTTTGTAAACCAATTTTATCAAAAACCCGGAAAGGAAAAAAAACTCGATTTAAACAAGGAGGAAATAGGCGCCTTGCAGAAAAGGATCGAAGCGTTATCACAAATCGCGCGGGAAACAGGCGTTTTTTCACTGGATGACGAAATAAAAAAGGAAAAAAATATCGTTTTAAAGACAGGGCTTCAGATGATCTATGACGGACTTGATCCAAACATTATCGGCACAGTTATCGAAAACCTGCTTGCGCAGGCAAATGATGAAGTTAAGCAGGTTATGCTGAAAGGAGTTAGAAACATTCAGGGGATGGAATAACCGCCACAAAAGCAATTTGAATATCTCCAATGCCTAGACAAAAAAATGGTAATTTGGTATCCTGTTAGCCCAGAGGAGATTATGTCGAACAGAAGGCAAAATGAATCCCTTTCATTCCTAATCAGCATATATTTCACGGAATACGGTCCTTTTAATTTGGAAGAACTCGCGCAGAAGGCGGCAAAACGTGAATTTGGCTGGGATATGTACGCTTACAGGCATCCAAAAGACAATGTTTGGCGCCCTGCGCGTGAAATCCCCGAATTAAGGGAAATCCTCTTGAAACACTTCCCGCTAAAACCCGGAGATGAAGGACCGGCCGGGGGCTATGTTTTTAAAGATAAAAATTCAAAATTAATCGAAGCATCTCCTGCAGACGCGGGATTATGTTCATGGGAAAACGCGGGAAATGTCTGTAAGAATTTTTCGTTCAATGGTTATAAAGACTGGCGGATTCCGGCAAAGGATGAACTTTTGCGGTTTTCGCCGTATATTAGCGGTCAGATTCATAAAGGAAAAAACAGAGACAAGGCGAACGATAATGTCTGCCACTGGAGCAATGAACGCAAGGGGAATAACGCAACCGCCATTATTACGCTCAGCGGAAACGAAAAACAGCTTCCGGTAACGGAATGGCACCCTGTGCGTCCTGTGCGGGATTTAATCTGATTAATTAACTGTTCAACCCCAGCCTGCCGCCTGCGGTAAAGCAAAAAAGATCTTCAAAATTATCAAATTCTTCCATCACTTCCCTGCTTGAAAATTCCAACACTTCGTATTTTTGGGTTTCGATGTTGTATGTGTAGTAGTCATCGTCCGCGATTCCAAGTAAAACTTTTTCGTCCAATTCAAATCTGTCATTGAAATCGTCATTCATTGTGACAAGATCCATCAATTTAAAACTGTCCGGGTTATCCGCTTCCACTACCTGATACGTGCTGTAAAAAATAATTCCGTTCCACGCAAGACCGTTGTTGATTTTAAGAAAATCAATATAGCCCTGAGGCAAAGGCTCAAGACCGATTTCTATCAACTCTTTTTGGCATTGAGTAATTTCATCATCGCTTGCGGGACGCGGAATCATTGCGCCGCCATCGTCGTTTAAAATATCAATTATTTCTTCGAGGACGGTCATTTTTTTAAGTCTATTTTATCTGCTTCCGGTTATTTTCCCAGCCGGCTGCGCGCCTGATTAAAGCGTTCCTGCCATACGGGAGAATTTTTTGTTTCTTCCCGATCGAGCATCTTTTTGCTTAACTCAAAAAGATCCTCAAACCTTGCATCCTGTATATAAAGATCCGCCAATTCATCGTTGGTTAAATTCGCCTCGGATTTTTTAATTGTATTGACAATCTTGGGGATTGGCGCTTTGCCGTCTTTTTTGAGGTTTTCGCAAAAATCATCAGCGGATACCCATTTTGCATCTTTTTTTACCACAGCGGCTTTGACCGCAGGTTTCTTTTCCGCGGCTTTTTTTGCAGGCGCTTTCTTCGCAGCGGCGGTTTTAGCCGCGGGCTTTTTCGCAGGAGCAGCTTTCGCCGCAGGTTTCTTAGCGGCTGGTTTTTTTGCTGCCGCTTTTTTTACCGCCGGTTTTTTAGCAGGCGCTTTTTTCGTTGAAGCAGCTTTGGCTGCGGGTTTTTTCGCCGCCGGTTTCTTTGCAGGCGCTTTCTTTGCCGCCGGTTTTTTCGCTGAAGCAGTTTTAGCTGCCGGTTTCTTTGCCATATATGGCCTCCTTGTTTATTAGTCCAAATTAGAATCAAGCTTGGAATCAGGCTCTTCTGTAATTATATAGTACCATATATTTATAATTGTGTCACTTATTAGCTGCCAATTTACGCGTCTTGCTTTAATCATCCGCGAAGATGCCAAGCTCTTCCTCCTGATCAGGTTTTGGCTCAGGCATTAACGCGCCGTATTCCAGCAGTAACTGTTCAATTTCGGTTAAATCATCAGCTCTGGCAATCGATAAGGGCGTATCCCAGTCAGGGTTAAGGCAATTAACATCCGCGCCAAGGTTCAGTAAGGCTTTAATAACCTCAATCGAGCCTTCAGAATGAATTTGATTAAACAGGGGGTTAGAGCCGTCTCCTGCCCGCATATCGATATTCGCGCCTCTTTTGACAAGATATTCAAGCATTTTTACCGGGTCCTTCATCTTTTTCCATACTCTGTCTATTGTAATTAAATAAAGCGGCGCAGGTTCCCACCATAATAACTGCGGGCGGACAGTCTCGTTTAGTATCTGGAAATTAAAGGCATTGTATTTGGCGCCCGCTCCGTCTCTTATTAAACGATCAAGGAGTTGATATTCTTCAAAAACGGCAAAAGCCGCCGCCAGTTCTGTCCATTCTTCTTTTGTTTCATATTTTACGATTTCGTATATTGGTTTTGGAGATTCACTTTTGATTTTTTCTATCAGACGCGCATAAGGCTCAATTCTTTCGTAAAAATCATGGTCTTTTTGTTTTTCCATCCACGCGTACTGAAGCCACGTGCGGAAGTTTTTACGATCGCTATCTTTTTCCGTCATTGAATACGCTGTCTGAAAATCATATATGGCGGCGTCCCAGTTTTCTCGGTTATCGTATATCCTTCCGCGCTCAAAATAAATAATAGCGATATTTGTCTTAGAATAACCTTTAATCTGTTTCCATTCTTCTTCCAGAATGTTAAGATCTTCTCCAATAATGCAGGTTAATCTAATTTTAATGCAATGAACGTCGGTTTTGAATTTTATACTCTCGATTCCTTCTAAAATCAGCCGCTTACCGGCTGTGTATTGATCTTCGCCTGAACTGTTCTCATCCATTTTTAAAAAGAATTTTGCGACGTCTAAAATAAATTCGATATCAAAAAAACTCGCGCTAGCCGCCATTATAAGACCGATTCTTAAAATGGAATTATCACTCTCTTTTAATATTGAATTTATAGACCATATTTCTTCGCTGTTAATAAATTGTGCGATTTCCAGAATTCTTTCCAGCAGCGCTTTACATTCTTCTCTGTTCAGATTTATATCTTTTTCTTTTATTTTATGCGTCCTGCTGATAAAACCCGCTAATCTGGCGATAGCCGGAACAGCGCGGTTGTACTCAGGATTTTTTTTGTTCATTAAATAAAAAATAGCAAGCATTTGATAGGCTTCTTTATGACCCTTCTCCGCCGCCTGTTCAAACCAAAAAATTCCTTTTCTATAATTTATTTCGTAACTTTCATCCCTGACATCGGTCAGCCAATATTTTATCCTTGAACAATCGGGCAAACTTAAAACAAGCTGGCGGTTCCAAACAGACGAATCGTCAAACCCAAATCCGTCAGAGTTTAAATTGTCGGTGATCGTCATGTGAGCGAGCTGGTGCGCCGCGTTACCGTCCGGCATGGTAGCCGAATACCACTGGTCGCCCGTTTTATATACGCTGTTTGCGACTAACCCTTTTTGAAACATAATATCAATACATTCAAGCGCCGCCCATGAATTGCGGTTAACAGCTCTTTCAAAATAAGAGAAGCCCGTCTCGTAATCTCTTTCTGTATTGTCGCCGTTTAAATACATAAGACCAAGATAATAATTTGAATGAATGTCGCCGACCTTGGACCATTCAGGTTCCATAACAAGCCCTTTTTTAAACCATTCAAACGCTTTTGCCCGATCTTTTTTTACATTGCATCCGTTTTCAAATTCTTCGCCGTGATAATAAATAACGCCAACGGTAAAATACGCGTTTCCAAAACCTCCGTTTGCCGCCTCTTCAAACCATTTCACAGCTTCCCGGCAATCCCTCTCAACTCCATTGCCATCCTTATACATCATTCCAATACGATATTTTGCCTGCGCATCGCCATCCTGCGCTTCTTTTTTAAGATTTTCAAAATCAGGTTCTCTATCATCATAATCATCACCCATAAAACCCTCCAATTCGTAAATTTATATACAAATCTTCGAATAACTGTAATTTAATGTAATGTATCCAGTAAATCAAAACGATATAGAGACTTAGCTATATGCCACCTCGGAGAATTGAACTCCAGACACGCAGATTTTCAGTCTGCTGCTCTACCAACTGAGCTAAGGTGGCTTTTATTATTCAATGACAGCGGTTAATAAATCATTAAAACAACTTAAAAAATACTATCATGCATACTTGGCATATTTCTAACATAAAATAAAAAAGATTTCAAGTGTTTTATAGCGATTTTTTATGGTTTTTTGCGGTTTTTCCAGTTTTTTAATGTCCCATTCTGCTGTCTTTATGTTGCTTTTTATTAAAAAACGTGGTATTGTGGCAAATGCTTAGTACGATTGCGAATTTAAGAAAAATATCTGTAATTTTAGTCAAGTACAGTTTATTGATAATTTTGTGTTTCTTGACAAATCGAGGGTTTTTGTCGGCTGCGACGACTCCTGCGCAGGAAATGGAAATGCTTTTGGGCGCAAAAACGATTACCTATGCGCAGGCTGCCCGCTTTGTGCTTGAAGCGTCTGATGTCCTGATAACCGGATACCCCGAAGTTGCTTTCGATCTTGCCGTTCAGCGGAACTGGCTGCCTAAAGAGCTCAACGCAAGCGATACGGCAAGGCTGGACAGAATCTCCCTCCTTTTAATGCGTTCCTTCGATATAAAAGGCGGGCTTTTTTATTCGCTTATCGGGAATTCGGGCTATGCGTACCGCGAACTTGTCTACAAAGGCGTGATTCAACTGCGAAGCGATCCTCACATGGCGGTTTCGGGGGAGAGGCTAATTTTTTACATTAATAGAATTTTTTCCCTGTACGAAGGAAGCCAGGGAATTCTCACAAAGCGCGGAAGCCTGGATTCAGTAGAAAAAACCATAAAGGCGCGGTGGGAAGAGTTAGCCGCGACAATTGCGGGCATTTTTAAGGAACAGCAAATAAAAGATACCACGGTCGAGGTGGCACAGGAAGGCGTAAGGATCACTCTTTCAAATATAAACTTCCTCCCGGATTCATGGGAGCTGCCGAATGCTGAAAAGCGCAAGCTTAATGAAATTGCCTCTGTCCTGAGCAAAATCCCGAATGTCAGACTTTTTATAGCCGGTCATACAACGCGTATCGGAACGCCTGAATATCTTATCCGGTTATCCACAAACAGAGCGCAGGAAGTCGCAAATTACCTTATTTCGCTTGGCGCCTGCAAAAAAGGCAATACTGTAATCGTAGGTTACGGCGCGAGCCGCTTATTGATCGAAGGCTCAACTCCCGAAGCGTTAGCCGCTAACAGGCGCGTAGAAATAATCATTCTGGAGAATTAAAATGAAAAATACGCGCCTTGTTATTATTTTTTTTCTTACCGCGCTAATTTTACCCGCTTCGCTTTGGGCTTATGACTTTGGTCTTGCGGCTAACATTTATACAGGATACGGCAATGACAAAAAAGGCAAAGACGCCTTTGAATTCAGGGGAGATATCTGGCCTCGCTTTTCATTATTGATCGGCGATAACGCTGAATTTTTTACCTCATTGGGATTATCCATCACCGCAGGTTATAATGAAGATACATTGTTCATCCCTGAATTATTGCGCACAGAATTTACCATGCGTTTCGGCAATATGGGTATAAGAGCGGGACGTATGAATTATTCTGACCCGCTCTCGTTTATCGCAGCCGGTCTTTTTGACGGCGTTCAGTTTTATTACAACTCCGGTATAGGACGATTCAGCGCGGGTCTTTGGTATACAGGACTGCTTTATAAAGGCAGCGCGAATATCACCATGACAGAAAACGATCAAAATAACTACAACTCTCCTTTGGAATATGACGATTTTTTAAACACCTACTTTGCGCCCAAAAGAATGGCTGCGGCAATTGACTGGTCTCATCCTTCGCTTGTTGATTTTTTACAATTAAATGCCGCCGTCATCTGTCAATTTGATTTTAATGATGATGCAGTTAAATATAACAGTCAATATTTAACGGTAAAAGCGGGCATTCCTCTTAACAGTTTTATGCTGGAAGCAGGCGGCGCTGTTGAAATATCCCAGACAGAATCAGAAGGTGATAACCGATTAAATGCGGCATTTGCCGGTGATTTCGGCGTTTCATGGACACCGCCAATGAGCATTAGAAGCCGCCTGTCGTTCGACGGCAAAATCGCAGGCGGCAGGATTAACGATTCAATTGGAGAGTTTATTCCCATTACTACAAAATATTACGGAAGTATTTTAAAACATAAAATGTCAGGGCTTTCTGTATTTGGATTGAATTATTCGGCGCGTTTAAATCAGGAAATCGGAACGTCAGCCTCCGTATCTTATTTTATCCGCAATGATCTTGGAACTTTTTCCGGGTATCCTTTAAAACAGGAAAATGAAAATTATTTTCTGGGCGCAGAAATATTCGCGCGCGTAATATGGAGCCCGTTATCTGATATGCAGTTTAATTTTGGAGGCGGAGCGTTTTTTCCTTCTTTGGGAGACGCAGGAAGGGATGAAATTATCAGATGGCGGGTGGAATTAACCGCAACGCTGTCTCTGTTATAATTGACGTTATTTTTTATGGAGGGTTAAATGAAAAAGATTGTCATGCTGGTTTTATTTACCGCGCTTGTAACGTGCGTTTTTGCGCAGAACGGGGTAATACGCGAAATGACCGGAGTAGTCGAAGTAAAACATGAAGGAGCGGCTTCTTTTGTTCCGGCAGCTTCGGGAACCGCCGTAAAATTAAATACTATAATTTCCACCGGATTCAAAAGCACAGCGATTGTTGTAATTGGCAATTCTGTTCTTACAGTCCGTCCGCTCACCCGCCTTTCGTTAGCGGAAATACAGAGCAGCGCGGAATCGGAAAACGTTAATATAAATCTTCAGGCGGGAAGAGTCAAAGTGGATGTAAATCCGCCTTCAGGAACAAGAGCGGCTCTAACAGTACAGAGCCCGAGCGCGACTGCATCTGTGCGCGGAACAAGTTTTGAGTTTGACACCGTTAACTTAAGGGTCGATTCAGGCAGTGTGGTATATTCCGGCAATTCAGGACCTGCCGCAATGGTCGCTACCGGAAGCACAACATATGTAGGAACAGAAGGAACCGCTGTTAATCCGGTCGAAGTATCATCTTCGTCCCTGATGCCGCCTGTACCGGCAGGAAAACCGCAAAATATAACCGTACCGTCAGCGTCAGCATCTGCCGGGCTTAATATCGAACTGGAATATCAGAGGTGATAAAATGCGTAAAATAAAAAACCCTTCCTATAAGAGTAGAATTAACTTTTCGATATTGGCGCTGATGATACCTGTCATATTTTGTTTTACAGCATGTTTCAGTAATTGGAAGAGTGACGAAGGCACAGTTGTAATCAATTTAAGCGGCGGCAAAAACGGCAGATCTGTTGAATGGCCGCCGTCTGGTATTCTGAGTCAACTTGAGTATAAAGTCACGCTTACAGGTAATGATGAAACGATAAACCTGTCTGCAAGAGGCGGTAACGTCATAAGAACGACAGTTTCTGTTGGACGCTGGAATGTGAATGTAAACGCGAATTATAAAAGTGAGCCTTATGCTGAAGGCTCCGCTTACGTGGATGTAAAAGCGGGGCAGAATAATCAAGTTTTAATAAAAATGAATCAGCTTATATTTGGTGCATGGGCAGCGGTTGAAGACAGTACGTTTACAGATTCATTTATCCGCGGCATTGCTTACGGCAACGGCACATTCGCCGCAGGCGGAGATAAGGGCAGGATTGCGTATTCCAAAGACAGCGGCGTTACATGGAAAGCGGTTGAAGCCGGAACCGGCGAAGACCAAAGTAAATTTCTAAACACTGAAGATATATATAACTTAGTCTTCGCGCACGATAGATTTTTTGCTTTCACTTATGGCAAAATGGTATCTTCAGAAGACGGCGTTATTTGGAAAAAAGTAGAAATAGACGCGTTTTATATTTCAGAAAGTTTCCAAGATATGGCATGGGGCGGAGGCAGATTCGTCGCGGTCGGAACCGGCGGCAAAATGGCGTATTCCATTGACGGCGAAAAATGGAATATTATTGTCGACGAAGAGGATGCAGCAATGGGTACTAATATCTATAACATTACTTACGGCGGAGGGAAATTCATTGCAGGATTACGAGGAGGTTATATAGCGTATTCCACTAACGGCGAAAACTGGAGACAAGTTTTAATAGATACATCTTTAAAAGATACACAAAACGATATACATATAACCTACGGCAGAGACAAATTCGTCGCAGGATCGAACAATATAATGTTGTACTCCGCTGACGGTATTACATGGACAAAAGCAGCAAGCAGTCTTCTTAGTGAAGTACAAGGTCTTACCTACGGCGGCGGCTATTTCATTGCGTTTACGATTGATGGTCAAATGATTTATTCCACAGACGGTGTAAACTGGACGGAATCAGTAATAGACGCGTTTTCACCCCCGGAAATTATCGTGCGCATAGCCTACGGAGAAGGCAAATTCATTGTAGCGGGCGGAGTAGAAGGTAAATATGGCAAAATCGCGTATTCAGGAACTGCCTCCGGTTTTATTGAAATGGTGGAAATACCGGCAGGCACCCTTACATGGGGAAACGCTGAAATAACATTAACAGCGTTTAAAATGGGCAAATACGAAGTAACGCAGGAACAGTATTTGGAAGTAATGGGGGTAAACCCCAGTTATTTTCGTTCAAACCCTGCAGATGGAGAAATACAAGGCAGACGGCCTGTAGAACAGGTAACATGGTTTGACGCAATAGAGTTCTGTAATAAACTAAGCGAGAAGGAAGGGCTAACGCCTGTATATACGATAACAGGAAGAGAACCTGAAAAAGGATACCCAATAACAGCAGCGACAGTAACACCGACATGGACAAATAAAGGTTATCGTTTACCGACAGAAGCGCAATGGGAGTATGCCTGTCGAGCAGGATCAACAGCAGATTATGGAATGGGCGCTTCAAATACGCAAATAACAGAAGCAAATATAGCAAATTATGCATGGTATGACGCAAATGCAAACAGTATGACACATGAAGCAGGCAAAAAAACAGAAAACGCATTTGGATTATATGACATGCACGGAAATGTATGGGAATGGTGTTGGGACTGGTTTGGAAGCTTACCAAGTACAAATGAAAAGGATTATATTCAGACGGTTACTGGCTCTAACCGGGTGAGACGCGGCGGGAGTTGGGACAATACGGCAGCGATCAGTCGTTCAGCCTATCGGTACGGCCACTATCCCGACTACAGGGACGACAGTATAGGCTTTCGTCTCGTCCGCCCATAATGATTGGATATTACATATCTTATAGCTCTCATTCTTCCAGCATCAAAGCAAGAGAATGCCGAGAACTGTACGGCGCGATCCGCTTGCATCCCAATTCAATTCCGGCTCACGCCTTGAAATTATTACAGGATTGCTCCGTTTCGAATCCCCGATTGTCTGCTTTTATTAATTAGTTTGCAATTGAAAAATCTAACAGCTAATAATTACTCGTGGAGATATGGGGATTCGGCTTCCAGTCGTTTGCCTCCTGCAAACTCCTTCCAGCCCGCCTGCGCAATCCCGCCGCCTCCATGCGGCGTCTATTTTGCTAACAAGGCTCACGCCTTGAAATTATTACAGGATTGCTCCGTTTCGAATCCCCGATTGTCTGCTTTTATTAATTAGTTTGTAATTAAAAAATCTAACAGCTATTTATTACTCGTGGAGATATGGGGATTCGAACCCCAGGCCTGCTGATTGCGAACCAGCCGCTCTACCAACTGAGCTATATCCCCTGTAGATTTATATTTAATAGAAAATAGTGATGTTAGTCAAGAGGGGGATGCGGTCCGTGACGTAAGGAAATTTATTTACTGGGGCTGTCCAAGAAGTAACTCTCTGGCAGTCTTTTTTATATAAAAAATTTACAAATAAAAACAATCATGATAAAATCACCGCATGGGGAAAGGAAAA
>Ga0209755_10001395_pt1 | contig 37980 bp, 24 predicted proteins | sample TergutCo191P1_FD_187301 | JGI IMG/M metagenome (GOLD analysis project Ga0209755, IMG submission 187301) | Cornitermes sp. P1 segment gut microbial communities from Petit-Saut dam, French Guiana - Co191P1 (SPAdes) (version 2) | ecosystem: Host-associated > Arthropoda: Insects > Digestive system... | reverse complement strand
ACATTATGTGACTGCCCTCTGCAACCGCTGCACCCGATATAATAGAACTACCGTTTGCACTAGCCAGCACCTGTCCGCCGCCAACATTGTTAAATATAACCACATGCTCATTGTCCGACACAGGCTAAAAGCTAACAGTGACATGCATGTCCTCATTAATCACCCTAGTTAATACAAGGTTTCTGCCATTTGAAGGAATCAAACTCAAGCCATTTATCAACCACTCTGAAACGACATAACCAGCATTAGGAGCTGCACTAAACACAACTGTTGTGCCAGTGTTTATTCTTGTGCCGCCTATCACCGATGCTGTCAATGTTCCGTTTGCACCGATTACCTCATAGCTAACCAAATGCTGTGCTATTGTGTTTAGCACTATGTTAAAGCTGTTTGCAATATTAAGTAGCTCTAAGCAAGGCGTAGTACTGCCGCTAGGCACGCCGTTTATTGTCCAGCCTAAGATTGCATAATATCCAGTGCCAGGATTATTAGCACTAAAAATCAAATCCGCTAAATGTGAAACAGATTGACCGCTGGTTATAGATACCCCGTTATAAAACGCTTCAATCACATAACCGCCGCCAATTACGCTAAAATTAATTTGATGGCTGTCAGGCTCAATAAATACTGTAATCGTGCTTGACTGACTAATATCATAAAGAGTGTGAGTATTTGTGCTTGCTGCAACCTGGGCTCCATTTATATGCCAAGCTGCCACTCTAAAGCCCACACTAGGATGCACATTAAACACAATGCTTTGTCCGTGCGTTGCACTCATGTTGCCGCCTGATACAAACGCACCGCCGTTTGCAGAGATTGTGCCGTTGCCGTTTGTGCTAAACAAGATGGTATACTCAATGGCAACAAAGCTGACAGTGACTATTATATCTTGACTTAAACTAGCAACGCTAAAAAATGCCCCGCTGCCCACTATATCGCCGTTTAGTGTCCACTCGCCTATCATAAAGCCTGTCACAGGAATCGCACTAAACGATATAGCAGTGCCGTATACAAAGCTTGCACCGTTTGCTACATTTGCACTGATTGCACCGTTTGGATCGCCTGCAATATTAAAATTGACACTAAAAACTTGTATAAAATCAACTGTCACCACTACATTGCCATTTAAAGCCGCAATAACAAAATTGCTTGTAGTATTTGACTCAACTAAAACGCCATTAAGTCTCCAAGCCCCCACCATAAAGCCGCTATTTGCAGTCGCTAAAAAGCTAACCGTGCTAAGAGCATATACGCTGTCACCAGAATCAATAGCACCACCGTTTGCTAATATTGTGCCGTTTGCATCTAGTGTATTAAAGCTGACTGTATAAAGGATTCTTTCAAAGGTGACTGTCACTCTATGATGATGCTGAATATTTGTCACTGTTTGGCTAGTTAGATTTGAGGCTATGTCTAATGCTGTATTCCAATTTGATGGAATTATGCTATATTCAACCAGCCAGCTAGCCACCCTAAAGCCTGGATTTGCTGTTGCACTAAAAACAATATCAGAATCTATAGAAACAGCCGCCACGCTTGCAAGAGTATTGCCGTTTAAGACAGCCGACAAACTTCCGCCGCCGCCGTTTACAAATACGCTTATTTCTACAATAGGAGGAGGAACAACTTCAAATACTACCACCACGGTTACATTTGATGACAATGGCTCTAATACAAGTGTGTTGCTTGTATTAGATACTACGCCAGCCCCCACTCTCCATTCTCTTACTCTAAAGCCAACATCAGGAGTTGCAACAAGCGTAACCACTGTGCCCTCTAGCCTAGTGATGCTGCCTGTTGATGTGCCGCCAGAGGTTATGCCCCCGTGCGGAGTGCTTGAGTCTATGCTATAAGAAACTGTCCATGATCTATTAAACTCTATAGACACAACAATGTTTTCATTTAAAGAAACAATCTCTAGTGTATTGCTAATATTGTTTATGACAGGGATGCCGTTTATTCTCCACTCATATACTGCAAAATTTATAGATGGATTTGCACTAAAAATAATATTGCTGCCAGCACCAAGAGATTGACCGCTTGTCAAATTAGTGCCGCTGCTGTTTGCCGATAGTGTGCCCCATGCAAGGTTTGATACTGATGAAAATGATACGCTAAATAAATCTAGCTCAAACACAACAGTAATAGTTGTTGCAGCTATGATTTGTGGTGATACAAAAATATTTGCAGTATGCCCTGTTATTACAAAGTCGCCCACTCTCCATTCTCTTATTCTAAAACCAGCATTTGGAGTCGCATTAAAAGTGATGGTGTTGTTGTTTGCAACTACCGCTGTATTGCTAGTTGATATAGCCGTGCCGCCTTGCACGCTTATTGTGCCGCCTGTCCCATTAAATACATTGTATGTGACAGTATGATTGATTAACCTAAAAGAAACACTGATGACAGTATCATTAGATAAATTGCTGATGTTTAGCATATTTGAAGTGCCGCTTTGCACCACTCCATCTATTATCCATTCATTGATTTCATACCCAGGATTAGCAAAGGCAACCAAAGTAAAATTTGTGCCTTGACTAGCGCTATAAGGGCTTGCACCGATTCCTATTGCACTAATAGTGCCGCCTATTCCAAGCACGCTATATGTGACAGTATATGTTGCCGCTGGAAGCGCTTCAAAATAAACTATCACCACTGTGTCGCTGTTTATCACCACGCTGTGACTAGTGTTTTGCGTTTGATTAAGCACCCCGTTTACACTAAAGCCTGACACCCTAAAGCCCGGCAATGGTGCTGCCACAAAGTTTATGCTAGTGCCGCCTATTATGTTTGTGCCGCTTGCTATGCCTGCCCCTAGTGCATTTGCCGTCACTGTGCCATTGCCAGATGCACTAAACACAACGCTAAAAACTCGTGCAAATTCAACGCTGACAACAGTATCTTGAGTTATTGCACCGCTGATTAAATTAGCAGAGGTATTGTTTGGGACTATTGCCCCGTTAATTCTCCATGCACTGATAACATAGTTTGGTGCAGGCACAGCCAAAAAGCTGGCACTAGCCCCATCTACTATATCAAAGCTTCCGCTTAATACTGCCGCTTGATTGTTTATAGAAATTTGTCCGCCGCTTGCGTTTAATACACTAAAGCTCACAGTATGAGTATTTTGAGCAAAGACAGCCATTATTGTCTCATTTTGAATCAACGGATTTATAACAAAGCTTGTTTGCCCGTGCCCTAGTTCAATGCCGTTTCTTATCCAGTGGCTTATATGAAAGCCTGCGCTTGGTGATGCTGTAAAAGTGATAGAAGCATTTTGATGCACATTGTTGACAAGCCCTGCATTTAGTCCTAGTGGTGCTGCTGCTGACGGAGTTGCAGTCGCTGTGACAGTACCGCCCGGCATTGCATTAAAAAATACTACAAATTGATCTATTTGCGGCGGAGGAATAAGTTCAAATTCTACTGTGACATTAAGTGTGCCGCCTATTGGGCTAGGATGCGTATAGGTTGTGCCTGTTAGTCCATCTACAACCGTGCCGTTTACTCTCCATGCCGATACCCTAAAGCCAGAGTTTGGAACCGCATTAAAAGATACAAATTGACCATTATCCACCAATAGTGGGCTTATGCTTGTAGTAGTGCCTGCCGTTGTTATTGAAATTGCACCATTGCCTGAATATGTAGAGAATGTGACAGCGTGCTGGGCGATAAAGTGTGCTATGACAGTGGTGTCTGCTTGCACATTTGTTAGTGTGTGTGTTGTGATATCGCCTATTGGGGCGTTTAGTGATGCGTCTATGCCGTTGATTGTTAGTCTAGATAATCTAAACCCAGCTGCCGCTGTCATAGTGAAAGTAACATTGCTACCTGCGTTTATGCTGCTGCCGCTTGCTATGTTGCCGCCGCTGTTTGCAACAATAGTGCTTGCACCGCCGTGGTTTATTGCGTCTTTAGAAAAATTTATTTGTTGTTGTCTTCTTGCAAAATATACTCTGATATTAGTGTTTGCATTTGCAACAATAGTGCGGGTTGCATCTGTAGTTGTTGTAGTTATGCCATCAACATGCCATGCACTCACAGCATAGTTTGGGCCTGGGGTTGCAGTGAAATTGATTGCACTGCCAATAGGAACAGAGGCTGGGCTTGCACCGATTGAAGCTCCGCTAGATACAAAGCTTGCCAAAAGACTGCCGCCGCCGCTTGCAGCTACAGAATATGCAACGATGGCGTTGGTGGCTGGAATAGGCTCAAACTCAACTGTTACATTTATGTTGCCTGATAGGTTGTTATGTGAAAATGTGTTGCCTGTTTGTCCTGCTTGCACTACGCCGTTTAGTCTCCAAGCCGCCACCCTTTGTCCCGCATTTGGAACAGCACTAAAAACAAGGTTGCTTGCCCCAGCTACGCTAGCACCATTTGCAATGGCAACACCGTTTGCTGTCGCCGTCAAAGAAACACCGCTTAAAGGATTGACCATAGAAAAATTGACACTATGACTAGTCACAGCGTTTTGAACAGGTAAATCAAAATTTTGAAAAGCTATTGTTGCAAGTGGAATAGGAACATTCCCTGCCATAGCCCCACCAAACTGCAAAACTCCTACACCACTAAAAACTTCAAAGCCAAAGCTATCACCATGGTTTAATACAACACCGCTTCTTATTCTAAATGAAACAGTGCCAACCAAAAATGTAGAATTATGTATCATAGGCAATGCTGTTTGCCCAGTAGAAGTATACAATCTAGCTTCTCCGTTTGCCACATGCACACGATTTAAAGCAACCGAATACGGCATGAAAAAACCAGGAAAGGGCTCAGGCCCTGGGCCTGGAGATATACTAGCATCAGACCTAGATGTATTTCCGCCAGCACGGTCACCTGTCACTGCTCCATACAATTCAAAAATTGCTGGATCCCACCTGATGGCTGTCTCCATAGACAGAACGCCTGCAGCTGGTGGATTTACCCACCAAAGCTCCATTTCAATAGGTCCTGTATGATCGCTTGTGATAGTCTCATCCAAAAACCTAAACTCAATTCTGCCGTTTGCCGCCGCCCTTGCACTCATAGGCACAGGTGCATTAAACATGCTAAATGCAGCAACCGAAGAAAGCAGCACAAACATAACTATAAGTGCTGAAAACAAGGTTATTTTTCTTCTTTTGTTGATTCCTATCATAATAATTTCCCCTCATTGGTATGTATACAAGTATATTTTGTGTAATTATTTCACATATTTATCACTTTGTGACAATATATTAACACATAATTATCACTATTGCAAGCGTTTTTCACATAATTTTCACAAATTTATCACAAAAAATGCAAAAAATTTTAGTGAACCACCCCTAAAGGTGGTCACCAAAACTCTTTAAGCATTAAATTTCACTCATCCACCCAGTCTTTACACCATTTTATCAATTATACTTTGTCATTCATCACATATACTCACCCACCCATCACACTTGTGTCAAAAAAACTCATTAATTGTCGTCATTATCATCATGTTGCACAATGTGATATTCCTCTGATAAATCTATTCTTCCTGCAAGGTGATTGTTAAACGCTGTTCTGTCTGCAATAGATACAACTCCATTAAAATCAATATCTGCTGCCAAAAACTGTGCTGTAGTCAAATCAATTCTTCCTGCCAAGAAATTGTTTAAATAGATTCCGTCTGCAATGCTCACAAACCCGTTTCCGTCAAGGTCTCCTCTTACTACAACAATAAACTCATCAATCACATTGCCATTCTCATCCTTCAATTTCAATCTCATGCCTGTGCCCACAAACTCATACTCACACACCATCTCACTTGCATCCGCATTCCAAAGCGATAATCTGTCAGGATTGTTGCTAAATTGTCTCATAAACAACCAAACCTCTAATTCAAGCGGAACATTTACTAAAAACACTGGCAGCCTATTGCCCAATCCGTCCACTCTATAGTTTGATTGATCCACAGTTGTATATATATAAATCCAAGTTTCTTCACAAAGCTCTGCATAAACAATCCTAAAGCTGTTGCCCGCCTCTGTGTCTATCATAATAAATCCAACCTCATCGTCTTCAACAAAGTATGCAACCAGCGTGATAGATCTTGTGATTTTTTCTGCATAGTCAAACGGGATAGATGGATCAGAACCTAGCAAGAACCAATGAGAGAATCTATAACCAAGCGGAGGAGCAGGAGCTGGGAAAGACTGATAGAAAATCCAATCGTTTATAGTAGTGTTTCTTTCAATCGGTGCATGCATAAATTGCCCTGTACCATTATTAAAGATAAATGTTACTCTATAATAATCCGCATATTCTACCACTAGATCCCACTTTGCCATAACAGTCAACACATAAATAAACTCACCGCCGCCAATATGCACCTGCACAAGATAATCATAAATAGCATCAAAGTCCGCCTCAACCGATGTCTCCCACGGCGTGTGGCTGTTTCCTAAAAACCATCCTACAAAATTATATCCTACTCTAACCGGCTCATCAACAGGCAACACAAACTGCCCATTGAAAATAAAGTCTACATGATGCTCACTAAACCCATCATGATATACAAGCATAAAATGCTCTCTTCCGTCAAAGTCTACAAGCACCCATACATCCTCATCTGGCATAATAAACACCCAATGTCCGCCGCCGTCTACCGTAGACACCCATTCTGCATCAAACTGCACCCAGTTATAAACGCTGCTGCCCATAAAGAAACTAATGCCCGTTTGGATATGTCCGCTCATAGGTGCAATCCAAAGCATAACCGCCTCACCAGCTGCCACATCCATAATCCTAGGATCACCATCCCACACCCTTAAGGTATGTATTCTTGGTGCATGATACTCAAACCTTGCCCAAATTGATAACAAGTTAAAGCCTGCAAAATCCAACAAGCTGACTACTTCTATTCTTCTGTTGTCATGCGTAAACCAACCAATAAAAGTCCTATAATCATTGCTGCCAAAATCAGACGGCAACGCAAACGGCAATTCCTCTGCATACAATACAATGCTTTCAATAAGAGCGCCTGTTTCTGTATACACATTTAGAGTATATCCGCTTGGATCAATCCAACGAGCAACAACAATAATAGCCTCACCAGGCACAATATCATTTGTAGTAAGAGTAGTAGTCATCACGCCTCTTACAAACCAGCCAATAAAAGTCCTGCCGTTTGCAACGCTAGCATTAGGGATAGTCAAAGTATAAGGGAAATCCACAAACGCAACCAATACAGCAGATAGCAACCTTCCGTCACTGTCAGTATAAATAACAGTATAATGAGACACAGAATCAAGTGATTCATACTCCGCTACTACCATGACAATATTAAAGCCTGCAAAGTCTTCAAACATAATCATAGGACTGTCAAGCGGCAATCTTCTGCCTCCCACATTCCATCCTAAAAACACTCTGCCTTGCACTCTTACATATGCATCAAACGCTGATAAGTCAAACGGAAGGTCTCTATATCTGATACCGCCAATAGAAGTAATCAAGCTGCCGTCATCACGATATAGATTGATTAAGTATGTAGGGAAAACATCCAGCCACCTAGCAACTGCAACTACAATGTTGTTGTTATCTAAAAAGTGTGTGCCTGTGACAGCGTTTACTCTAATGTTGTTGATATACCAGCCCATAAACGCCCTAGTGTCCTCATCATCTAAATCCGCCAGCACAAACACGCCCATGTCATCAATTTGCACATTGCTAAACACAAAGTGCCCTATCCTATCACCGCTAGAGTCAATCAAATATAGTTCATACAATCCAGCCCATCTAGCAGTCACCCAAAGCTCTCCGCCTATGCTGCTATTAAACATATCCAGCGTAATAATATTGCCCGCAATAGGCTGCCCATCTAAATACCAGCCCTCAAATACCCTATCATATCCGCTTTCATCCACAATAGCCGGCAACACAAAGTCACCATTTAATAACTGGTTTAATGACAGCGTAATCACAGCAAAGTGGTTTCCGTCATTAAACATATGCACATTGAAAGTAGGCTCAAACACTGCAACCAGACTAATAATCCTTGTAGTATTGCCTGCAAAATGTGATAGATTTAAAGTATCAATAATATCAACACCGTTTATGCTCCAGCCAATAAAGCCCGCATCAGCCAATCTATGGTTGCCCACTGGATAGCCAGCGATTAAGCTAGAGCTATAAATTAATATTGGCATCATTACATTTTGACCGCCACTCATAAACAAGATTGCATATTGCTCTTCATAGATTGCTGTCAGCGTAATAGAATTTGCATATTCAAAGTCTAGCATTGTTATATATGTTCTAAAAGTTTGACCATCTTGCATTATCCAGCCTACAAAGCCTGCTGTGTTGTGATTGTGCGGAACAAGTGAATAATTGCTGTGTGCCAATTGATTTTCATAAACGCTTATGCTCACAATGCCCGTGCTATATATCAAGTTGATAATAAACTCTCTATACCAAAGTGCTGTGATGTTTATGGTGCTAGAGCTATCAAAATGATTGAAATTAATCATGCTAATAAACTCGCCGCCAAATGACCAGCCTCTAAACGCCACATTATCAATACTAAAGTTAGCCAAACTAAAGCCAGCTATTGCACTAGATGCCGCTATGCTTATTGTTTGCTCTATTCTTCCGCCTCTTCCAATAAAGTTTATGACAAAGTTTTCTTCCCATACTGCAACCGCTGTAACAAAGCTAAAGCCATTAAAGTCTGCAAGCACAACAGTATTAGTAATATTTCCGTTTACGCTAAACCCTAAAAACCCTTGCTCGCCAAAGTTGTGTCTGCCCAGCCAATAGCCGCCGTCTTCTACTAGTCTTGACCTTGATATCACTTGATGTGTTTCAAACAATACATTTGTCCTAGAGCTAATAAAAATAGTAAGCATCTCATCCCAAACAGCACTCACTGTCAAGATTGTGCCTGCCGCAAAATCGCTTAGAGCAATTTCATCAACTAGGCTAATTCCGCCATCTATGCTCCAACCAATAAAATCACCGCCAAGGTTTAAGTCTATTAGCCCAAATACCGCCGCCTCTAACTCTAGTCTAGGCAATACAACATTAGCCAAAACATTGCCTCTTAAATTAGCAAACACAATAGTATATTCTGCATCAAATACAGCAATCGCCGTCAACACAACATTTGTGCCAAAATGAGAGATGTTTATGCTATAAACAATATCATCAGCATCACCCACTCTCCAGCCAATAAAGAATCTATCACTTTCAATATCAATCGCATGAACAAATGCAAGCAACTCACTTAAAATATATCCTTCATGAGTCAATGTCCTTCTTGATACCGCTGTAGTCAACGCTGCCCCATCTATCATAAACACAAGAGTATAATCAGCCTCCCAGATTATGCTTAATACAAGCTGCAAATTATCACCAAAGTCGCTTAAAGAAACTACGCTTGCAACATTAATACCATCTATACTAAACCCAATAAAGTCAACCTGATCAGAAACCCCTAAAATATTAGTTGCAATCACATAATCTTGCTCCATCAAAAATCTTCTGTCTAATGTCACTGTCCTAATCACACTGCCTGCATCCATATACTCAATAACAAACTCATCGTTCCAAAGGATATATAAATGCAAAACAGTCAAGTGCCCAAAGTGAGCAGGGATTATATAAGTCACTACACTAAAGCCGTCAAGAGTCCAGCCAATAAAATCAGCATCAGCAATTGTATGTCCAATCACATAGCTAAACCCTTGCATAAACAATTCGCTTGCCAAAATAATAGTTTGCGTGCTAATAAATCTGCCCGCTTGTCCTACAAAGTTAATGATATACTCTGTCTCCCACACAGCAATTAGCGTGATAGACAAGCCCAGTCCAAAGGTGCTTAAATCAACTTCTTCTAGCAATCTAGACCCGTCAAGAGTCCAGCCTAAGAATGTTTGTCCTGCAGCCGAAATATTGTGAGGTGTCAAGCTATAAGGCGTCAATAGGTTTTGTCTTAATATAGTCAAAGGTGCGCCCACAACCTGCCCGTTTGACATAAAGGTAATAGTATACTCAATATCCCAAACCGCAGTTATGACAAGCGTTGTGCCCACAAAATCTATGATGTCTACTCTGTTTATAGGTCGCAACACTCCGTTTACGCTCCAGCCCAAAAACCCTGGTGCATTGATAATAACATCCTCAAAATCAAAGCCGTATTCTAATAATGCCCTTGCCATGATAGTGACAGGATTGCCAAACTGAGTGCCCCTGCTTTCAAAGATTATTGTATAAACTGCATCCCACACCGCAGTGATAGTCAACACATTGTTTATAAAATCATCCATAGTCACATAATCAATTATTCCATCGCCAATAGTCCAGCCAATAAAGTTTAATAGCGTTGGAGAGTGTCCCAAAAGACTGTATCTTCCGTTTGCCAATAAATTGAATTGAGAATAAGTGATTATAACAGGTTGCCCAAACAGCACGCCATCACTAATAAATGTAATAACAAATTCTTCATCCCAAACAGCACTTAAGTTAAGACTAAATTGCCCGTCTAAAAAGCTGCTTAAGAATATAGCACCTATAATGCCGTCTGTTTCACCATTAGTACTCCAGCCTAAAAACGCAGCATTAGGGATATTGTATGCAGTCAAGGTATAGCCTTGCATAGCAAGCTCAATTAGCTCACTAGTCAAAAACACAATTTCAGCGTGCAAATTAGCACCGTTAAACAGCCTTACTACAAACTCATCTTGCCACACTGCAAAGATATTTAATACTTCATTTATGCCAAAATCTAATAAAGAAACATAAGTAATAATATTGATTCTGTCAATGCTCCAGCCAATAAATGCCGCATCATCAATGTTATATTGCGTCAGCATGTGCGGTGCATTCATCAAATCATCACTAAGCAATCCCGTGATAGTCAACAAGTGAGTAGTGCCGTCCCACAGCACAATGCTTCTTTCAGTGTCCCAAATCGCCGTCAAGGTGATAGCTGTGTTTGTGCCAAAATGAGTAAGGTCTAAAACATCAACAATGCCCACATCTCTTAATAGCCAGCCTACAAAGCCTGGCTCTAGTGTACTAAAGCTGGTTAAGTCAAATCCGTTTCCGTTGTTTAATAGCTGTGACAAAGTCAATAGTACTGGTGCAATAGTCCAAGAAGGATCTCCAGTAGCAAAATTGATTGTATAAGTTTGCTCCCACAGTGCAAGCAAAGTGATTACTCTTTCGCCATTAAAATCAGCATGACTTATGCTAGTGATAGGTGTCAAGCCATCATGAGTCCAACCAATAAAGCCGCTTGCATTTGGAGTATGCGGAGCTAGATTATATCCTAATGCCCCAAGTGCCTCTAGCTCTAAAATAGTCAATACAACTGTTGCAAAAATGATTTCTCTTGACATCATTTGGATAGTATACTCTGCTACCCAAAGTGCAGAAACCGTAAGCACTGTGTTTGATCCAAAGTCTGATATAGTTATGATATTGTTTGCAACTAGGTTTATTCCATCAAGACTCCATCCTTTAAACCTAATATTAGGCACTATATAAGGACTTAGATCAAAGCCATAGTTTTCTAATCTGCTTCTAGTAATATGAGCAACAGTATACCCCATCTCATTGCTTTCAAAAATGATAGAAAACTCTGTTTCCCACACAGCAACAAGTGTCAATTGCCCCGCTAAGCTAAAGTCATTGATGTTTATATATTCAATTATGGCTACTCCGTCCAAGCTCCAGCCCACAAAGCCCTCACCCAAATCGTGTGCCCCAAACACAAAGTTGCCGTCACCGTCAAAGTCACTTAATACCAGATTTTCTTCAGTGTGTCTTAAACCGTTTGATACAAAGATTATGCTAAACGCATCCTCCCAAACAGCCACCAGCGTAATCATTATGCCGCCGCCAAAATCACTAAGTGAAATAAAGCTAGCTATATTGACACCATCTAATGTCCAGCCCAAAAACCCTGCTTCATTAATAAGAGTCGTGCTTAAGTCAAAATCACCTGCCGATAAATATGCAAAGGTCAATACTATTGGTGCTAGCGGTACGCCCATAGACACAAAGTTTATTGTATAAGTATTTAGCCAAATTGCCACCAATGTAATCAATGTGCCATTGCCAAAGTCTGTGATTGACAAATTGCTTACAGGGTTTAATCCGTCTATACTCCATCCGCCAAAGTTTATGTCATTTATCCAGTGCATAGAATTGTTTGCTAGATTATATCCAGCAACACCTAAACTCATAAACTGTGTCCTAGACAACGACACAACCGCAAACACATTGCCCCTAGAAAAGAAATTCAGTGTCAAAATATCATCAAATACTGCCGTTAAAGTGATTGTATTTGTATCATTTGTCACAAAAAATGCAAGCGGAACTTCATTAAATACAACGCCGTTATGCTCCCAGTGCAAAAAGGTTCCGCCCATAAAATGCGGTGCTAATTGATAAGGAACCACCAATTGACTTTGTGCCAATACAACGCTTGCCACAGTTTGCCCTTGACTTGTCAATATAATATTAAACTCTGGCTCCCAAATAGCTGTCAAAGTGATGGCAAAGTTGCCGCCAAAATCTGCTAGAGTCAATTCAGACACATGATTGGTCAAATTAATAGCCCATGATACAAACCCTGGTGCAGATGGCATGTGTGGAGTCAAGTCAAACGGAGTCGGACTAAGCTGTCTGCCCATGATAGTGATGCTAAACATGCTGCCTCTGCTTTCAAAATTGATAGTATATTCTGCATCCCACATAGCTGCCACCGTCAATATATACATTCCGTTTGCATCTAAACTAAAATCACTTAATACAATTCTGTCAATTACTGTATTGCCATCCAGTGTCCAACCCAAAAACCCTTCATTAAGTGGTATAAATGAACTTAAGCTAAAACCATCGCCCTCTAATCTATTTGCAGTCAACCTAATCGTCTCGCCAAATTGCGCCCCTCTTACTGTCAAAATAATAGTATAAACAGTTTGACTGTGCCAATTTGCCCTTAGTTCAATTATCCTATTATCTTGTCCAAAGGTATCAAGCGTAATATTATTGACAGGCAAGCCATTAAGCGACCAACCAATAAATGTCAAAAACTCTTGATCCTGAGGAATAGGAAAATCATTAAACCCAGCGGCAAATGTAGTTTCCCACTCGTTTAAAGTAATCTGAATAGTAGGATGGATTTCATAAGGATTGAAAAAATGTATAAAGAAAGCAGGGTTTGTGGCATCTGACTCATACATAGCGTTTACTACTATGATGTTGCTGCCCACTACTCCCCCAGGATTGTTGGCAAAATCAGTTAGCCTAATCAAAGCATTTTGTGCAATTCTGCCGTTGACATTCCATCCAATAAAAATATTGCCATCAGGAATCAAATCCAAATGCTGATTAAGATCATATGGCAATTGATAGCCCCTTAATGTGATTACCGTCAAGATATTGCTGTATTGATCGCTTAAGAATATAATAAACTCTTCATCTGGTGCCGCCTCGCCCACAAATCTTGCCCTCAATCTAATCACACCGTCATTATCAAAATCCTCTATGCCAATCTGGTTCATCCTCACACCGTCTGTCATTGTATACCATCCAGACAATACCCTTCCATTCAAAAAGCAATCTATACCTTGCCCTAAAGCAAATGAATAAAGGTTTGCAGCTTGAAAAGGATTGGGTGAAAAATTGCTTGCAGGAAGCAATAATCGCCTTGGGCTAATCAATGTACCGTCACTGTCAAATAATTCTATCCTCATCATGTCCGTTGGGCTTAGCCAATCAGACCGCAAAAACAATTCAAACACGCCCGTGCTAAAGTGGCTTAGGTTAATCTGCCCGTTTACTGCAATTGTCACTCTTTCTAGCCTAAAAGTAAAATGCCAGCCCGTAATAATACTATAAGGGCGAAGTGCTTGCATAAACATTGTATGAGGTATCACACAATGACCATAGCTTAAATCAAACTGGTTGACTATGACACTTTCTCGCATGTGCCCTAGATGATCATGAAACCATATTCTATGGTCTACATACCTCTCCCAATGCGCAAAAAGAGTGTGAGTTAGGTGATTGTTTACTACCGACAACTCAGTTATATGCTCGCCCGTGCCCTCTAATCCACTAAACCACCCCCTAAAACCAAAGCCATCACGGTGCAATAAATCAGGGTTTCCAATAGAGCTTTGGCTTGTCACACCTTGCTTTAACTCTCCATAAGGCTCTCTAAAAGTAACAGTCCTTGACGGAATAAGCCAAGGAGTAGCCCCTCTTGTATCAAAGTTTACTGTGACTTGAATAGGTATCCAAATCGCATATAATTCATGGCTGCCCCTTTGAGCGACAATGGTGTCTTCAGTAATCGGCTCACCCACGCCCGTGCCGCCATGAAACTCATTTACCTCCATCTCAAGTGCCCAGCCGCCAAATATATAGCCTGTTCTGATTACATTGCTAGGCAATAGTCTAGGCTGGTTAGTCACAGGGATAGTGCCATAAGTTTGTGAATAAAACACTTGCATTGCAGTCCAGTTTGGGCTGCCGTCTGCATGAACTCCGCCAAAATATTCAAAGTTTACTTGCAATAGTGGTGTCCACTGTGCAAATAGAGTGATGTTTCCGTTTCCATAATTGTTTATATAATTGCCTGCATAAAACCATTCTCCCGACCCGTCTTGTGCTGTATTCCACCCAATGAATATATGATTGAGTTTATACATTTGTCCTTGTCCAACCACTGTGGCGTTTCTGTTTCCTGTCACCATCTGTGCTTCAGGAAAGGTAGAATTGTCACTTGTCGCCCCGTTTGCATGATATGTAATTGTCCAGCCCCATGTTGCATACAGCCTTAGGTTTGTGTTGATGGTCAATATATCAAACGGCAGATGGTTTGTGCCTGTGCCGTTTGGAGAGGTGTTCCACCCGCCAAATATAAATCCAGGGCGCACAAAATTTGTACCTCTATCTTGCAAAGATACTCTTGCACTGCCCGTGCCAATGCGTCTGACTATTTGAGGATTTGCACCCGCAGTAATTGCTCCAGTGCCGCCGTTTGCTTGATAGCTTATGGTTAGCGGTGCCGTATGTCCAGGCGCACCTGGCATAAACCTCATCATGCTTCTTAAGACAGGATGACCGTTGTTTAAGCCCGCTTGCGTAAACCAAATAGATGTGCCGTTTGGATTGTTGTTTATGTCCCAGCCTATTGCAGAAAAGGTTGCTGGATTGTTTTGAAATTGTGCTGCTGCAAGTCTGCCTACATTGTTTGCATTGTTTGCACTAGCCGCTGGCCAGGTTGGATTTAATACAACCCCCGTGCCTGCAAGACCTGTAAGCGCTCGGTTTAGAGTCCCTTGCGGCCATGCAGAGTTGTTTGCGTTTCCGCCCATGATACCAGTATGATTTCCGCCGCCTGAGCCTGTTCTTGTTAATGACCTATTAAGCGCTACGCTTCTATATATAAACGAATTTGCAATTGCCCACTCGCCTGCAATTGCACCCATCCAAAAGGATGCGCCATCATTATGTACATGCACTGCACTTGTTGTATATGATCTTCTGATTGTGTGCCTATTTCCATGCACACCGGCAGTAGGCCCTACATCTGTTTCACCTGCTATGCCGCCTGCAACTGTGTGCTGAAAATTGCCTGTTGCAGTTATGTTTCCTGTAGTAAAGCTGTCTTCAATAATAGTAGCGTTTCCTGTAGGCGAACCCGTAATCCCGCCTGCATTTATCCATTTTCTTGTTGATGCACCATTTCGCCCAGCTATCCCTTCTGCACTGACATTAACTGTAGTGAAAGCTTGCTGAATCAATACTCCATCAGAAAGCCCGATGACGCCGCCCACATGCTTAGCATTTGCTGCAATTGTGCCGCCCGTCACTCCCACTCGTCTAATAATCGCACCGTCTACTCCTCTTACTCCGTTTGCTGCTCCTATCACACCGCCTACATTCTCACTATTTAATAGTGCATTGAATCTAGTTATCGAAATATAAACATCTTCAATCAGATAAGTGACGCTTGCTCCGCCTACCAATGCCCCGATGTGGCTTCTGTTAGCCGTTGTCATGTTTATGTTTACATCAGTTAGTATTATGTTTCTAAAAATTCCGCTTGTTATGTTTGTGCCCGATCTTGCCCCTTGCACAAAACCAAATAGACCAACAAAGTTTGCTGCGGCTGTGTTTATAGTAAGTCCGCTTAATACATGATTGTTTCCATTAAATATCCCTCTAAATGGGTTGGCAGCTGTGCCGATGGGCACCCAGTTTACTCCGCTCATGTCAAAGCTAGCGCCAAGATGAAAGTGTCTGTTTGCTGCTGCCATGCTGTTTTGGTTGGCGTTTACCATGTTGCGCATGCTTGACAGCTGCCCTAGCGTGTTTATGACAAAAGGATTTGCAGCCGTGCCGCCGTTTGTATTTGTAGTAAACCAGCTGTTGTCAGCGGTCACTGCCTCTGTGACGATTAGGTTTGGGCCTCTTGACAATCTCTCATGATTTGCAATGATAGTAGCCGACAAAACAAGCACCATGCAAATAAAAACACTAAGCGCCGCCAAAATGCGTACTCTCTTTGCTTTTTTAGATGCTAAAAGAACAGCTTGTCTATTCCTTGCCTCATTTTCTATTTGATTTTCTAATTTGTTGTTTTCATGCTTTTTCATAAGTCAATACCTCCAAACAATTGAAGTCCCACCATTTATGATGATTTTTTATACTAAATATCAAAGCAAAATAGAATTTTCACCCATATAATACTCCAATATCCCTTGCATTTTAACATACGCACACCCCCCTGTCAAGCATTTTGATGGCTTTTTGTTAACTTTGTGTTGAATTTATGTATGATTTTTGTATAAATGTGAACAAATTAAGATATTTTGTGTTAAAAAGTGGTAGTAATATGACGATTTCGTGATTTAGTGTCCATTTAAACTTGTTTCATAAGCCATGTTGTATATACCCACTACATATTCTTTGCAATTAATACCAAGTTTATTTTTTTGCAACCTGTTTTTGTAAAACCCGTAGGGGCGTTCACTGAACGCCCGATATATGGCAAACCTGTAGGGGCGACACCCTGTCGCCCGTGTCACTGCTATAACCGATACACGGGCGACAAAGGCGATCGCCCCTACAGGTTTCCAAAATGTAGACTGTGCCCACATATAGGCGAACAAGGGCGTGCTCCCCTACAGATTCCCCATACATTCAAAACTACACAACACTACCCTACAAATTCACAATTTTTACACACACAAAAAAAATGGAAGCCGCTTTAGCTCCCACCTTTTTATGAATAATAAATTTATAACCAAATACCCAAAACACTACACCTTAGGACACGCCCTAATTATCCTAACAAACTCATCCGCCTTTAAACTAGCCCCCCCAATCAACCCCCCGTCAATACTAGCCCTATTTAATAACTCCTTAGCATTGCCCGCATTCATACTGCCGCCATAAAGCACCTTTGTGTCCTTTCCTACCACCCCTTTAATAAACTCACACATTTGATCCGCCTGCCCTCCGCTTGCAGTCTTGCCTGTGCCTATCGCCCAAACTGGCTCATATGCCACCACATAGCTCCCCTTCTCTAAACCGCTTGTCGCCGCCTTTAATTGCCCCTTAACCACATCAAACTCCTTGCCCTCATCTCTATCTCCCTCACTCTCACCCACACAAATAATAGGCACCAGCCCGCACTCAATCGCCGCCGCCGCCTTTTTATTGACCAGCTCATCATCCTCACCAAAATAACCCCTTCTTTCACTGTGCCCCACAATCACATACCTTGCCCCCACATCCTTAAGCATAGCACCGCTCACCTCTCCAGTAAACGCCCCCTCCTTTTCAATATACAAATCCTGAGCCCCCAGCAAAATATTGCTGTTTTTAATAAACCCAGCCACTCTGTCTAAACAAACAAAGCTAGGACAAACAACAGCTTGCACCTCTTTTTCACTCATTCCTTTTAGCAATGCCACCAGCTCAAGCGACAATATCCCCGCCTCAAAAGCAGTCTTGTTCATTTTCCAATTGCCCACAATTAATTTAGTTTGTTTCATTTTATTGTCTCCTTTTAATTAAAGTAACTTATTCCCAAATTTTGCCCTTAAGCTTTTCAGCAATTATCATAGCCCCTGGATTTTTATTGTTTTTATCTAAAACATCCTTATCTAAAAACTGCGTCAAATCAAATGCCTTAGCTCCAAACAACCCCCGCTTGCTTTTTTTGATAAAATCAGTTGGATAAAACTCATCAACCAACACATAGTATTGCTCTTTTTTGCCAACCTCTTCAATCACCTCAAAAATTCGTCTTTCTATATCTTCTGTCATTTTGCCGTGAGTTTCTAAAAACACAAATTCGCCCTTATCATTAAACCCGGCCTTTATTTTATGGCTAATCTGACCAATAGCCACTACTCTCTTGTCATCATACAATCCTAAGTATCTATAACCCTTGACAGGGCCTGCCGTCAAAGCACAATAATATAAATTCAACCGCAAATTAATATCCTTAGTCCCTACGCAAGACCTTACATTAAGCCATTTCCATTCTTGGTCAATCAACCCATCCTCAAAACAATAGTTTCTATAATCTTCAATAATTTCCCAAAATTCAGTATCCTTAACCTCATCAATTTCTTGACTAACTATATCACAAAGCCCTTCAAATGACAAGTGTTTATATATAACCCCTTTTGTTTTGGAGTATTCTTCCATATCCTTATCAAACGCCTCACCCGCACTCTTATTGCTTAGTGCAATCAATGCCTTATAGCTTTCATTAGAGTCTTCAAAAATCTCTAGATGATTTTTAAGTTGTTTTTCACTAAAGCAATCCCCTCTTTTTGTCTCTATCAATATTTTAAAACTATCCTGAAATATAACTGCATCAGGAATACTCTTTTTTCCTCTAGTCTGCATAGTTATCATGGTTTCAAAATTATTGCTTAAGCCCAATATCTCTTGCATTACATTATAAAATTTTTTTGAAGAATATGCCTTTAGTCTCGCCAATAAAAACATAGCATTTGCTGTGTCCACATTTTCTTTTTGACTATATCTTTGAAATAAATGCGTTTGCATAAATACTACTCCTCCTTAAATATAAATTTCTCTTGGAATTGGTCCATTGTGTGGTCCGACATAACCCTTGTCCTCTAAATAATCTATTATAGCACACGCCCTAGCAAAGCCGATGGAAAACTTCCTTTGCAATAAGGTTGCCGACACTGCATTTTTCTCTATAATAAACTTCTTAACATCCTCAATCAAAGAATCCTCTTTTATACTTTCATATGTATTTTCAGTTATTGAGATTTTTCCAAGCTCACCTTTTAATACCTTAGCAATTTTCTTAATCGCCTTAATAGATGCCTCATTGTCATCCGCCTCAATCGTCATATTGATTTCAATTTTCATTATCACCTAATCTCCTTTTATACTTTAATAATACAATGCTTGCATTAATCCAAAATAATATCGCAAACGCTCCGATAAACGACTAAACGACGGCGGCACAATAGATACTATGCTCCACTCCTCATTGTAGTTTTCTCTTGCATGGGTCTACAAACTCTCTTGTCTGATTTTTTCAAACACCACTATGCCTGTTGCTACGCTTGCATTAAGCGACGATACCTCACCTTTTAACGGAATCGCCACCACACCATCGCACACCTTTTTGACTCGCTCACCAATCCCTTTATCCTCTCCGCCCACCACAAGTGCTATTGCCCCCTTTAAATCTGTCTTGTATAAATCGCCGCCGCCCATGTCCGCACAATATACCCAGATATTTTGCTTTTTTAATTGCTCTATCGTGTCCGAAATGTTAGTAACCTTTGCAACCTTAACATGTGCCGCCGCCCCAGCCGATACTTTGATTACTGTGCTGTTTATGCTTGCACTGCGATGCTTAGGAATAACCACTCCGTCTACTCCAGCACACTCAGCAACACGCAAAATGCTGCCTAGGTTGTGAGGGTCTTCTACTCCGTCTAGCAATATCAAAAACGGAGGCTTGTCCTTTTGTTTGGCACTTTGCAAAATTTCTTCTATGCTAGAATAATTAAAATCAGTGACCTCTGCCAAAAAGCCTTGATGCTTGCCGCTTGACTCTTTGTCCAAAATAGTCTTTTCATAAAAAGACACTCTGACTCCTTTAGACTTTGCCTCGTCAATTATGCGTTGAGACAAAGGGTCTTTTAGTCCCTTTTGCACAATCAATTTGTCAATAGTAGTCCCCGACTTTAAAGCCTCTAATACAGCATTTTTGCCTTCAATTTTCATAGTGTAGTTGCCTCTTTGTTTTTATTTTTTTATAAGGTGGGATCCTTACAGGATGACATAAATTTAAAATTGTATATTAAATGTAGTTGCTACTCCGCTTCAACTTAAAAATTATGTCATCCTGTAAGGATCCCACTTAATCCAATTACTTCCTTCTATACTTGCAAAACTTTATTTTGTAATCACCATCATTTATCCACTCCCCCTCACTATCCAGCACCCAATCTTTATGCTCATCTAAATTTGGAAAAAATGTGTCCGCCTTAGACTGGCTATCTATCTTTGTTATGATCGCCCCATCACAATAATCCAATAGCAATGCATAAACACTGCCACCGCCAATAACAAAAGTCTCTTTATTTTGGCAGCCACCACCTATCTCCCCTATTGTTTTTAACAATTCATCCACACTCCCCACCACTTTAAAATCACCATCTAAATTTTGCGAAGACAACACTATGTTCTCTCTATTCTTTAATGGCTTGCCGCCCGGCAATGATTCTAGCGTTTTTCTTCCCATAACTACAGTGCTGTTTAGCGTAGTCTCTTTAAAATGCTTCATATCAAGAGGCAAAGAAAACAGCAAATCATTCTCACACCCTATTCCCCAGTTTTTATCAACCGCAACAATTATTTTCATAACTAACTCCTCCTTAATTGTGCATTATGCATTATGCATTATGCATTGACTAAATCGCCACCTCTATTTTTTTATCCAGCGCATGAAATTTATAGTTTTCAAGCACCAAATCCTCTGTTTTTAAATCATAGAAATTCTTTATATCGCCAATTATTAGTTTAGGCGCTTTATATTCATCCTTTAAAAGCAGCTCCTTGCAAATATCAACATGCCTATCATATATATGAGCATCTGCAATCACATGCACAAACTCCCCAGCCTTTAGACCGCTCACCTTTGCAAACACATGCACTAGTGCCGCATACTGAACCACATTCCAATTGTTTGCCGTAAGCATATCCTGTGACCGTTGATTCAATATCCCATTCAATCTATCCCCCTCAACATTAAATGTCATGCTATATGCACAAGGATACAGCCCCATAGCGTGCAAGTCCTGATGATTGAAAATATTGCTAATCATGCGCCTAGAGTTGGGGGCTTCTTTTAAATCCTTTAATATCCTGTCCACTTGATCAAATTCCCCATCACTATATTTATGCTTTATTCCCAATTGATAGCCATAAGCTTTGCCAATTGTCCCGTTTTCATCCGCCCACGAGTCCCAAATTTTTGAGCCTAAATCTTTAATGTTGTTGCTTTTTTTTAGCCAAATCCAAATCAACTCATCAATGGCACTTTTAAAAAATGTTTGCCTTAAGCTAATAATAGGAAACTCTTCTTGCAAATTATATCTATTTATGACGCCAAATTTTTTGATAGTATAAGCTGGTGTGCCGTCAGCCCACCTAGGTCGCACGGGATAGTCTTTATCCCAAACACCATTTGTCAAAATATCTTTGATGTTGTCTTTAAAAATTTTGTCTGCAATGCTCATTAATTTTCTCCTAAGCAATTATCTAATATTTGTTTTAGTCTATCCTCTTGCTCTGTTAAATACAGCCACCCAATAAGCCCCTCTAGTCCGCTCGCCCTATGATACTCTCCGATGCTTGCATTTTTTGCAACCGTCTTGCTGTATGCATTTTTGCATCGCTTGACTATGTCGCTTTCTTCATCTGTTAAAACCTCTTCAATCTTTTTTAGCATTCTGCTTTGTGACACTGCACTCACAATTTGACTAGCCCTTTTAGTCAGTTCTCCGCTTTTATAGTCATACCTGTCTACTAGCCTAGTCCTAACAAACAAGCAAAAAACGGCGTCTCCTAAAAAAGAAAGTGTAGACGGCGACAGATGATTGATTTTGCACTCGGTCATTTTCATACAACAAGACAAATTTTATCACACTTTAATTTGTTTTGCAAGTATAAGTTTAGCAATAAATACATATGCTTAAAATAATTTATAAAAAGTAGATAAAAGTGGGTAAAAACAGTTTACAAATTGCCAATAAATGAATATAATACTCAAAAAATGACTAGTGACTAATAGTCATTAAATCTTTTAGTTTGCTATCTTAAGATTGATATAATAACAATAATGGAGTCTTTTTATGACAAAGAAAACTACAACCGAAACAAAATCAAAAACAGCACAAAAAAAAGTGGCGACACCTAAAGAAACAGCGGCGACTAAGGCAGCCCCTACAAAAAAGGCAGCACCAGCTGCAAAGGCTATTGCTACTCCAGCAAAAAAAGCTCCAGCTACTGCAAAGACTACAGCTGCTCCTGCAAAAAAGGCTGCACCAGCTGCAAAAACTACTGCACCTGCAAAAAAAGCTGCTCCTATCCAAAAGACCGCTGTGCCTACAAAAAAAGTGACTACTACAACAAAAGCAGCAACTGATGCTGTGGCTGCTACTACTGCCCCAAAAACGGATGAAACACCAAAAAAGGTGGCTTATTCTCTTTGTGACAGGTGCGAGCTAAACTATTTTATTCCGTCAAAAAAGGATAAATATTGCAAGGTTTGCTCTGCTGAACTAGGCATTGGTGACAAGTCGTTTTTGATTGCTGATGAAGAGGAGTTAGAAAAGCCGTGCCCTATGTGCAAGACAAATATTTTGGCAGAGGATGAAGAAATTTGTTTCTTGTGTGCAAAGGAGAGGGCAAAGATTGTTGTAGAGGAAGAAAAGGATTGGTCAGTGGATGAGGCTGAAAAGGATGAGGAGGTTATTGGAGGGGGCTTAGGTGGCGGAGAGATAGAGATTTCATTAGAGGGACTAGCAGAAGAAGAGGAGGTGGATGAAGAAGAGGATGAATTGGCAAATGTAGAGACGCTTGATGAAGAGCCTGATGATTTTGACTTTGATGTAGATCCAAATGATTATGATGAGGATGAGGATTTAGAGGATGAAGACGATGACGATGATGAAGACGATGATTTTTAATGTGATGTAGAGTCTAAATGCAAGCAGCGAAATATATCTTAATGTGGACTTGCAGGGGCTTATCCCCAAACGCCCGATATATGGCGAACTCGTAGGGGCGTTCACTGAACGCCCGATGGACATGATGAACCCCGTAGGGGCGAACGCCTCGTTCGCCCGAATTATGTGAGAATTTGTAGGGGCGGGCGTCCCGACCGCTCATGTTGCTATGTTTGTGTAACCTTGCAATATATATGATGTTTGTCTGTATGTGGACTCGTAGGGGCGTTCACCGAACGCCCGATATAACGCACATTTATTTGGGAACAACCTATTTTTAAGAACCTGTAGGGGCGATCGCTCTCTGTCGCCCGTGTCACTGCTATAACCGATACACGGGCGACAGGGTGTCGCCCCTACAGGTTTCATCCACATTAGGCGAACAAAGTTCGCCCCTACAAAGTTCACTACTTAAAATTAACCACAACCCTATTAGCAATTAATAAAAATCAAAAAAACTGGTCTATCGGTGCAACAATCACACCGATAGACCAGTTTTGTATTTTGACTATATACTATCCTCGCCCTCTTTAATCTCACTCATATTATCAGCCTCTAAAGCACTCTCACTAGCCACATCACTTTCTAAAGCATCCTCACTAATAGGCACACTCTTTCTGTCAATCAGCCCCAGCATCTTTTCTGCTCTAATCGCCTTAAACAAAAACAATGCCACCAAAAAATCCAGCGTATGATGCCCAAAGCCCGCTAGTCCCACCGCCCCCCAAATTGCCCATGGGGCATTATTACCTTGCCAGCCAAACCCTAACCCAATATACACCGCCGCAATCTCAAAAAGCACATGAATAATCCCAGACACTACCAACATTATCACAATATGCGGCACGCTTTTTAAACTCTTTCTTCCAAAGATTTTTAGATAAACCATCAAAAAAATCATGAAAAAGATATGACTTGCCGCCCTTAGCCACACCAAATAAAGTGGCACCGACAGCATAAACGCCACAGTCGTTGCAATGTATGTCATAATCGCCGCAAAGGGTGCAATAAACAACGCAATAAACAAAAATAAATGCGACAATGGCGTAAAGCTCCATACCCCCAAATCAAGCGTGGGCATAAAATAAACATACGCTAAACACATTGCAGTCAGCATAGCAGAGATAGTGATTAATTTAGTCCTATTATTAGAATCATTTATTCCTAACATAAAAACTCCTTTATATAATAAATTAGGTATTATACCCCAGGGCAGAGCCCTGGACCCCCACGCCTAACGGCGTGGTTCCGCAGCAGAGCTGCGGGGTATTACACCATTTTCTGTGGTCGCAAATTTGCCCTTGCAAGCAAGCAAATTTGCTCGGTTGATAAATTTAATGTGTATATATAAAAGGATGAATTTTATTAGTGACTTTTTAAAACAAATTGCCAGCATGACAATTAAATTTTAGAATGCTAAATCAATAAAACTCCCATCATGAGCGATCTATCGTATAGCTAAAACAAACGACTAAAGCCTGTCATCATGACTAGCTTTTCAAACTTCTAAAATGATAGGGCATTAAATCACCAGCATGGCGATAAAACTCCCCCTCAAAGCCCACCATTCCATCCTGCTAAATGCTAAAATTTTTAAAAAATGCCGTCATAGCTTTTATGCACTCTTCATAGTCACTCACACACGCCATCTCTATTGCACTATGCATAGCCAATTGTGCTAGTCCAACATCCGCCGCCATAATGCTTACTCTGCCACTGTTTATACTGCCCAGCGTGCCGCCCGCCCTTAAATCGCTTCTTACATAAGAGTCTTGATACTTTATCCCAGCCGTATTAAACAAATCCTTGACATAGGCTGCACTTATTGCATCAGTAGTATAATGATAGTTTGCATGATGCTTTATTGCAACTCCGCCGCCTAAGTTTGTTTGGGTAGTAGGATCAGACAAATCTGGATGGTTTGGATGCGTGCCATGAGTATTGTCCATAGACATCAAAAATGACCCTGCTAGTGCCCGTCTAAAGTCCTCTTGATTGCCGCCGCCGCTTAAAATAACCCTAGTCAGCATGTCAAACAAGAAAGTAGACGCAGCACCTTGCCGTGTTAATGATCCAACCTCTTCATTATCAAACAATGCAAGCACATTTACCACCCCTGTCTGCCCCTTCGGACTTTTTAAAAATCCTTCTAATGCAGAAAATACTCCCACCAAATCATCTATCCTAGGTGCTGCAAAAAGTGCATTGTCACGACCAAAAGCATAGCCTTGTTCATCTACTACTACAAACAAATCATGTGCAATCGCATCTCCCACCAAATCCTTTATGTCACCTTTTTCTAGCCCTGCAACAGGCAACAAATCCTTTTGCGGATTAAATTTGTATGCATTGTTTACTTCTCTGTTTAGGTGCAATGAAATGTTGGGGATAACTACATTATAATCAGACTCAATCAATTTTGTTTCAAAACCTTTTTTGCCTTTATATAATGCCCGCCCTGCAATTTTTAGCTTGCGGTCCTGCCAAGAAGACATAATAGGCGATCCATAGACCTCACAGTTTAGTTTATGTAGTCCCCCTGCTGTCATATCAGGATTGCCCTTTAGTTTTAGACAGCAACAGTCTGTGTGAGGTGCAGCGATATTAAATGCTTTGGGTGCGCCGTTTAATGAAAAAGCAACCAGCGATGAATCCGCCCTTATGACATAATATTGCCCGTCTGGGGATATTTTCCATTCATCCTTTTCATAAAGACGAACAAAACCTTTTTTCTCTAAAGCCTCTTGCACTGTCTTAACACAATGATAAGGTGTTTTTGAAGCATGAATTTGTTTGATTAGATTGTTTATCATAATGATATTTCTCCCAATGTATTTGTTTAGTATAATATAAATCAATGTTTAAGGTATTTTTAAACAGCAAAGATTTCTCGCCTGCGGCTCGAAATGACGCTTTAGTTTAATTGTTCTTACTACTAGGGGATTCAATTAAATTAATGTCATTTCGGGGGCTTTAGCCCATTGGCACGAATACCTCTTGGCACGCCAATCACGAAGTGAGAAATCTTTGCTTTATAAACCACTACCCTATGCTTGACTATATTACACAACAGCCCATTATCTTCCCTTTCTTTTTGGCACAATGACAACATGCCTGTGCGGATCGTTTCCTTCAGATTTAGTAAAAACCTGATTGTTGTCTTGCAGCGCCGCATGAATAATTTTTCTTGCGTAATTACTCATAGGCTCCATCACTATTTTTCTGCCAGTTTTTATTGCCTTGTCTGCTAGGTGCTTTGCCTTTGAAACAAGCATCTCTTGTCTTTTTATGCGATATTCATTGCAGTCTACACTGATTTTGAAAAAGTTGTCGCCCTTGTTTATGCTTTGACTTGTCAAATATTCAATAGCATCAAGCGTCTCACCTTTATATCCAATCACAGCACCGTTGTTAGAGCTAATCTTAATGCACAAAGCACCGCCGTCTATGCGGTTGATTATTACAGCCTCTGGATCAATTGTCTTAACCATTTTTTCTACAATATCCGATGCCTTTTTTGCCGCCTCATCCGTAATAGGCTTATACTCTTTTTCTTTATGCTCTCTAACTCGTTCTTCTCTTGGTCTATCTGCCCTGTCGGCTCTGTCTTCTTTTATTCTATCCGCCCTCTCTTCCCTTGGTTTGTCATTTTGAGGCAGAGTGCTAGCCCTATTCTCTTTGACAAATGGCTTTTTCTCTTCTTTAATAAACGGCTTTTTTTCTTCTCTTTTGTCAAACTTATGCTCTTTTTTGCTGTCTTTTTTAGGCTCTTCAGGCTTTTTAGGTGCAGCAGTAGTCGCCAAAGCAGGAGCAGCTGGCTTTGCTGTCTCACTGCTAGGTTTTGATAAAGCAGGCGATACAACCCCCTCTACACTAATCAACACCTTAGCCTTTTTAAAAATGCCCGGCTGCGTAATAATCTTTACTTCAACCTCATCTAAAGACCTATCTAGTTTTTTCAAGCCCTCTTCAATGGCTTGCTTTACGGTTTTTCCCGTAGACTCTATGCTTATCATTTTATCTCCTTGTTAAATAAAAAGCTATTTACTTTTTACTTAAAATAAATTCGGTTAATAAATTCTTATGTTTTGTTGTTAGACTTAGGAAAGATGAGATCCTTAACAGGATGACATAAATTTTAAACTTTTCCATTAAATGTAGCTACTGCTCTGCTTAAACTTAATTTTTATGTCATCCTGCAAGGATCTCATCTTTATTCTTCTTGTTTTGCAATTTAGGGGGTAGGACATAAAAACGCCGCTAGACACCTGCTTTTAGGTTGGGATATAAGTCTATTTATTAAACTGCGTTGGATCTGGTCTTCCGTGCCGTTGCACCCCATCACTATTATAGCTAATCTTTATTCCGCCGCCTTTTTTGCCCACCGTGTTTATATCCTTGCCGCTAAATATTTTGTTGACAATCAGAGTGCAGATTAGATTGATTATTACTGTCATGGCAGAGTTTACTATCATATAAAGCGCAAACGCACTGCTTTGAAAAACCGCAAACACACCAATCAAGGCAGGCATCATAAAGCCCATAATCTTCATTGCCATGCCGCCGCCTGCAGCACCGCCCAAAGCCCCCATACCACCAGGAACCTGACCGCTCTTTTTTTGCTGATGCCTTGTTAAAAACTGTGAACCAAACGACAAAATAATCGCCAGCACCGCCAATATCAAAAACCCGTTTCGCCTAGATAAATCCTCATTTGCACGCACCATTCTAGTGATATCATTATAAAACCGCTCATTGGCAAGCTCTCTATGCACATAGCTGTTCATGCGATATCCATCCGCCATATAAGGAGGAATATCCCCTAAATACGCATTGCCTACTCTGTTTCTAAACGCATCAAAATCAGACACAGGTCTTGCCCACGGAGTGTCAGGCAGCCAGATGCTTCTTATCCACAAAAAGTCTGTCCTAATTTCTTCTGCATACACAGTCATAACTCTATATGCCGCCGCCATGCTTGCTATGTGCAAAAACATATCCCTAGACATTTGCAAGTTTCTAAACTCTTCAAACGCTGCAAAGTGTGCCATTACCTCATTAAAATTGGCAAACTCACTTATAAACCCACTAGGGATATCCTGCCTTAAAGCCAAATTGTCATTGACCCCGTCTACAACAAACCTTCTCCAATATTCAACTCCTTCTGCTTGTATGCTTGCCAATCGTTCTAAACTAAAATGGTTTGCCCCTACCGCCAAAAGAGAATGCTCTCCTGTCCTAAATATAGGCGGCAATCTTTCAGGTGCTGCAACAACAAACAAGTGCGGCCCAGCCTCAGGCGAGCCTATCAAAAAGTTTATATGCTCTTGCATTGTATAATAGCCTGCAACTACATTGAAAAAGCTGTTGTCGTGCTGATTAAACACAGCCAAAGCGTGCGTTTGTGCTTCTGACATGTCTCCATATTGCCTTGTCACCCACTCATGCTCACGGCTAAACCAACCCAAAATATAATCACTAAACTCCTCATCGCCGTCAAAATATTCATACTCAAGGTCGGTTAGTTGTCTAAACCTAGCCTGATAAACATTGTGCATTTGATAGTATTCAGAAAACTCATGAAACCTAACAACATTTTGCATCCCTGCAAAAAAAGTGAAAAAGACAACGAGTGTCAATATCATGGGCAAGCACGCAGCAAAATGAGAAAAGCCGTGCGCCTTTTGCAGTTGCATTTGCGCCGCCTGATACCCTCTTTTATCATCTTTGTATTGCTTTTCAAGCTTTTCTAATTCAGGCTTAATCTTTTCTGTAATCGCTTGATTTTTTCGCATTTTATAGCGCTGGAAAAAATCCAGCGGAGATAAAACCAGCTTTAAAATAATAGTAAATACAATGATACGCCAGCCATAGTTTTGAATAAATCCAAAAACGGTAATCAAAAACCATTCCCACATGCCTCTTGGGGCACGCAAGACATTGGCATTTGCAGCCAGTGCAGAAATTGAACTAGTAAAAATGTTTAACATGAAAAACTCCTTTGGAGTTTTAATGAAAAATGAAAAATTAAAAATTAAAAATTAATGCGGTCTAAATTGAAAAAATAAAGGGGATTAAAACCCCAGGGCAAGCCCTGGACCCCATCGCCTTTGGCGATGTTCCGCCCTAAGGGGCGGGGTTTTAAACCTTTTCGGCGGTCGCAAATTTTCCCTTGCAAGCAAGCAAATTTGCTCGGTTGATAAAATAAAACCAATCAACAATTTTTCATTTTTCATTCTTCATTTTTCATTAACTTAATAAAGCCATCTATAATCTCTTTTGCGTCCCTTGACAGGGTCATACCCACCTTTTGATATGGGATTGCATCTTAATATCCTATATATTCCCAAACAAACACCAACTAAACCTCTTTTCTTGATTGCATCCATCATATAGCTAGAGCAAGACGGATAAAACTTGCACACATTGGGCAGCAGTGGAGAAATACATTTTTTATAAAACAACACAGGCAGCATAAACAGCCACCTAAGCGTAATAACAAACAAAAATATGTTGGTTCGTTTTTTTCTCAAAGCGTTAACCTTTTTAAAAAAACATCTTGTTAATCAAATAAAGCGTATCCTTTTTAATCACATCATAGCCCACTTTTTCTATCCCCTCTTTTGCAACAAAAACAATTTGTCCCTTTTGTTTGATTAAATGCATGTTTTCTCTAACTATTGCCCTAAGCTGCCTTTTTATCAAATTCCTAACAACAGCCTTTCCGATTTTATTAGATACAGAAAAACCAATTTTAGTCGCACTAGACGGCACAAACAGCATTTTAAGCACGCTTGCCCCCGCCCCTCTTCCTTTGCGATAAACATAATTAAAAGAGCCTCTTTTAGTTAAGCGAAATTTTTTAGATAACATGGTCTTTAAAATCAATACACAATGCACATTAACAATGCACAATTCATAATGCACAATGCACAATTATTGAGGGCTTTTGGTAGAGTAGAAATTGTAAATTACAAAAATATAAAACTATAGTAGTGTATTATCGTATTGTTGTAATTACTCTCCCTATCCTATCGCCCCCATCCTTAATTGTGCATTGTGAACTGTGCATTGTGCATTGACAAAATCTATGCTCCATACCTTCTAACAGCGGTATGTTTTCTGCCCTTTCTTCTTCTTCTAGCAAGCACATTTCTGCCGCCTTTTGTTTTCATTCTTGCTCTAAAGCCATGAACTTTGTTTCTTTGGCGTTTAGACGGTTGATAAGGTCTTTTCATTTTTAGTCTATTCCTTTTAAAATTTAATTAAATCTTATTATAATGGACAACCTAGTCATAAGTCAAGCCAAAAAACATTAAAATCAAATAATTTTAAAAAAGTATGTCAAATTCATAGACAAACCAAAAAATGTATATTATAATAGAGTATAATATAATACATAAAATAAATGGAGGTTTATTATTATGGCAGTTAAAATTACACCTGAGTGCATTGGTTGTGAGGTATGCATTGATTCATGCCCTACAAATGCTATTATCATGAAAGACGGAGTGGCTGAAATTGTTGCTCCTGATTGCATAGATTGTGGTGCGTGCATCCCTACTTGCCCTGTTAATGCAATTGTTGAATAATTTTTAAAGAAGGAGGCAATTAAAAAAATGGATATACAAGAAAAACTGTTTGCAAGACTAAAAGAATATAAAGACAGTCTTAAAAATGCTAGTTTGACTCTAGAAACATCTTTTGATGAGCTAGGCTTTGACTCACTAGACAAATTGGAAATGCTTATGGAAATTGAGTCTGAATATGACATCACTTTTCCTGAGGATTTGTCTATTGCAACTATGGGTGAATTGGTTGCAAAAATCAAAGAATTAAAAGCATAATCTAAACACATTTAAAAAAGGCGAACTATTTTTAGTAGTTCGCCTTTTTTTCTAATCATTATTTATCTCATTGCCTGTTTCATCACTCACAGCCTGCTCTCCTATCTCACCACCACTCACCTGATCCATCATCTCTTCATCACCACCATCACCTTCCGCCACAACCGCCGCCACTCCCCGTCTACTCCTCCCTCTAAGCCGCCCAAACACCCTTTTATGCACCCCAAACAAAAACGCTGTCAATAGCACCCCATACGCCGCAAGTGCCCCAAATATCCACCAAAAATTATTTCCCACCGCCGCAATAGGCACCAATATCAACAGCGGAAAAGCCAGCACCACCGCCCCAGCACTTCCAATAACCATATCCTCAGTAGCCGGCGTCTTAAACTGCGGATCAATCTCCCTACTCAGTATAGTTCCGCACGCAATCGTGCCTGTCAGCTGCCCAAAAAATGCCAAAAACGCCTCATCCTGATAATCCTTATAAAGCCGCTTAGTAATAAACCTTAGCCAAAGCGCAGTCGCAACACCTCCAAGCACCCCCATCAAAATAGCCGGAATCCACAGCCACCCAAGTGCAGCCACGCTTATCAATAGCAACGCACACACAATAGATACATCAAACGCAAACCCAGCAATCCTGTTCATCATATAGGTGTTGGGATATTTTCTGTTCATTACCTTTTTCTTCATCAGCTTTCTTAATACGCCCTTTACACCAAACCCTACAAACATGGCAATCATAAACGCAAAGCCCCAAAATACATCTACAATACCTATCAAAAACTGTATACCTGTCAGCCTAAACAATACATCAATACCAAAAATAATCCCAATAGTCAATAAATAGGTTGCAAGCACCATGCATACTTGCAGCGTAAACTTGTCAATACTCTCCGATAGAGGAACCTCATTAGCCTCTTCAAACTGCTGGGGCGGCATGTCCCCCACCGTCAGGCTTTCGTGATCTTTTTTTCTTTCAATCCCTTTTCTTTTTGCAATGCGATTAAGCATAAACACGCCAAATATTGAAGACACCAAAAATCCAAAGGCTGCTATTGTTAGTGCAAAATAATGCCAAATATTGCCGCCTGTCTCGTTGTTCCAAATACGACCCATAGCATAGCTTTGCGGCGGCCCTTGCCCTAGACCTAGTGGCAAAAACATGCCCGCCCCTGGCAATAGGTTGGGGATAATACTAAATAAAGAAATAGTGATTATCAGCCCTACAACCGCTTGCAACATATAGGTTGACACCAGCACACTGCCCGTTTTAAACGCACCAGCACGGCGGCCTTTTCTGATATTTTGATCAAACTCTTGTGTATAATCCTTTTTGTCACGCAAAGCAAGAGCAATAAAAGCAACGGGGAGAGCGTGATAGATTACGCCAGACAGAGCCCTGCTAAACACCCGACCAAAGGTGTTTGCTTGTGGGGTAGAAAAAGTCCACTCGCCTAAATAATCACAAAAATAGCGATATGTCCAATAACCGCCTATTTGAATGCCCTCTACATTGGTGGTGGCAAAGATGATTTCCTTGATGATTAGCCCTAATAATCCAGCAATAACAGCCGTGGGCATAAGCATTCGTCTAAAAACTTTTATTTTGCGACGCAAAATGTTTGCCAAAATAAGCATCGTGCCAATCAATAGCACAATGATTACTCCCCAGCCAAACTGCCCTGCGTTATGAGCCGCCCAATAAGCATCTCTAAACACATTGGATAACAGCATATTATTAAGCATAAAACCCCCTTATTTTAATGCACAATTCATAATGCACAATTCACAATTATTGAATTTTTTATTTTGTAATTTCTGCTGCTAATCCAATGCACAACACATTAATTGTGCATTGAGCATTGTGAACTGTGCATTGATTCCTAATATCCATAATAGCACTCATCTTCACTCTTGCCCTCTAGCACATTTTTTAAATGATATCCTGTCACCATATATTTTAATAGATTTGTTTTTAAGGGCACATCCACAGCAAATGCCTCATTCCCTACATAAATTTGCAGCTTTCTTACCTCTTGAATAGACAGGTTTTTGACATCCTTTAAATAAATTGTCATGCCCGCTATTTCAAGCCTGTCATTAAACAAGGCAATATCCCCATGCTTAGCATCTGTCTGCTTTTTTGCCTTGATTGCCTTTGACAGCACAATATTTTTGTCACTAAAAATTGGCACATCATTATTTTGTGAATAATCCAGCTTTTTAATAAACTCTAGCTGCAATACTGACCACTCTAAAATAGTTTCGGGCGTCATCCCATCATCTTGCACAAAAAATCCATACTCATCAATGCTTGTTTTTAAGTCACACTTATCACAATAAAAATCATGAACCTTAGAGACCATGCCATCCATAGCACCGCACTTAGGGCAATAAAATAATATACTCTCTAAATGCTCTGCCCTTGCCTTGCCCAAAAATTTAATCCGCTCAATCCTATTCCACTCAAAATCATTTTGATATAGATTTTCTTCAATGATTTTTAAAACCTCTTCATTTGTCATCTCTTCTAATTCCTCTTTAGTCACCACTCTTTCTACCTTAGCCGTAACAACACCTTTGTTAGGCTGCAGCTTCCACCTAGGCTTTGCAAAATATCCGCCCCTCATTCTCATCAGCACCAAATCCACTTTCATCATCTTTGCTAGCCGCCCTATCCCACTGCCTATAGTCATAGTCTCACCAAAAAAACCCCTATTCCCTTCAGGAAAAATTCCCACCGCACCGCCAATTTTGATTACCTCTAGCATTTTCTTAACCGCTTGCACATCAGACTGCCCCTTGGTGATAGGGATGGGACGAACAAGCTTTTTCATAAGCCAGCTTCTATATCCGTGTCTAAAAATAGTATCACTTGCCACAATGTTTATGCCAAATTTAAAAGCACCGCCCATTACAAATTGGTCAAAGGCGGCTTGATGATTGCACAAAATGAAGCACGGGCGTTTTATCACGCCGTGTGCCGATTTATCTACCACTACACCATACTTGCGTTTTAGTATGGGCATCATGATACCTCTTAGTATTTTAAACATAAAGTTAGAAGCTTTTTTTGTTTTTGCCATACGCAATAATCTAACACAAAATAGTTTGCCTGTCAAACAATTTTGCATAATTTTAAATTACTATTATTCCAAAATCCTCTTTTTTTATAACCTCGCCTACTAGACAGCTTTTGATATCCAGTTTATTAAGCTGTTTAATAAGTGCCGCCGCATCACCAGCCTCTACGCTTATTAAAAGCCCTCCGCTAGTCTGCGGATCAAACATAATCTCTTTTTGCCACTCTTTTATCCCTGCACCAAATGCCAACTTGCCCTCAAGTGCCTCTCTATTTTTTTGTCCCCCAGCCGTTAGCAAAAACTCCTCCGAAAGTCTTTTTGCCTCATCAATATATGCTATACTGCCGCTATCTATTTTGATACTATATCCATCCCCTAGCATCTCAAATAAATGCCCCAAAAAGCCAAACCCCGTCACATCCGTAACCGCATTTATATTAAATTTTGATGCAATTTCAAACGCATATTTATTTAGTGTAGTCATGCTTTTTATTGCCGCATCATACCCACTCTTAGACACCATGCCCTCATCCGCCAAATGTGCAATATTGATTATTCCTACGCCCAGCGGCTTTGTCAAAATAATGCTGTCACCAATCTTGCAGCGATTATTATATAAAATCTTGTTAGGATGAACAACTCCGTTTATGGACAAACCGTATTTAATCCCCTCGTCATTTATTGAGTGACCACCGCACAGCACAGCACCGCTCTCTTTGATTTTGTCTGCACCGCCTTTTAGAATGGCTGCTAGCACACTTTCATCCTCTTCTTCATTAAAGCACACAATGTTTAGTGCAGAAATTGGCTTGCCACCCATTGCATAAATATCCGACACAGAATTAGCAGCCGCAATTTGTCCAAACAAATATGGGTCAGGCACGATAGGCGGAAAAAAATCCAGCGTTTGAATAATCGCTGTATTGTCATCAATTTTATAAACCGCCCCGTCATCAGAGGCATCAAACCCTACAAGCAAGTTTTTATCATCAAAGCTAGGGATACTAGACACAACCTTCTTCAACAAACTTGAAGATAGCTTTGCACCTCATCCGCCGCAATTTGATATGTTTTTAATCAATTTCTTGTGCATAAACAATTATACCCCCTTTTTTTTGTTTAAGAATGAACAACATAATGCTTTAGACTTGTTGGATAAGAATCCGTAGGGGCGACACCCTGTCGCCCGTGATACTGCTATAACCGATACACGGGCGACAGAGCGATAGCCCCTACAAAAAAATGTGATCTATATCGGGCGAACGAGGGCGTTCGCCCCTACGGGTTCCAATTATTCGGGCGTTCAATGAACGCCCCTACGGGTTTGACAAACACACATATAAAAATTTCAGTCAACTTTCTATCACCCTAATTCGCACTACTAAGCATCTCTGCATATGATGGCAGCGGCCAATACTTTTTGGCAACCATTGTCTCTAGTTTGTCTACTATCGCTCTTAATTCCTCCATCTTAAAAAACACCCCTTGCCTAAAAAATATCATTCTATCCTTGACTGCACTCTCATCAATCTCCTTTGCTTTTTGCAACGCCTCTTCAAGCTCTCTTACCTTTTGTGCCATATCCTTTGACAATGCTGCAATCTCTTCAATAAGCTCATATTCCAGCGCCCCCAAAACCTCTATTCCACAATCCTTTTTTGCCTTAATCAATGTAGCCAGCTTGTTTTGATAGCCCACGCTTGCAGAAAATATCATGCGCTTGGTTATTTCAATCATAGTAAGCGCCTCAATATTTATTGTCTTGCAATAGTTATCCATCAAAATCTCACACCTTGACAGCACCTCACTTTTTGAAAACACACCATGACGCACAAACAAATCTATATTTTTGTCCTCATTAAATTTAGGCAATGCCTCACTAGTAGACTCTAGATTAGACAGCCCACGCCTCTTTGCCTCAGCCACCCACTCATCTGAATAATTGTTTCCGTTAAATACAATCCTCTTATGTGCATTATATACCCTTTTGATTAGCTTTGCAAGTGCCGCATTAAAATCCGCTGCCCCCGTTAATTCTTCACTAAACTGTGACAACACCTCTGCCACCGCTGTATTTAATACTATATTAGGCCCTGCCACAGATGAGCTAGACCCTGGCATCCTAAACTCAAACTTGTTTCCAGTGAATGCAAGCGGAGATGTCCTGTTTCTGTCCGTGCTGTCTTTAGGGAAGGGCGGCAATACCCCAGCCCCAATTTCCATATGCCTAACACCCTTGTCCAAATACTCTGTCTCCTCTAATATAGCATCCAAAATCGCCGTCAATTCCTCGCCCAAAAACATAGAAATAATAGCAGGCGGAGCCTCATGCCCACCCAAACGATGATCGTTTCCAGCATTTGCCGCCGACACTCTTATCAAATCCTGATAATCATCTGCCGCCTTTATTGTTGCCACCAAAAACAGCAAAAACTGCGCATTTGAGTGCGGAGTATCCCCTGGTTCTAAAAGATTTAGCCCATTGTCCGCCATAAGCGACCAGTTGTTGTGCTTGCCGCTTCCGTTGACTCTTGCAAACGGCTTTTCATGCAACAAACACGCAAGCCCGTGCCTTGAGGCTATGGTTTTTAGCATCTCCATGGCAAGCTGGTTGTGATCTGTTGCCACATTGGTAGTGCCATAGATAGGAGCCAATTCAAACTGCCCAGGTGCCACCTCACTATGCTTGGTTTTTATATAAACACCCAGTCTCCAAAGCTCTTCATCCAGCTCTTTCATAAACGCACTCACTCGTGGCTTTAGTGACGAAAAATAATAATCCTCCATCTCTTGCCCTTTAGGCGGCGGTGCACCAAAAAGCGTGCGACCCGTATGCACAAGGTCAGGGCGGGCTAAATAAAGCTTTTCATCAATCAAAAAATATTCCTGCTCTGGACCTGCCGTAGGCAACACACGCTTGGTCTTTTGATTGGGAAAAAGCTTCAAAATTTTTAATGCTTGCTTACTTATTGCCTCTATAGAACGCAAAAGCGGAGTCTTTTTGTCTAAAGCATCGCCCCCGTGCGAGCAAAACGCAGTGGGAATGCAAAGTGAGCCGTCTTTAATAAACGCATAGGATGTTGTGTCCCACACAGTATAGCCTCGTGCCTCAAATGTGCAGCGAAGACCACCTGATGGAAACGATGATGCGTCGGGCTCGCCTTTTATTAGCTCTTTTCCGCTAAACTCAACAAGTGCTTTTCCGTCACGCCCAGGCGTAATAAAGCTGTCGTGCTTTTCAGCAGTTATCCCCGTCATAGGCTGAAACCAATGCGTAAAATGAGTTGCCCCTTTTTCTATTGCCCAGTTTTTCATCTGAAGAGCAATAGCATTTGCCGTGGCGATGTCTAAGCGAAGCCCCTCTGCACGGGTTTTTTTGAGTGCCTTATAGGTTTTTTCATCCAGCCGCTCACGCATAGTGGCATCATTAAAAACCATAGAGCCAAAAATTTGTATGATATCTTTTTTCATAAGCACTGTCCTTAAATATTGTTTTTGTATAGAATAGAAATCTTTGCTTTATTTAATTCATGTCATCATTTAATTAATGTCATCTCGCTAGCCTTTAGGCGAGCTGTCACGAACACTCTTGACACGACAGCCACCGCAGGGAGAAATCTTTGCTTTTTTGTAGGGGCGAACGGCAGATTACAATATCAAGTGCAACACTTTGTGCGGATAGATAAAAAAGTGGACTACATGTTAGTTTAGGTATAGAATGGTTTTACCACAAATCATTTATACGGAGAACCAACATGCAATCCTACA
>Ga0209755_10001394_pt1 | contig 37985 bp, 34 predicted proteins | sample TergutCo191P1_FD_187301 | JGI IMG/M metagenome (GOLD analysis project Ga0209755, IMG submission 187301) | Cornitermes sp. P1 segment gut microbial communities from Petit-Saut dam, French Guiana - Co191P1 (SPAdes) (version 2) | ecosystem: Host-associated > Arthropoda: Insects > Digestive system... | reverse complement strand
ATGTTGCACCGCCTCCACATACCCCATCCCCTCGACCTTGCGGAGATAGCATAGGGCTGTGTGACCGCCGAATCCTCGTGAATGCCAGTACCATTTGCCGTTGGACATTTTGAAGCTGTCGTGTTCAACAAGGCAATATTCATCTGCTCCGCTGCGGCGAACCATCTGCGGTGCGTGGGTTTGGAGGTAGGTGAGTAGGTCTATTGAATTTGCAAGGACGATTTGTTCTTCGGTGAGTTGGGGCATGGGTTTCTCCTTTTGATTTCATCGCAAAAATAAAACAAGCCTAAATCTGAAAATTTAGGCTTGCTTTTTTGATTTTTGTGTGGTATAGTTAAGCATGAAAAGTGTAAACGCTGTTTTTGAATTGCTGGTTTTCGTTGATATTAGTTGGTTTCTGGCTAAGTCCCATAAGGGCTATCAGACCAGTCGCAACGCGACGCGAATAAATCAGGGTTTGCTTTGTGTGAACCCTTTTTACTTTCAATCACCAATGCTACAAAGCGCCGAAGGACAGCGTAATTTCTGAAAAGAAAGCGTTGTCCTTTACGCTTTTTTCGGAAACGAAGCAGTCCGTATTGCGAATATCAAGTGCTGAGGGGCAGTTTTTTCGCTTACGGGCAATTCATTTCCACGCAAGTAAGAAAGCGGGCATTGTAAATTTTGTGTGAACAAGCCGTTGACCCTTTACTTTTACCACAAAATGTGATATTATTGTACCAAGGGTGTGTTGAATATCTCGGCGGAAAGTGGCGAATAGTTGCACTTCGCTCACTCTCTTCGGTTGCCTGCGCGCAGGTGCGAAATGCGTGAGCGATGGCATGATTGACCTTGTTCCATCTTTATTCAACACCACCACTATACGTACACAATGTTGCGGGATACAGGCAGCCATGCTTCTGTCACTCACCATGCCCCAACGTTCGTGTAACGACAAAATTCAAGTCGCAAGACTATAAAAGAGGTGAAAACATGACCGCAGAAATCAAAAAAGGTATTATCGACCAGTACAAAACCCACGAGTCTGACACAGGCTCGCCAGAAGTGCAAGTGGCAATTCTGACCTACCGCATCAACCACTTGACCGAGCATTTGAAAGTGAACAAAAAGGACCATCACAGCCGTCGCGGACTGCTGAAAATGGTTGGTGTTCGCCGTAGCTTGCTTGGCTATTTGCAAAAGAAAGACATTGAGCGTTATCGCACACTTATCGAGAAATTAGGCATTCGTAAGTAGGATTATAGGGGAGCTTTGGTGTTACGCCGTTGGTGTAACGCCATGTTCCCTTGTTTTGTTTGATAAAGGAGAACTGCGTATGATGTACTATTACCTCACTCTTGCAGACGAAACCGAAGTGGTTTTCCTAACAAACGATGCAAGCGCCAAAAACTATTTTAATTTAAGTTTTTGAAGGTGTCGGAAACTTTTTTCAAAAAGTTTCTGACGATTTTATAAAGAAATTTTTATAAAGAAAAGGAAAAGAGAGACAAAAATGATAACAAAATTAGACTACCCCCAGCAACGGACATTTGAAACCACCGTTGCAGGACGCAAACTTGTTGTAGAAACTGGGAAAATGGCAGGCCTTGCTAACGGAGCTGCCTTTGTTCGCTATGGCGACACAACAGTAATGTGCACCGCCACCGCATCGGACAAGCCTCGTGACGGCATCGACTATCTGCCGCTGTCCGTTGACTTTGAGGAAAAGCTGTACGCCGTCGGGCGCATTCCGGGAGGATATATCCGCCGTGAGGGTCGCCCCAGCGAAAAAGCGGTGCTGACTTCTCGTGTAATCGACCGCCCAATTCGCCCCCTCTTCCCTGATGACCTGCGCAACGACGTTGCCCTGTCAATGCTTGTGACCAGCGTGGACAACGATTGTCTGCCCGAGTTTGTGGGCATGGTTGGTGCATCTATTGCTTTGTCAATCTCGGACATTCCGTGGGCAGGGCCTATTGCGGGAGTGCTTGTAGGGCTTGTTGACGGCGAAATTGTCATTAACCCAACAAGCGAGCAACGGAAAAAGAGCGAGATGACCCTGACCGTTGCGGGAACTCGTGACAAAATCGTAATGATTGAGGCGGGTGCTAACCAAATCGATGACGAAACCGTGTACGCTGGTATCATGAAAGCCCACGAGGAAATCGGCAAAATCTGCGACTTTATCCTGTCAATTGTTGCTGAAATCGGCAAGCCAAAGTTCGAGTATACATCAAATGCCCTTTGCCCCGAAATGTTCGGCACAATTTTAGGCGCATTCAAAGCTGACATCGAAGCCGCCCTTGACACAGACGACAAAAACGTTCGTGACGAGCGAATGAAGCCTATTCGTGACGCAATTTTGGAAAAGTTCGAGGAGCAATATCCCGACTTGCCAAAGCTGCTTGGCGAAGTGATTTACCAAGCGCAAAAGAAAATCGTTCGTCGCTGGCTTCTTGATAAAAAGCGTGTTGACGGGCGTAGCATGACACAAATTCGTGGGCTGTCTGCCGAGGTGGACACTATTCCGCGTGTTCATGGTAGCGGATTGTTTGCTCGTGGGCAAACCCAGGTGCTGACTGTTGCCACCCTTGGCATGATGTCCGAGGCGCAAAACCTTGACACCATTGACGAAGATGAAACCAAACGCTATATGCACCACTACAATTTCCCCTCGTTTTCGGTGGGAGAGGCTCGTCCATCTCGTGGGCCGGGTCGCCGTGAAATTGGTCATGGTGCGCTTGCGGAAAAATCACTTCTTCCTGTGCTACCAAGCATCGAGGAGTTCCCATATGCCATTCGATTAGTGAGCGAGATTCTCTCGTCCAACGGCTCCACTTCCCAAGGTGCGGTGTGCGGTTCAACCCTTGCCCTAATGGCGGCAGGCGTGCCGATTGCCGCTCCTGTTGCCGGTATTTCCTGCGGTCTGATCACCGACGAGGACGGCAAGTGGGATATTATGATGGACATTCAAGGGGTGGAGGACTTTTTCGGCGACATGGACTTTAAGGTTGCGGGAACGAAAAATGGTATTACCTCTATCCAAGTGGACATTAAAGTTGACGGCTTGACACCTGAAATCGTCAAAGCCGCACTTGATATGACAAAAGGCGGACGTGAGCAAATCATTGATGAAGTAATATGCAAAGCTATTCCTGAGCCACGTGCCGAAGTAAGCCAGTGGGCGCCAAAAATGCTGATTATGAAAGTCAAAGTGGAGAAAATCCGCGAGATTATCGGCAAAGGTGGAGAAGTTATTCAAAAAATCGTTGCTGACACAGGTGCAAAGATTGACATTGACGACGACGGCACGGTGTATATCGCTTCTCCAAGCGGTGAAGCGGCAGAGGCGGCGAAGAAGATTATCGACGGCATCTGCTTTGAGCCTGAAGTTGGCATGGTGTTCACCGGGAAGGTTGTTGCGGTGTTCCCAATCGGCTGTAAGGTGGAGTTTTCTCCTGGCAAGACCGGATTTTTGCATATTCGTAACTATGATGTTGCCCGCACCGAAACCCTTGAGGGTATCGTGGATATTGGTGACGAAATCACAGTGAAATATATCGGTAGCGACGACAAGGGCATTAACCTTTCTCGCAAGGCGACCTTGCCCGGTGGAGAGAACAGCGACAGCGACCGTCCTCGCCCGCCACGTAACAACGACCGCCCTCGTGGCGGCGGTGGTGACCGCGTCTCTCGTCCAAGCGGTACAGGCTATCGTGAGAATCGCGACGCTAACAATCGTGGCGGTGACAGCCGTCCACCTCGTAGCGAGAATGCGCCTGCTCCTCGCCCTGCCGCGCCAAGTGCACCCGTTGCGCCGCCGACACCTCCAGCCCCGCCAGCTCCAGCTCCTGCTCCTCCTGCAGAAGAGCCAAAGAAGAAGCGTGGATTGTTCGGAAAGAAAGATTAGGTTCGCATTGACTTATACAAAACGCCCACCCCTTAAAGGGGTGGGCGTTTCAACTTGTCGATAAAGGTCAAGGTCGTGGGGTTTCACCCCACACCCGACCACCTTTTTGTAAAAAGGTGGAACAAAAACTTCTCCTCGCAAAAGCATAGAGTGCTTTTGTACTAAAGTTTTTGAGGTTCTTAGGAACTTTTTTCAAAGCCCTTGTGAGCGCCGAAGGTTGCGACATTGGCGGCTTTGCCGTCAAACAGGCAACCGTAGCGCGTGAGCGGGCAAGTTCCTAAGTGGGGTTTGGGGCAACGCCCCAAGGCAAAAACTTTTTCACCCTGACATTCTCTTCTAATCCGCTTCAACTGTCCCCTCACGAGGAGTGCCGTCGGCGTGATAGTATGGCTCTATCATAATGCGCTCAATGTTTGGCCACGCAGTGTATGACATAATAAAATACAGCAGAGAAAATGTAATAATAACCGGCGCAACCATTCCAATAGGAGGAAAGGCTTCAAACAGCATAATATTTATTACAAGCACCACCACAATGCCCAACAAACCAAGAACATTTCGCTTTAAGCCAACCATTGAAAGAATAAAGGAGTTTTTCAGGATTTTCGGCACACTTAACTCAAAGGTTACAGCAAGAAGGTACATATGCATTCTTGCAAAAAGATAGAAAATTGCAACAAACAGCATGAAGAAGAAGAACATACTTATGATAAATTCATTTTGCACAATAAAATTCCCGTATTCACCAAGGGAGAAGAAAATAATGTTATGAATACACATCGCAATAAATGCAATATCAAACACACCAAGAATAAGCCCCTGCTTCCAATTTTTCTTTACTGCACTGGAAAACTCTTGCCAAACAAAAACATATTCACCCTTTGTAATATTTCGCATCACAAAAGAAATTCCCGTGCTAACCACTCCAAAAGTAAGAATGGTAAGAGCACCGATACCGTAAAAAATATATGTGACTGTAGTGTTCACAAATATCGTTCGTTGAACGCCAAAAATTCCGTTAAATGCCGCTGTGTATGGAGTGGGGTCGGCTCCGTGCAACGCTCCGTATATATTTGGAAAGAGCGGCGAGGCTGGAGTGGTTGACATTTGGCTGAACAATCCCGACATGGCAAAAAGCAGGAAGATAAACGGAAAGTTCCCTGCAATAAACAAAAAATTTAGCGAAAAAATGTTGTTCACTCGCCGCCAAAAGAGCTTGAAGAAAAAGATAATATCCCGCGGGGCGTTTACATCAAGCGGGTCATGCCCCAGGTCGTCCTCCCGCTCACGGCGGCCATGGATAAAATTAAACAGATTAAATGGCTTTTTTTCGTTTGACATTTTTGGTAGTTCCTTTGCAATATTTTATAACAATCGTGCCAGGGCGGCGCGGATAAAAAACAGGATAATAAGCAATCCGCAGAAGAATAGTGCATCAACGATAAATTGTCCGCTGACTACCGATTCACGCAGACGCTTGCTATTGCGAAATATGTAGTCCGAGTGAAAAAACGCCGTTTGTGCATAGGATAAAGTGACGGCAAGTATGATAAATTCAAGCAGGACAAGAGATGCGAACAGCAATATCTGCCACACCAGTGCGCTGTCTAATGCGGAAAACAAGGCGTACATTCCGTATCCTGACAGGGTCGCGCGAAGAAAAAGCACAAAGACCGCAGTTCCCGCACACAGACGACTGAATCCAGCCGCAAGCAAGAGTACCATGGGCAGAAGTAGCCATGCAAATGCCACCGCCATTCGCCCAAAGTCGAAGCCGTCGGACAAAAATGCGTATACATACCCCCGTTGCAAGGCTGTGGTGACTGCCCCCTCGCCGTTTAGGTGGAACAGCCCTATTCCCGCTCCAAGTCCAAGGACGACAAAGACCACGAACATAGCAAGCACCAGTCGCTCTGACTTTGTAGCTGTTCGCTTGTTCCGCTTTTCGTAGTAAAACTCCTTGTACTTTCGTTTGCCCGCAAACAATTCTGAAAACTTTTTTTCGCTCATAACAAATCCCCCATGTACCATAATACGCACATGGACAAGATTTAATTCTATTATAACACACTTCGCCGAAAAGAAAAAGTCTTATTTGTCTTGGGGCGTTGCCCCAAACCCCACTTAGGAACTTTTTGAAAAAAGTTCCTAAGAACCTCAAAAACTTTGGCACAAAAGCATTTCATGCTTTTAAGAAAAAAGTTTTTGTTCCACCTTTTTTCAAAAAGGTGGTCGGGTGTGGGGTGAAACCCCACGACCTTGACCTTTTTCTTCACTCTGAAAGATTAACTCGCCTCTTCTTTACGCAGTTGGTACTCTGCCTGTTGGTTTTTTTCTATCATTTCGCGGGTGATGGTGACTTTTTCCACATCACGGCGGGAGGGTAGCTCGTACATTACGTCCAGCATGATGCCCTCCATGATAGAGCGTAGCCCCCTTGCCCCAGTGTTCCGCTCAATGGCGCGGTCGGCGATAAGCTCCAACGCGTCAGGAGTGAACTCCAGGTCAGCGTGGTCCATGGATAACAGCTTTTGATACTGCTTGATAATGGCATTCTTCGGCACCGAAAGTATCCGCACAAGTGCGTCACGGTCAAGAGAATCAAGGGTCGCCATGACAGGCAGTCGTCCCACAAGCTCGGGAATCAAGCCGTATTTGATAATATCATGGGGGGTTGCCTCTTTCATGATATTTTCCTTGGCAAGCTCGGTTTTTCCCTTCACCTTGGCGTTAAAGCCGATAGCCCCACGCCCCTCTCGCTGTTCGATAATCTGGTCAAGAGAGTCGAACGCCCCCCCGCAGATGAACAGGATATTCTCGGTGTTAATCTGTATAAAATCTTGGTTGGGGTGTTTCCGTCCGCCCTGAGGCGGCACGTTTGCCACTGTCCCCTCAAGGATTTTCAGCAGGGCTTGTTGCACACCCTCTCCGCTTACGTCACGGGTGATGGAGCGATTTTCGCTTCGGCGGGAGATTTTGTCCACCTCGTCAATATAGATTATCCCGGTTTCTGCCCGCTCGATGTCAAAGTCCGCCGCCTGGATTAGCTTTAGCAGAATGTTTTCCACATCCTCGCCCACATATCCCGCCTCGGTGAGGGTGGTAGCGTCGGCGATGGCGAACGGCACACGGAGAGTTTTCGCCAGCATTTGGGCGATAAAGGTCTTGCCCACCCCGGTTGGACCAAGAAGAAGCACGTTGCTTTTTTGAATCTCCACCTCGTCCGCTTCTTTTTTGTCCTTGCGAGATAAAATCCGCTTGTAATGGTTGTACACCGCCACCGAAAGGGTGCGCTTGGCACAGCTTTGCCCCACCACATAGTCGTCCAGCTTGGCGTTAATCTCTGCCGGGGTAGGCAGGGTGGCAAGGGTGAGGGTGTCGCTCTCTTTTCGTGCGGCGGCGTGCTGTCCACGGCGAAATCCGCTGATAATATGCCCGCAAGCGTCAACGCAATCTTCGCAGATAGTGGTGGCTTCTGCCCCTGGTGCAGGGATAAGCAGCTCCACTTCAAGCTCGCTTCGCCCGCAGAAGGAGCAGCGGCGCAGGGTGGTGTCTTCGGTGTAGTGGTTGTCCATGTGTGTTTCCTTTGGTGGTTGGTTTTGTGGCGACGAGGTGCGCTCGCCTGTTTATGAGTTGATAAAATTAGGAATTCCGCAATAAAAACTCTCGCAAATTTTTCACATCTTTTTCAGTCAATTTTCCGATTGGCACACTTTCTATCGACTGAAACGGCACGCTGATAGGAGAGTTGGTGTCAACATATGATTTTGCGTGCAGTCCAGCCTGCTTCCAATCGGAAATAATAAAATATTTTTCTCGAATGGTATCGCTTTTGCTTTTGTATTGCGTGGTAATTTGAAAAACTATTGCATTAGTTTCATCGGCTCCCAAAATCAAAACAGGGCGACGCTTACCTCCCATGTCCCACTCAACAAGTGCAATGTGAATGTCATACGGTTTCATTATCCATTTTCCGCCCAGTCATAAATTTCAGGGTGTTTGTCTTTATCTACAATAATCTGACCTTTTTCATTGACTTCAAGTTTAACAATGGGAATGTTTTTTTCTCTCACAATTTCCAAAAGGCTTTTTTCAGAAGCGTCTGTTGCGTCAAGAGAGAACGGTATCGCCTCTGAGCGGATAACTCGTGTCAAATAAATTTCAATGCCTGTAGTTAAATTCATGCCCAAGGCATTAAAAACAACCTCGGCATCTTTCAGAGTCTGCTGATTGATGTCATTTAGCATATCGTCCTCCTGTGAATGTGTCGCCTGTTTATATAGGGCTTGACTGTCAAAGGTTGTAATGAAAATTTCCGCTTGATTTCAAATCTTAAATCAAAGAAACGGTATCGTCATTGCGAGGGCGTGTATGCACCTTTGAAACAGCTAATCCATACGCCCGAAGCAATCCAGTCGCCGAAGTGAATACAGGGTCTGGATTGCGACCGCAATAGAGTTGTTACTAACTTTTTCTTCAAACTATTGCCTCGCAATGACAATGTTTTTTCTGTGTCCACCCACCTAATCCCGTTTGCTCACAACCTTATCCACCAAGCCATAGGCAACAGCCTCGTCGGCGGACATAAAGTTATCTCGCTCGGTGTCGGCGGCAATTGTTTCTATATTCTTGCCAGTATTCTCGGCAAGTATGCTGTTCAGCTTGTCGCGAGTGCGTAAAATATGCTCGGCGTGAATCTTAATGTCGCTGGCTTGTCCTCGTGCGCCACCCAAAGGCTGGTGAATCATAATCTCGCTGTTAGGCAGGGCGAAACGCTTGCCCTTTGCCCCAGCAGACAGCAAAAACGCCCCCATGCTTGCCGCCATGCCAACGCAAATAGTTGACACATCACACTTGATAAAGTTCATGGTGTCGTATATTGCCATGCCGGCAGAAACCGACCCGCCGGGGCTGTTGATGTAAAAGCTAATGTCTTTCTCTGCGTCCTGCGCCTCAAGGAACAAGAGCTGTGCCACAATAAGCGATGCGGTCACGTCGTTCACTTGGTCAGACAGAAAGACGATACGGTCGGTGAGCAAGCGAGAATAAATGTCGTAGGCTCGCTCCCCACGATTGGTTTGTTCAATTACGGTTGGTACTAATGGCATATGTTTTTACCTCGTTGGTGTGGTGTTAGTTCCAGTTAATTTCGTCATGGGCAACTGTTTCGCCACGACTAATTTCTTCTTTTGCCTCAGCAATTGCGATTGCTTCATCCGGTAGAGGGGGTGACTCGGGAATAAATTTTATTAACAATTGATATAAAACATTCAATTCTTTTGAATCTACAATGTCAATAATATCTCGCAGTTGTTGTCTTGTTGCGGACATGGTAAAGCCCCTTTCAATTTTTGTAAGCAGACCCTCTTGGGAGAATGTCTAAAACTATAATTTGTTCACTAATTTCAAAAAGTATGCGATATTCTCCAACTCGAAGCCTGTAAGTGTTAGTGTAACCCTGCAACTTTTTTACATCGCCTGCTGGGAGCGTCTCAATTGCCTCTTTGATTTTTTGTTTGAATGGATTGTTGATTTTGCTTATGGACTTTGCCGCTTGTTTAGAGTATGTTGTGTACATGAATATTTCCTAATCAATGTTTATTTTAGAGAGCAGAGGAATCCTGCTTTTACTAAAATTATTATAACATTCATCGTGTTTTTACCTCGTTGGTGTGGTGTTAATTAGATTTTGCCCGCGTACAGGGGCAAGCCCTTTCCCTACGGTTTTCGCCCGCCTTCCCCTCTGTGGAGGGGTGTCAGTCGGTGTTTTCCGCAAGTCGGAGGGAGCGCCCTTGACCTTAATTCTTCATTTTGCATTCTGCATTATTCATTGCCTTTGACCGCTTCTGTCTTAACCAATGCAACAGCCAGCTTCACGCGCAAATCTTTCTCAAGGTCAGCTTCGGGAATCATGCCTTTAATCTCGTCCACGCTCATATTATATGTCTCGGCGAGCTTGTTATATTCAGCCTCGACTGCATCTTTATCCACGGCAAGGTTTTCAAGGTCAGCGATTTTCTCTAATGCAAGGCGACCTTTCACCTGACGCTCCGCCTGTGGGCGCATATCCGCACGAAGTGCCTCTGCGTCCATACCGGTGAACTGCATATACATCTTAAAATCCATGCCCTGCATACGCAAGCGGGTTTCAAAATCGCGGACAAAGTTGTCGGTTTCCATTTCAATCATGTCTTCCGGAATGTCCCCGTCGATTTTGTCGATAAGGGCATCCATCAGTTTGCCCTCAAACTCTTGCTCGGCGGCAGTATCTGCACGTTCCTGAATTTTTTTCGTCGCATCTGCACGATACTCTGCAAAGGTGTCAAAAGTGGACACATCTTTGGCAAACTCGTCGTCTAACACCGGCAGTTGGGTTTCCTTGATGGCGTGAAGGGTCACGGCGAACACCGCCTCTTTCCCTGCAAGCTCTTCCGCGTGGTACTCGGTGGGGAAAGTAACATTCACATCAAAGCTGTCCCCAATATTCTTGCCAATAATTTGCTCTTCAAAACCGGGAATAAAACTTCCCGACCCAAGGCGCAAATCATGCCCCTCGGCTGTGCCGCCGTCGAACTTGACTCCGTCAACGCTACCGCTGTAGTCAATGGTGGCAGTATCCCCGTCCTGTGCGGCACGGTCGGTCACGTCAATAGTGCGGGCATTGCGCTGGCGAACAGCATCAATTTCCGAATCAATCATTTCGTCGGTGATTTCAGGTGCGATTTTCGCCGCCTCGATGCCTTTATAGCCCTCGATGGCAATCTCCGGCTTCACCGCAAGGGTAGCAAGCACCGTCACTTCCCCCTCGTCGCTGATTTCATCAATGTCAAAAGCGGGGCGTGTGCCAAGGGCGTCCACTCCCGATTCTTTCAACGCAACCTCGTACTCGTCAGGCAAAATGGCATTCAGGGCATCATCGTAAAACACCCCTTTGCCGTACATTTTTTCGATAATCGAGCGGGGGGCTTTCCCTTTGCGGAATCCCGGCAGGGTAATGTTTTTCGCCTGCTTGGCAAACTGTTTTGTTACCTCGGCATTAAATGTTTTTGCCTCGATAACAAATTTGATTTTAACTTGGCTTTTTTCCAGCTTTTCTGTGGATATGAATTTCATTTTTGTGCTTCCTTGCTTATGTTTTTCTTTATTCTACGCTATATAATATCATGCTATAACGAAAATGTCAAGGCTTTTCTATCAATTTTCAAGTCAACAGGCAACAATTGCGATTGTTCCGTGATTGAAGAAAAAGGTCAAGACCGTGGGCTTTCCGCCCACACCCGACCAGTTTTTTGCAAAAAACTGGACTAAAAACTCTTTCACAAAACATGAAATGCTTTTGTACCAAAGTTTTCGGGGGTTTTCTCTTCAGGTTGAGGCAACATTTGCAGTTGCCCCGTGACTGCCAAAAGGTCAAAAGCGGAGGCTTTCAAAACTCTTTTCAAAAAAAATCAAACTTTTTTTCTAATACTATTGACAAGCTGTGCAAAAAATGATATAATACCTTTTGCCCGCATGGAAGTTCCTGTGCAGGTGTCTATGAAAGGAAGTGAATTATAATGTTTAGAACATACCAACCAACCAAGCGCAAGCGCAAAAAGGAACACGGTTTCCGTAAAAGAATGCGTACTGCCTCCGGTCGTGCCGTACTGAAAAGAAGACGTGACAAAGGTCGTGAGCGTTTGACACACTAAGGTGAAATTACACCCGATTAACCAAAATCACTTGTTTGGCAAGGTGTATTCCGGCGGCAAAAAGCATTATGCCACCACCGTTTCGGTGCATTGCCTACGTGACAAGCACTCGGGGCGACTGCGTAAAGCCCATCCGGAAAAGTTGTTGATAAATCGTATCGGCATTACTGTTACTAAAAAAATCGGAAACGCACCTACACGCAACCGAGTAAAGCGCATTATTCGCGAGGCATACCGCCAGCTGGATGCTGAATATAGCATCAGGCGCGGTATGCTTATCGTCATTTCTGCTCGTGAAGGTGCGACAACAGCCAAAACCGCTGATGTAACGCGAGATTTACTTCGTGGACTGAAGAAATTAGAGCTAATTGGCGACAGGCAAGAGGCGGGTGCTGAATGAGCCTTTTACGCAAAATTTACACTGCCCCTATCCGCTTTTACCGCAAGTATATCTCGCCAAACACGACTCCCCGTTGTCGATATGCACCCACCTGCTCCCAGTATGCCCTCGAGGCAATCGAGGAATGGGGGATATTTTGTGGTACGCTGATGGGTTTGTGGCGGCTGTTGCGGTGCAACCCGTTGTTCAAAGGGGGCTTTGACCCTGTACCACAAAGGAAACACAAGAAAAGCAAGAAAAGAAAAAATAAATGAGAAAATTTTCTATTACTAAAATTTTAATCCTCACCCTTGCAATGGCGATTTTGCTTGCAGGGTTTGGTGGCGTGTTTGCGTCTGCCGAGGCGGCGAATGATTACGCCAACGAAAACGACGTCAACGAAAACGGCAACAATGATGCCCAAGTAGGCCTTGACCCGAACTATGCCCAATCACCCACAGCAGACGACGGATTTAATCTGCTTGGAATATTCGAGTTTGTTTTTGGAAACTTGTTTGGACTGTTATATCGTGTGGCAGGGGAAAATTATCTATTTACCTTGATACTTTTTACCATAATATTAAGTGTTGTACTTCTTCCCTTTGATATTATGCAACGGAAAAACATGATTAAGCAAGCGGGTTTTCGCCCAATTGAACTTGCCATTAACAAGAAGTACAAAGGCAGAACCAATGACCGCGAAACACAAATGAAGAGAAACCAAGAAACCATGGATGCAAAAAGAGAACGTGGTGTTCCAACTTTTGGCGGGTGCTTGCCTTTGCTGTTGCAAATGCCAATTTTCATTGCGCTTTTCGCTATTGTGCGAAACCCCCTTTTGTACATTTCACAAATATCCTATGATGCCCTAATTGCCATTCAGCAAGCTATTGTTGGTCACGGATTTGAAAACACTGGCAGAAACCTTGCTGACCAAGCACAAATCGTTGGCTATTTGCGTAATTATATAAATCCTGACTTGGCAACATATTGTGCCACATTAAGCGAACAATTAAGCGACTACATCACTTACGCAGGACTGCCTAATCTCCACGCTTTTGGAGTTGATATTTCACCTGCACCCTCAAGCAATTGGATTTCTTGGCTACTGCTTGTACCTATACTAACATTTGCAACTTCTTTCGTTTTCTCTCGTATCAATGCTAAGTATAATTATCGCCCAGTACCGGCTGACGGCACTCCAGGTGGCGGTGCTGGAATGAAAGTAATGGAGTATATGGCTCCTGCAATGGCGGTCTTATTCTCGATTATGTGGTCGGCATCTATGGGTGTTTACTGGATTTTCCGTAGTATAATGCAAAGTATAACTACCCTGATACTGGCAAGAATTAAGCCATTGCCCACATTCACAGAAGAAGAATTAAAGGCTGCCGAAAAAGAGTATCTTGGCAAGACTAAAGAGAAAAACAGCCGTCTGCCGGCTAACCATGGTCCGCGGGAGGGGCAACGGTCGCTACATTACATTGACGCAGACGAAGATGATGCCCCACCTCCACCGCCGAAAAAGCAGAAAAAGGCGGAGGGTGATAGTTCCACCGAAAACGGCGATTAACTCGGACTATAAGGTAAGATATTATTTGTTCAAATGCACCATTTGTGTCCATGAGATTGCGGGTCGTAGCCCGCAATGACAATGTTTTTTGCGTATCTTTATTCATAATTAAACGGGTTGTTTTGTTAAACCTTTGATGACAATGCCGTTTATATCTAAAGTTTTTGAAGGTGTCGGAAACTTTTTGAAAAAAGTTTCTGACGCCCTTGACCTTGCTCTTGACCCTATCTTTTGACCCTGCTCTTGACCCTATCTTTTGCCCTTGACCTTACCCCTTGCCTTAAATTAAACAGGAGAATCACCACCATGAAACGTGAAACAATTGTTAGTGCAAAAACCATTGAAGCCGCTCTTGAGCGGGGCATTGCCCAGCTTGGAGTGGACAAAAGTCGTGTAGAATACGAAGTTTTGACCGAGCCAAAAAAAGGCTTTCTCGGACTTGGCGAAACTATGGCGCAGGTGCGAGTTTTCGTGCCGGAAAAAGGGGAGGCTAAGTCAGCAGAGCCAGCACCCAAAGCTGCGCCACAGCCTAAATCTGCTCCTGCTCCAAAAGCCCCACCGAAAGCAAAAACCGAGCCAAAACCTACTCCAAAAGCGAGCCCTGTTGCCGACGATGATGGCTTTGACAGCAACAAAGCGGTGGAATTTTTGCAGGAAGTTATTGCTAATATGGGGCTGAGTTCTACTGTCACCCTTGAGGATTGCGGGCGGGAGAAGAAAATCACTATTTCCGGGGAAGGCGCCGGTGCGCTTATCGGCTACCACGGCGAAGGGCTTGATGCGTTGCAGTATCTTGCCACACTTGCGGCGAACAAGCGCGGCGAGGACGAAAGTCGCTCGTATAATCGTATTTCCCTTGACATTGAGGGCTATCGTGCCAAGCGAGAAGCCACATTGACCGAGCTTGCTCATCGCACAGCTGATAAAGTTCAGCGTTATGGGCGTAGCGTGGCTCTTGAGCCTATGCCATCTCACGAGCGACGGATAATTCATGTTGCGATTCAAGACATGGATGGGATTTCCAGCTATTCCATTGGAGAAAACACCCGTCGTCGTATTGTGATTTGCCTTGCCGGGGAAGAGGGTAAGCCTGTTCGCACAGACGACCGCGGTGGTCGCAGAGGATACAGCAGACGATAATGAAGAAAACAAAACACCCCCCGACTTTACCGAGTTACCCCTAACGAAGAAATCCCCACCCCACCCGAAGAAGCTCAGCTTCTTCGGGTGGTTGGCTTTACAAAGCCATTTCCATGGCTTGTGTTTGTACTTTTCTTGCTTTCCCCTACACTATACCTATTCCACCCTCAAGCAGAAAGCACCAATGCACTCCCCGAAAACACCTCAGGTGGCTGAAAAGTGTAGAAAATGTTCACATGGTTGCCCACCGTGCGAGAGTATTTCTCAGCTTTCTCCGCAACCTCGATTTTCCTCACAAATATCCGTAGCAACTCTGGTGTCAGTTTCGGCATCTCGATGTAAGATTTCGCCTTGTCCACAAAGGCTCGGACATACTCTTCACGCAAGTCAAATTCAGAGATTTTCGCATCTAAAGTCGCCAACATTTGCTTCAGTTCGCTCTGCTCGCTTTCGTATCCAGCCACCATCACATCATAGCGTTCGGGGGACACTCTTCCGCAAACTCTATCCTCGTAAAGACAGCGGATTATGTTGTCAAGCTCCTTAATTCTACCCTGGATTTGTGCAGACTCTTTTTTTGCTCGGCCAGCAAAAACTTTCGCCTCAGCTTCGCCGTTTTGCGTTGCTATGGAATAGAATTCATCAGAGTTTTCCCTTGCGAAAGCGGTCATCTCACGAATACTTCCAAGGACAATTTGCTCAATCACAGACTCACGAATGTAGTGAGATGTGCAGTCAGATGTTTGCTTCTTATAACCGCCACACATGAAGTTATTCTTGCTAATATCAATGTTTTTAGAGCGATGAAGGTACAGCCGTTTGCCACATTCAGCACAGAAAAGATAGCCGGCAAACTTGTCCATCTCGCCCTGCTTGTCAGGACGTTTTCGCCCCTCGAAATGCTTTTGCACCATGTCAAAAGTCTTTCTGTCAACGATTGCTTCGTGGGTATTCTCAAAAATACGAATGTTTGCCGCACTGTTTTTCAGTCGCTTTTTCAGCTTGTTAGACTTGCTGTATGTTGCGAAATTCACCGTGTCACCCACATAAACACGATTGGACAGCATCTTCCGAATAGTGTTCTGCCCCCAGCTGTATGGGCGACTTAGGTCGGGATTGCCGGCCCTGCTACCGCTCCGTTGAAAGGCATAAACACTTGGACAGGTGACGCATTCTCGCACAAAAATATCGCATATTTTAACGATACCAATGCCCGACGAATACATCTCGAAAATCCGTTTAACTATTGGTGCGGTTTCAGGATTAGGAACGATTTTCTTGGGGTCGTCGGGACATTTCATATATCCATATGGAATTGTTGTGCCGACACGCTCTCCTCGCTCCCCCTTGTTTCGCAACACAGCACGAATTTTTCTGCTGGTATCTCTGGCGTAAAAATCGTTGAAGTAATTCTTAATACCCGAAAAATCGCTCACTCCCTGCTCGCTGTCAACCCCATCTTCTATGGCGATAAACCGCACGTCATACTGGGGAAATGTTATTTCCATCAGCATTCCAGTCTGCAAATAATCTCTTCCAAGCCTGGATTGGTCTTTCACTATTACCGAATTCACTCTTCCATTCTCCGCCTCAACCATCATGCTTTTGAACGCTGGGCGGTTGAAATCAGAGCCAGAGTAGCCGTCATCTACATAGAATTTGCAGTTCTTGAAACCTCGGTCATCTGCGTATTTTTGCAGTATCATCTTCTGATTTATGATACTGTTAGACTCTCCTTTCTGCTCGTCCTCCTGGCTTAACCTGCAGTACAAAGCGGTTATTTGTTGGTTTGAATTTGTGTTTGTCATAGTTTTTGTTCCTTTTTCTGTTGTAATGGAGTGTTGAATAAGACGGATAGTGGTCAATCATGTTTCAATCTCGTTTTTCTTGTTTCGCCAAAAATCGTTGCTACGCAACCAAAGGCATTTTGACAAAACAAGAAAAATACGCTCCAAGTGGCTAAAACTGCCACTTTCCGCCGAGATATTCAACACACTCAATTTTTTCATTCAAACCGAATAGGATACGCCTATATCATACCCTATATTCAGTCGCAAGTCTATCACTAAATTGATAACTTTCAGCAAACTATCCGACCAAATATTTCAGCTTGTCTTTCGCCGAATGCTCGTCCTTAACATCAAAAACTGACATGACCGAATAGCTTGCTCCATCAACCTTGACAAAGTGAATTATAGCAGAGCAATGACTGTATCTGCTGGTTTTCTCCTCGTCAAACTTCATTACTGCGTTTAAGCAAATCTTTTGTTTTTTCATGCTCTCTCCTGTTAATGTTTTTCTTTGTTTTTGCTCCCGCGACCCACACGTAAACCGCATAGCACCGCCATTATCGCTATCTACGACACAGAGGTTTTGCGAAAGTGTGCAGTTACGACCCATAAACCTCAACCCTCGGAAACCGCCCAGCGGTCGGCGTTGCCGTCCGCTGTGAACCGCCTGTGGGGGTTGTTTTGACCCACAGGCTTTAACCTGCTACTTTTTCGACAGGGCAAAACTGCACTCATATCTGCTAAAAATGCTAACCCTACAAGTGGGCAATTTTCGCCCAACAGCGGGGTAGTTATGTCTTGTTGGTGCAACGATATGCCGTTGGTATAAATACTCTAACAACGGGCGTTATTTTGGCTCTGTTTTCCGTGAATTCAAGAAGGCAAGGAGGCAGACTTCTATAATCTTTACACTCTTACACCCTTGGGTTGTAAGCGCTGAGGTGATGATTTTTCGCTGTAGTGGCAATTCACTTGCCACGCAGGCGAAAAATCAGCCGTCGAAGCGTGAGCGACCACGAACGGTACTGTTGTCGTGAAATCCTAACTCGCCAAACACCACATCCATTGCCCTTTCAACTTGAAAGACTTCACCCGAAGATTGCTCTTAGCGGTTTTCAGCGTTCGTTCAGATATACCAAGGCTTTTTGCGTGTTTGTAGACTTCGTGTGCGGGCATGGGGTTTACTAAAATTTTTCGCAGTTCCTGCTCCATTTGTGCAGTCTTTGTTTGCACAGAAGCAGTTCCCGATAGCAACTCATCAACTGTGGTGTCACAATATCCATGCCAGTTGAATGTGCAGTTTTCTCCAAGCTCAAACGCAATAGACTTGCCCTCTGGAGCGAGATTGCTTTTGGCGTGGGCGGCAATTCGCAGACTTGGCTCTTCTCTCGACCTGCCCACCACAAGAATACTACGCACCGCCGCACTAAAATCTATCGACCCAAGCCCACGATACAACGCCTTTCCGCCCCTGTCCTTGTTCATGTGGCCGATTAGAATGACGGCACAGCCTGTTCGCTCTGCCATGCTACACAGTTGTTTGAACAATGGTCGCACTTCGTTTGCTCTGTGCATATCTACGCCGCTGCCAAGGTACGCCTGTATCGGGTCTAACACAACAAGTCGTGCGTTTGACCGAACCACGGCGTCCTCCAACCGCTCGTCTGACAAGGTTAGCCCACTTTCAGCTTCGTCTATGACCAACACCCGACTGCAATCTGCTCCGTAGGATTCCAGCCGAGGTTTGATGGTGTCTGCCAAGCCGTCCTCCGCTGTTTGGAAGATGACGTTGATGGGTTTTCTTGCGAGATTATGTTGTGGTAGCGGAGAGCCTGTGGTGAGCAAAGCCATTAGTGCCAACGCAAATGAGGTCTTGCCCTCCCCTGGGTCGCCCTGCAAAATTGTGACCTTGCCAAACGGAATGTACGGATGCCACAGCCAGTCTATCTCCTTACTGATGATTTCGTCCATGCTGATTAGTCTTGTTTCTTTCTTCATGTGTTTCCTCGTTTCTGGTTTTTGATCAAATAAAAAAGCTCATTGATGCATAACAAAACAAGCGAGTGCAGTCTAAGTTCTCGCTAAACTTGTTATGTATCAATGAGCTTGATTTTTTGCTTTTAGTAAGTGCCGAGTTTGCCGATTGGGCGATTCATTCGTCCATGAAGGCAAAAAGGCGTGAGCGATTTTCATTGGTTGTTGCTGACTGGCAACGATATTTTGTTGTTATAACTGATACAAAAAGAAACAATTGTTCTTTCTGCAAGTATATCACATCTTTTCTGGCTTGTCAATAGGTAAACCAAATATTTTTGTCTTTTTTGAAAAAATATTTTCTTTTGAGATTGAAATAAGAAAAATCTCGCTCTTTTCATTTTTTGTTGCTCTAAAGTGCCTATATATCAACAAAATCCGAAAATTATGTCTAAATATAGCTAAAAATATAAATTTTCTTCGAAAAATGCCTTGACAAAGGAAAATATGTGTGCTATAATTTGATTGTTAGGTAAATTATCTCATTTATTTATGAAAATAATACCAGTAATTTCAAACAAAACTCACCAAGGAGTGCGTATAAATGGAATACATTGGAACAGCCCGCCCATACATACATACATACATACATGCGCGTCCACACCATCTGCCGTGAAAAATGGCGGAGCTTTTGTTGCGGGCAATAATATCAACGACACGTGATAGCTATGTATTTTTTAGCTATTTTGTGTCGTTTTCTTCACAAATTCCAATAAAACACACGAGGTATTCACCATGAAAAAACAACATATTACTATAACAATTGCTCTTCTCGCAGTCGCCGTTATCATTGCTGTATCAGTCTTTCTCCTCACTCGCCCAACAGTGCGAGAATGGACAGGGGAGGACGCGGCGCACAACTCGGTCACAACACGAGGAATGTTCGGAATGACCCAGTACGGCGGGAACGCCGTCATCGCATTTGCCGACTTTATGTCTGCGCGGGAAAGCGTGTTTTGCTCCCGCCCGCAATGCCGTCACAACAGCCGCGATTGCTTCGCTTTTGACCTTGTGGCAACCTACCATGCCAACCATTTTGCCATTATGGGAGAGCATATTTTCTTCACGTCGGCAAGTTACGACCCCACCAGCGAATATCGCCATATCATCGATATTTTCGAGTCCACCTTCACCGGCGGGAATTTACGCAGCATTGCACGAATTGAAAGCGCCACACCTATTCGTGCGTGGACCTCCCAAATGATTGGCGGGTACTATATTTTGGGCATCGGCAACAGTGTTTCAAATTATCCAACACTTTTTTACGCCGTCATTGACCTAAGAACCGGAGAAATGTGGGAGGTTTATATTGATCAATTGGGTTATGGCAACAGTGTCCATTTTTTGGGCATGGCAGACGGCAAAATGTTTTTTGCCCATACATACACCACCATTCCTTTTACGGACGAAATGTTAATAAATGCCATTGATTGGGAAAGTCAACATTATTTGCAACAATATATGCGAATATCTATCCATGTTGCCAATTTTCAAAGCCAAAATATTACCGATTGGCATCCAAATTTCACGGAATATGTTGGATTTTATCCGGACAGAATGCAAATATTGGGTTTTGAAATTACTGAACATGGCGTGATAGTATTAACTAATACAACAACAGAAAGTGGTTTTATTACAAGTTACGCACTGCACCACCTTGACACCGGTGAAGTTTTGCGCGAATTTGACTTTAACAACGCTTTCCCAAGAGCATATGGCGATTATATGTTTTTGTGGTTTTTTTATCACTACGAAGTTTTTTGTTTGCTTACAAATGTTGCCAGACCCATACCAGAATTAAGTGAACGGCTTCCTAATAACAACTGGGATAGGTTTCGACCAATGATGATGCCAACTATGGATATTGTGATTTTCCACGAGTTTAATCCATATGATGCAACTATACAATTGCGAAATCTTTCCCATTTCGTGACAATGGCAGACTTGTTCAATTCCGGTATAAGAGAAATGCGTACTGTCTATCACTCGCCCCATTGGCGAACATTAAATTAGTTTTTGTCGTAAAAAACACAAAAAACAGGGCTTGCAAAGCAAGCTCAATAAAACTAAGGAGGTCATAACCATGACCAAAAAAAGAAAGTTCTACCTATCTTTTGTTCTATCCCTTGCACTTGTTATGTTGCTTGGGACGCTTGCTGTCGGTGCGAGACAAACTCAAACCGAAAGGATTTTCACCCTTGGCAACAATGCCACTTATGAAGCTCATGCTTCTGTTAGTAGTTCAAACCTTACTGTTGCGCGTGTCCGCATTGATGCTAATCGTGGTGCGTCAATCACTCGGATTGACTTCCCAGTGACGGCGTATATGCAAAACGGCAATACAAGAAGAACTGCTAATATGAATTATACCGCATTCTTCAATACGAATATCCAAGGCTGGCATTTTCGTGAAGTTAATCGTAACAGAGCATATATGATTAGTGCTGCAGGTGCAACTAACCAATTCCAGGTTTTTGAAATCAATATGCGCAACCCAAATGGGGTAGTTTTCTGCCCTCGATTTAATGGTCATAGAAGTGCACAGTTAGAACGTGCACACACCGTTAGAGTTTGGCGTTAGTTCTACCACACAAGGCTAATTAGCCTTACATTTACGACAAAAACGCACCGTCCAACGCCGATTTTCGGCGTTGGATATGTGTCGTTATGCAGGTATTAACATAACACACCAAAAGAGGTATTTACTATGAAAAACAAAGTTGCACTTTTGCTCACTATTGCATTACTTATTTTAATTATTCCCACTACACTATTTTTGCCGGCTTGTAATACTTCCAATATGCCCGAAACCACCATTGTATGGGCGCTTCCAGACCTAACATTTACTGAACAAAATTTCATGTGGCCGGGGTATCCTTTAATTGAGGAATGGGAACAAGCGGTAGTTCGCGCCATTCGTGAAAGGGGCGGCGATTTTCGGGTGCACTTTGTAACAATTGGGTCAAGCGATAACTATACATATTTCACCAGAGAAATGAACTTACACCCTTGGTATACTGATGTTTTAATAGATGTAATCGACGAAGGACACCAAATTGATATAATTACTGTCTTCAGTAGGAATACTGATTCTATGGCGACGGCAGCATCAGATGCTTATTTTCAAATGTATCAAGCAGGATTAACACTTGCTTTATGCGATTTTTTGCAAAGTGAAGATGGAAGAGTGATATATGAAACATTCCCCCCTGTGGTTTGGGATGCTATGCGAATAGGCGGCGAAATACATGGTTTTCCCGTTGGTAATCCAATGAATATTGGAGCAGGATTTATCATATGCAGAGAATTAGCAGAGCAAATTGATACTTCTTTGCTAACAAACAACCTTGTAGATGTTGCAAAAGTATTTGAAAACCATGATATAACCTTTGATAGCCGGTGGGTGCATCCGCATTTTTTCGATATGATAAATATTTTACCTGGCATTGCTATTTCAAACGGAGAAATACTTCAATTTTATGAAGAGTATCTTGTTGCAAGATATTTTGAAGGAATATCGTTGATGGAAGGTCACGATATGTTTAGACAGCCATGGGTACCACCGAGTATCCAATTCAATCATATTGAGTACGAGTACAAATTGTGGCAGAGCGAAGAAAATATGTTAGTTTTTGTGTCTGACTTTGAAACAGTTGCAACGGAAACTTCAGCGGTGGTGATTAACCCTGATTCTGAGTTTGTCGAAGAAATTTTGCAATTGATGGTTTGGCTACGCACAGACCGAGAATTTGCCAATTTATTTACATATGGTGTGGAAGGCGTACATATGAAATATGATAATGGATTAGCATTTGATTACTTGAGATACTGCGAGGATGATGAATTTGAAAACGGGTATTTTTTGACGTTTTATAACTTGTTTTTCGGCACAACCTTAATTGCTGCAGCACCAAACGCTTGGGGAGCGGACCAGCGTGTTGTCATCGAACAACGCAGACGTCATTACGATGTTTTAGAACCTGCACCGCACACAGGTTTTCGCTTTGATAGAAGAGGATGGGAAGAATTGATAGTACAACTTTATAAGATTGAATTCAGCTATAGCAGGCGATTACATGACTGGGAAGAAACCGCTGACGGGCTGTCTTGGCGAGCTGGATATACGAATACTGATTTAATTGCTGGCACAGACCCCAACTGGCGTGAAACCCTTGCCAGTCTGAACGCCGACCTGCGTGCGGCAGGGATAATGGAACTTGTGGAAGAGGTGCAGCGACAGTTTGACGAGTGGTATGTGCTGCATTCTCCGGTGAATAGGTAGGATTGTATATGAAACTTGAAATCACAGGCTTAACGAAAAACTACGGCACACTCCGTGCGTTGGACGGGTTCTGTTTTACGGCAGAGTGCGGGGTGTATGCTATCCTTGGACCGAACGGAGCGGGAAAGTCCACGCTAATCAACATCATCACTCAAAACCTTGCAGCAGATAGCGGCAAGGTTCTTTGGGATGGGGCGGAGGCGGCATCTCTTGGGGGTGCGTTCCGTGAAATTCTTGGGTATATGCCACAGCAACAGCAGATGTATCCGCGATTTTCGGTGGAGCGATTTTTGTACTACATTGCCGCCTTAAAGGGCTTGGAGAAGCCGGAGGGGCAGATAAATCAGCTGATAGAACTGTGCAATTTGGGGGAGCACCGGAAGAAGCGATTAGGTGCGTTGTCCGGCGGGATGAAACAACGGGTGCTGATAGCACAGGCGCTGTTGGGCGACCCGAAGTTGGTCATTCTCGACGAGCCGACGGCAGGATTAGACCCGAAAGAGCGGGTGCGGATACGGAATTTGATTGCGAAAGTGGGGCTGAATCGCATTGTGCTGATTGCCACCCACATTGTGTCAGATGTGGAGCTTATCGCCCAGCAGGTGCTATTCATGAACAAAGGCGTGCTGGTGGAAAGCGGCGGGGTGGAGGAGCTTTACGCCAAAATGGAAGGCTTGGTTTGGGATGTGGTCGTTCGGGGCGAGCAGGTGGAGGCAATGTCGCAGTGCCACAGGGTGGTGAACATCACCCAGCAGAAGGACGGAATCCACCTGCGCATCGTGTCGGATAGCCCCGTGGAGGGCGGCGTGGCGGTCGCTCCCTGCCTTGAAGATATGTACTTATATCTCTTGGGTGACATATGATGAGGGAATATATTGATGTTTTAATCGCAGAGTGGAAGCGTGTGCGGGTGGCTTTCGCTGTGATTGTGATTTTGGCGGTGGTTGCTCCTGTTTTGCTGATTTTGGGGGAGCAGTCCCGCTTTGACGACGACTGGGGGCGTGGCGGGTTTACTGCCGCCAGCTACAGGGCGGCGTGGCGTGAAATTGGTGATGACCCCAACATAGGCGAAACACTCCAGCGGCGATATGATGCGGTTTCTGCACGGATTTGGGCAGGCTGGGGCTGGGTTGGCGAAGATGATGACAGGCAGCTTGTTTACGAAGAATGGGAGCTTACTCACTTCACAGGGGAGTTGTTCGCAGAGCAGCAGTTACTGCGATTTTTGCTCCGCCAATTGGACGAGGTGAACACTTACAGCGATTTTCTTGACAGAGTGCAAGAGCGGGCGGAAAATTTGCAGGCAGGGTCAATCTTTGGCATAGAAGATGGCTTTGGACTGCGGAATGTTCAGCGAACAGCAGAAGATTTCGCTCGACTTTACCAGGTCACGCCAACCTTTGATGTGGCGTCCGGAGCACAGATGATTTTCGGTGGCTTTGGGGTGGACTGGCTTGGGCTGATTGGGCTTGTGGTGTTCATGGCGGTGCTGGTGCTAAGCGAAAAACCGTCTGCGAAGTTGCTGAACTCGGCTAAATTGGGACAGCGAACTCTTACCGTGGCAAAAGTTAAGCTGACGGCGTTTTTTGCCTTGCTTTTGTCTGCAACCCTAACCCTTGTGGCCATTGGCACAGCAAGCATTCACTATGGTCTTGGCGACCTTTCCCGACCGATTCAATCGGTATTTTTGGGCGCACCGTATATTATCTCGGTTGGCGGGACGATTCTCGGTTTGTTTGCCCTGCGATTCGGAGCGTATTTATGTTGGGGGCTGCTCTTGTTTTTCATCTGCCGCAAGGTGAAAAATGTCGGCAGTTTGGTTGCGATAGCAAGTCTTTTCCTTGCCACAGGAACGCTTTTGCACGCCGCAATCGCGTCATATTCTTACCTGAACATTTTCAAATATGTGAATCCGTACACCTTGCTTTCGCCGACGAATTTGCTGGTGTCATATGTGAACTTGAATCTTTTCGGACAGCCGGTAAATTTGCTTGCATCTATGGTCGGAACTATGGCTGTGTTGGCGGTTTTGTTGGCAATTTTACTTGTGGCAAAGCCTGTATCAGAAGCAAAATCGGTGAAATTCGCCCTGTTTTCCTCGAAAAGCAAGCCCCGAAAATTCAGCACACGGCTTTTCATTCACGAGAACTGGCGGCTGTACATTGGAGCAGGTGCAGTGGTGCTGCTATGCGGAATGATGCTTGTGCAGGGGGCAAGATTCCACTATATCCGCCCACGAATCGCCCCGGAGGAGGGGGAATTTCGGGCGGTTGTCGCCTATGCGCAGGGGCTTGAAACGGAGGAGCGGCAGGAGTGGGTAGCGCAGGAACTGGAGCTTCACGGGTACAGCCACTCCCCACGCGCGGTGGCGATACGCCGACTTGCGGAGCGACTGGCATACCTTGACACCCAAGATGGCGGGGAGCTTGTGTATGAAACAGGCTGGCTGTTCGCCATGGACGAAGGCGAGAATTTGGTGAACGCCGTTATCCTTGCCATGGTGCTGATTTTGCTTGCCATTGCAGTGCGGGAACAAACTTTTGTGGCTCTTGTTCGCTCCACCAAACACGGACAGGTTAGGCTTACAAGAACGAAACTGCTGACCCTGTTTGGTGCGGGGAGCATTGCCTATGTGATTGCATTCGCTCCCACTTTGTGGCGGGCGGTGCAACTGTTCGGTCTTGATAGCTGGAGTGCAGCGGCACTGTCTATCCCCGAATTTGCAGGGAACGCAATGCCACTGTGGGCTGTGCTGGCGGTATTTTACGCCGTGAGATTGGTGGCGGTGTATGCGATTTGTGGGTTGGTGTACGCCATAAGCAAGCGAGGCGCGGTGTTCGGACTTGTGGTGAGTGTTGGGGTGTTTGTGTTACCCTTGGTGCTGTTGGGGTGAAAGCATTTGAATATAACAAAACCGCTCCTTTTGCAAATGAGCGGTTTTGATTATTTGTATCCTATTCGGTTTTGGATTTCTTCGTTTAGGATATTACGCTTTCGCCGTCGGGGGGTGTTTTGTCTATAGACGTTCAAATTTTATTTTCTCCAACTCCAACATCCATATCTTCGCATCAAGTCCGCCGCCGTATCCGGTCAGACTGCCGTCGCTCCCCAGCACGCGGTGGCAGGGGACGATGATTGATATTGGGTTCGCGCCTACCGCACCGCCCACTGCCTGCGCGCTCATGCGGGCAAGCCCACGGCGGGTGGCGATGGTGCGAGCAAGTGCGCCATATGTACTCGCTTTCCCGTGGGGGATTGCGAGGAGAAGCTCCCATACCTCACGGCGGAAAGCTGTAGCGATTGCACTTGCGGCAGTATCCATTGGAGGGAGAAAGGAGGGAACGCTTCCTGCGAAATATTCGTCTAACCAGCGGACAGCGGCGGTGATGGCGGGGCATTCCGTGGGGTTATCCTCGAACTGCCGCCTGTGTGCAGGCAAGTATAGCCCGGTCAGCGCGCCGCCCTCAGCGGTAAGGGTGATTTGCCCTAATGATGAGGGGTAGTGGTGTGTTGTCATTGTCCAATCCTAAACAAATCATGATTATTAAGAATAAGCGAGCTGTATAAAAACAAAACGTCCGATCCGGCTGTGAAACCAATCAGCTCTGCCATTTCGCTTGTAAACGCCGAACGCAAATCAATCAGCCATATATTATCATAACTTTCGCTGAGAGAAAGCAGAGGAGCAATGCTTGAACCAAAGGAATCACGGAAAAGGTATAGGTTTCGTCCTGTGTTGTTTCCTGTTTCTAAGCGAATAAGGGTCTGAGGACCACGCAGGAAAATATTATACGGGTCAATACTGGGAAAGCCGTGGCGGGGGTCTGTCTTGTCATAAATCGGCCCCCTTGCAAAAGTGTTATTGGCGTGATTCCAATACCACGCCGTTACACCCTCTACTTGATGAACACGCATTGGCTCTTGCGGCATAGGCATTGCCAGTTGCTGATAATACACTCCATGCCAGTATCCAACGTCGATTATTGGCGTTGGAGCAGGGTTAGCAAAGCCTATTTCCTGTGACAGTCTATCCATCACTCCCCACAGGCGGGTTTGACACCAGTGCAAATCGGTGCGGTAAAAGTCGTCTACTGTTAGAGTGTCCGTTAGGTCAATCATGTTTACCCCGGACGGTAAGTCCGCACCAATAATCTCTGCTCCACGATGAGGACACAGCCCCATGTTCGCAAAGCGAGTGAAGTAACTTTTGTCGGGTATTATGGCAAAGTGCAAATTTAGTCCATCAAGGTCACGCTGTATAATTTGTGTTAGTCGCAGGGCGGTTAGTTCATACTGCCGTTCGTCCATTGGAACAAAACTGGCAATGCCATAATCGGGATGAAAAATCAATCCCCCCATATCTGATTGACGGAAAACGTTAAATGTCATCCAAGACCGCACCCGCCGCATTTGCTCACGAAAAACAAAGTTGTCTGCGGCAAAGTCGTTAAACTGCCCGGAAAATGTGCTGTCCATAAAGATTCTGCTGTTAAACCCCTCTCGCCGAGTGGGGAGAATTGCCGCCGGTCGCCGCTCGCTGACGATAATTTCGGGAGTGGTGATAAAGGCATTAAGCAACACAAAAGCGGCAATGATAATGCAAAACACCGATGTTGTGATGATGGGTATTGTTTTTTTTGCTTTTTGTGTGGTCATGGTTTCTCCGTTTGTGGGGATTTTGTTGTATATTGGTAGGGGCGACCCTTGCGGTCGCAAGCTAAGATGGTTTTTTGTGGCAATGTGTCTTTGTTGTCTTATATCAATGAAAAAACATTGTCATTGCGGGCTACGACCCGCAATCTCATGATAATTTTGACTTCAACTTAACTTAAAATGACATGAGATCCCGCATCGGGGTGCGGGATGACACAGTTTTTCATGTGATTTTTATCAACAAATAGGTGGAGTTTTACCCAAACCCATATTATCCCATATTAACTTGCGGGCGTTGGGGGCGACCCTTGCGGTCGCCTGTTTGTTAGGTGATACCACCACCGCGGGCAACCGCAAGGGTCGCCCCTACAGAGGAAGATACTAAAAACCTAAAACCTTGCGTATATCAGCGGATTAAACGTCCCCGTAGCAAGGAATGCTGTTGCAAGCAGTAAGCACCCGCCAACTGCCACAGGCTCAAGCCATCGCACCCCACGGTGGGCGAAAATCTTTTTCGGCAACGGGGTAGAGCCTATCATCGCTATGGCTATAATCACCGCATAGCTCCGCAGGTAGTGCAGGGACAGCGGCCCGATTAGGCTGGTTGCGTTAAAGACGTTGTAATTGCGGAAAAACATGAAGCTGATGACCACAATGATAATCATATACAGGTGCTGAAACACCTTTGGCCAGCGTGGCAGAGTTTTGTTCAGCACTTTTTTCTCTATCATAATCAGGACAACGAAGTACAGCCCCCAAAAAATGAAATTCCACGCCGCTCCCTGCAAAAATCCGATAAGAAACCACACAACAAACACGTTCAGCCACTGTCGCCTGCGGTTGCCTCCTAAGGGGATATACACATAATCTCGCAGCCACATTCCAAGGGAAAGGTGCCACCGCCGCCAAAACTCGGTAATGCTTTTGGCGATAAAGGGATAGTTAAAGTTTTCGACTATGCGAATGCCGAACATTCGCCCAAGTCCGATTGCCATGTCGCTATACCCGGAAAAGTCGAAGTACAGGTGCAATGTGAAGATAAAAGAACGCATTACAAAGGCAAAAACGCTGTATTCCAAACCGAGATAATGGTTCAGTTGCCACAAAGACTGCCCAAGGAAGACCACCTTACCGAGCCCTACTGTAAAGCGGGTGACACCTGCATAAAAGTCATCAAATGTGTGCCGCCGCTCCTCAAGTTGGGGGATAATGTCCGAGTAGCGGACGATTGGTCCTGCCATCACCTGCATAAACAGCATTACGTAAGTGGCAAGGGTGAACGGGTTCTTCTGAACCTTCACATCTCCGCGGTACAGGTCGATATTATAGCTGAGTAGCTGAAAAGTGTAAAAGCTGATACCAAGCGGCACGATAATGCGTAGTGGATGAACCGTTCCCTCGCCAAAAATAAGGTTTATATTATCAATGAAAAAGTTTGTATATTTGAAATACACAAGGGTGGAAATAGCGGTGAGGATACTTAGGATAAGTGCGATTTTTTTCGCTTTGCCATGGGTTTTGTTGATAACCAGTCCCCACAGCCACGCCGCCAGCACCTGCGCAAGGATAACGATTAGATAGTTAATCCCCGCCCAGCCATAGAATATTATGCTTGCAACCAGCAAAATCATGTTGCACAGCTTGATACTGAAAAAGTTTCTGCCAAATTTGCTCTCGCCTACGGAGGGGCGGACAACCCGCACCAAAAGCACCGCGGCGAAATACACCACCAATATGGCAGGGAGAAAATAAAACAGAAAGGGAATGCTTGAAAACATCATGTGATGTGTACCTCGTGGGTTGTGGGGGGGAGAGAAAAAAATTTTTGTTATCTACCAACAATAAAAAAACAGGAGAGGGGCAAAACCCCTCCCCTGTACGTGGATATTGTTATTGAATAGTTATCAAACCACCGCCATTGTCGTTGTTTTCATAGTTGTTTTCATCGTTGATTTCATCGTTTTCAACCACAATGCCATCGTTCAAATCGAAGTCAATATCAGGTAGCATGCCACCAGGGAAGCCTCCGCCGGGGAAACCGCCGTCGTTTTCGCCGCCAGGACCTGTTCCGTCACCGATAAAGAATTCACTTAGCCTTCCCTGAACTCCAAGAACTTCGCGGAAAGCGTTTTGCATTGCTGTGGCTTGTGCAGTTGTACCAGAGAATACAAGCACATAGTCGCCAGCATACATAACAAAAGAACGATCCGGCCATGCACAGACATTCCAACGCGAATAATAATCAGCCTCAATCCAATTAGCAATTTCCGAAGCGTTACCATTTACGCGGAAAAGGGTCATTCTGTTAGCAACGTTCATCACCAGGTTTGTTCTGTAAGAATGTTCTTGAACGGTTTGGAACCTATCCCATGTTAAACCGGTTGTGTTACGAACATTATACTCATTGATATAGAAAAATTCATCTTCTCTCATATTTGCGTTCATCACATCGTTTCCGGTAAGGTTAGAGTTGGCTTCATCATAAATTGCGTCTAACAAATCGTCCAAATTGTCGTAGTCATGAGATGGTTCGTCATTTCCATTGCCGCATCCTGTAAAGGCGAACAGCCCGACAGTCAGCATCATAAGCAATGCAAGTAGTAGTGCAAGTTTTTTCATCGTGGTAAATCTCCTAAAGGTTGTATTTTATTTGTGGGCGAAACCCATCATCGGCATTATATCACTTAATTTTCTTCCAGTCAATAGGTTTTGTCGATTGTTTAAGAAAGGTTTTAGAATTAGACATAATAAGGGCAGAAAATGGGCTTGCGGTTTTTCTACATAGATTTTACCCCAAAGAGAAGTGATTATACTCGAATAACTGTAAAATCGGCCTAAATTTTGCGAGGATGTTTTTTGCTAATCAAGGCAGGAGGAGGGCGAATATCGGCAATATTTAACCGACAACCAACGATGAGTAGCGAAAAACAGACCGCAAATCTTGACCGATTTTACAGTTATTCGAGTATGTTACATGGAAAAAAATACAAGGCGGTTATGGTGAACCGCCCTGTAAATTATTTTTTTGGCTTGCCCTCTTTGCCCCACAACTGCGCACGAGCGTACTCCATGTACTCTTCTCGCAGAGAATTCTGCTCCTCAAGCTCACTCGGGGAGAGAGGGGCGAGCTTTGCTTTTCGCCCAAGTTCGTTTATTCGGTCGATTTTTTCTTGTTTCATTCGCGTCACGTGCAAGGGCGGCCACGCCGCAGGGAGCAAAATAGATGCATCCCGCATTGTTTTCCCTATTCTCACGCGTCCTTTCGGTTATATTTTGCACTCTCTATTGGCTTATATCCAAGGTTTGGCGGTATAGTGCCGCAAACTTTTCGCGCTTTTTCTCACAGGTTTGACGCATTTTCACGATTTGCTCACGGCTGAAGCGTCCGTGGTCGCCTTCGGTAAGCGAGCCTTTGTACATTCTGTCAAGGGTGAGGGCATAATCAATATCAACTGAGGATAAATCAAGCCCCTTTTTTACCATCAGCTTGTTTTCTTCGCCACGCGAAAGCAGGTCAACTGCCTCAATGCCCATGCGAGATGCCACCACACGGTCACGAAGTGTAGGCGAACCACCACGAACCACATGCCCAAGGCGAGTCAGGCGAGTTTCAATCCCGGTTCGCTCTTGAATTTTCTGCACAATGCCCTCGGAATAGCCCTCGACACCCTCTGCCACCATGATGATATAGTGACGTTTCTTGTTCTCCTTTCCACGAATAATTTCAGAGAACATCCACTCTTCATCAAAATTCACCTCGTTGGTCACAATTTGTGCCGCCCCGGTGGCAAGCCCTACATGAAGGGCAATATATCCCGCACGCCGCCCCATAACCTCCACCACGTTGCAACGGAAGTGAGATTCACAAGTATCGCGTAGGCGGTCAACCATGTCCACCGCGGTGTTCATGGCGGTGTCATAGCCGATTGTGTACTCGGTGGCGGTCATGTCGTTGTCGATTGTACCCGGAATGCCCACGACTGCAAGTCCGTGCTGTGATAAGTCGTGCAGTCCGCGGAGCGTGCCATCTCCGCCGATGCCGATAATGGCATCAAGCTCCAGTTCGCGGGCGCACTTGTATCCCTCTGCAACACCCTCGGGGGTGCGGAAGTAGTCACACCGCGCAGAGTACAAAATCGTACCTCCGGTGTTGATAATGTTTGACACGTCACGCATTTTGAACTCTTTGACGTTTTTTTCAAGCAAGCCCTTAAAGCCCTCGTAGATGGCTACGACTTGTATCCCGCTACCGATTGATTGCCGTACTACTGCACGCACGGCGGCGTTCATGCCGGGCGCATCTCCGCCAGAGGTTAGTACCCCAACTCTTTTTACATTTTCCATGGTTCGCGCCACGCGCAAGGGCGGTCACGCCGCAGGGAGCAAATAATACCTCCCGCATTGTTTTCACCATTCTCACGCGTCCTTTCAATCATTGTTTTCGAATTCTTGTCCTCGTGTTTTGTACGGATAGTATAGCATAATATTTGTGATAAGTCAAGAAAATTTTCGTTGGGCGTCCAGCGTCCAGCGGCGGCGGGTAGAGGGAGGGTTCTGCCCCCGTGTCCCTATTCCCCCGCCTCATATCGCTGTGTCACACGGCATTTCGCAACCTTGCGACCTTTGTGTGTCAAGTAAAATTCATCGTCAAGGGTATACGACAGCAAATGCTCGAAAATCGCTTCATCCCTACGCATTGATGTGAATTTTTTCAAGATTACAAAAGAGGCTTTTGGTGAGTTTGACTGTATTTCGTTTTGTTGTATTTTGAACACATCGTCTTTAAGAATCGTTAATTGAGGAAAAAGTAGTCCTTTTTTTGAGAGCGAAATCCAAATTATCTCAGCTTTAACTTTTCCATTTTGATATAGTCCTGTATCTTGCTCTTCTTTCAACTCAACATCATACACACCATAATGTTTAGCCGCATGGCGGTGTCTTATGTTAGGAACAAGGCAGCTCGCCAAAAAACCAACAACCATAGCAACGCACGCAACCACAACAAGGAAAGACTCTTGCGTTCTCGCTAAAATAGCAAGTGATTCAAAAAGCACAATAGGAATAAAAAACAAAAAAGGCGTAAAATGAAGCAAACTCATTCTTTTTCGCATTGCATTTTTGCATATCACGCAATGTTTTGTAAAATTGCGAATTCCAGCACTTAGGCCGGTTTCATACCCACACCATGGACATAGTTTTTTGAACATATTTTTTACCTTAATTTCGTTGCAGTGGAAAAGGGGGATTTCTTCCCCCGTTTCCCCCTATTCCCCCGCCTCATATCGCTGTGTCACACGGCATTTCGCAACCTTGCGGCCTTTGTATGTCAAGTAAAATTCATCGTCAAGGGTACACGATAGTAAATGCTCAAAAATCGCTTCATCCTTACGCATTGATGTGAACTTTTTCAAGATTACAAAGGTGGCGTGGTCGGAGTCATCTTTTACACTGCCGTTTGCTTTTTCGATGGCGAATACATCTGCACGAACAACGAACAACTTCGGCAGAAATAGCCCACCGGCAGAGCGTGGTAGCCACTCGATTTGCGATTTGAATTTGGTGAGTTTGTATTTTTCGATTAGCTCATCAATGTTGTCCGAAACCCCGAACCGCCTTTTGTTGGGCACAATCCCCAAGAACAGCAGGGCGGGAAATGTAAATATCAAAATACCTACAACGTCGTTTGGCATTTGTACCGAAGTTAGAAATAATCCCATAAAAATCAGATAAACTAAGATACAGGGTATCCAAATAGCAGACATGCAAATTTTATTGCCGCAATGTGGACACGAAGTTAGCATTGTTGAACTTCGCGCCTTATACCCACACCATGGGCATAGTTTTTTGAACATAAATTTTTACCTTAATTTCATTGTAGGGGTGTTATTTTCTCGCCTTACGGGGAAATGAATTCCCCTTCATGGCGAGAAAATAACACCCCTCAGCACACTAAACTACACTAATCTCAAAATCCTCGTCCTCGTCGTCCATGTCAAGAATGTCCTCGTCGGCTTCTAACAGGTCGCCGGCATCTTTGCGGGCACGGATTTTTTCTTCGATTTCTTGCCGAATGCTTGGGTTTTCCTCAAGGAAAACTCGGGCTTTTTCTTTGCCCTGTCCAAGGCGAGTACCCTCATAACCAAACCATGCCCCGCTTTTTTCAACGATGCCAAGAAGCACACCAATATCAATGATTTCGTTGGTTTTGCTGATGCCTTGCCCATATAGAATGTCAAACATGGCAACCTTAAACGGCGGTGCGACTTTGTTCTTCGCCACCTTGCAGCGAACACGATTGCCATAGCTATCTGTGCCGGTTTTCAGAATCTCGTCACGGCGAACATCAATGCGTACGCTGGCATAAAATTTCAAGGCTCGTCCGCCGGTGGTAACTTCGGGGTTGCCGTAGCTGACCCCCACTTTTTCACGCAATTGGTTGATGAAAATCACCATTGCGTTGCTTTTGGCTATACTGCTGGACAGCTTTCGCAATGCCTGTGACATTAAGCGGGCGTGGAGTCCCACATGGCTTGCACCCATATCTCCGTCAATTTCTGCCTGTGGCACGAGAGCCGCTACCGAGTCCACAACAACAACATCCACCGCCCCTGAACGAACAAGGGCTTCGGTGACTTCAAGGGCTTGTTCGCCGCTGTCCGGTTGTGACACTAACATAGACTCGATGTCCACTCCCAAAACCTTTGCGTATGTAGGGTCAAGGGCGTGTTCTGCGTCAACAAACGCCGCCACACCACCGCTTTTTTGCACTTCGGCAACTGCGTGAAGGGCAAGGGTGGTTTTCCCTGATGATTCAGGGCCATAGATTTCGATAATTCTGCCTCGTGGCAGCCCCCCCACCCCCAGTGCCATGTCAAGAGAAAGCGACCCTGTGGACACAGTGGACACTGCCATGGCGTTGTTTTCGCCTAATTTCATGATTGTGCCAGCACCGAATTTTTTCTCTAACTGAGTTATAGCGGTGTCTAACGCTTTTTTCTTTTCGGCTTCAGTGGTTTTGATGGTAATTGGTTCAGCTTTTTTTGCTGCTTTTGGCATAATAGTTTCCTCGTGAATGAAATTAAGAATTAAGTATGAATACGGTAGGGCACGACGAACTGTAGGGGCGAACTGTGTTCGCCTGTTTGTACTGAACAAGCGACACATTGTTGTAGGGGCGGGTTTCGGATTTTGTGCCCGCCCAATGTTAGGTGCGTGCCGCTCAAGCGGACGACCGGGGGCGGTCGTCCCTACGGGGTGCTGTGCGGGTTTTGTTGTCCTGTAGGGGCGGGCATTGTGCGTCCGAAAACACCCGTCACTCACTTCGTTCGTGCCACCCTCTCCCCAAAAGAGGGCTTGGGTGCGGTGCGCCCTTGACCTTATTCCCCTTCCTTGGGAAGGGGTGGCAGTCGGTGGTGTTCCGACTGACGGGGTAGGTTTACTCTGCACCGCTTGAACGGGCGGCAGGGTGCGGTGCGTTTTCGTGTCAGCCTGCCCCGCACTTGATGCGGCGTGTGTTTTGCCCTTGACCTTTAATTGTCAATTGTCAATTGTCCATTGTCAATTGTCCATTGTCAACTGCCCCACCCTACTTCAACCCACAACATTTCTTATATTTCCGTCCGCTACCGCAGGGGCATTCATCGTTATCCCCTATGCGATCCTCTTTTTTGATGACTTTTGGCTGTTGTATCGGGCCTCCTGCTTGTGGGGCGGGCATTGCTCCGGGAGCATTTGCCATTCCTTCGCGGGTGATACGCGCGCCGCTTCGCCGCTCCACGTTTTGGTTTGGCTGAACCGCAAGAAGCATACGAATTGTGTCCTCACGAATAGCGGACACCATCTCGTCAAACATATCACCACCTGCAATACGATACTCGTTTAGAGGGTTCCGTTGGGCATGAGCATGAAGTCCTACGCTACCACGCAAATCGTCCATTGCATCAAGATGTTCTTCCCACTTTCTGTCCACATTATTAAGCAGAACAACACGCTCCACCTCGGAAAAATCCACCCCTGTTTTCTCTGGGCTAAACATTTCTTGTTTGGCGGCAATTGTTTCGGCAATGCGTTGGTGCATAAGCTCTGTTACACCTTCCGGAGTTTGCCCTGCAGGCTCTTTCAGGTCGTCCTCACGGAATACGATGCCCATATACTGCTGGCGCAGACCGGCAACGTCCCAGCTTGCCTCTTCCCCGCCCATATACGTGCCAACAGCGTCTGCCACCCACTTATCAATCATAGTAAGAATGGTTTCGTGCATATTTTTGCCGTCAAGCACCTCGCTACGTTGCTTATAGATAATAATCCGCTGTTGGTTCATTACATCATCAAAATTAAGGGTTTGATAACGTCGTTGGAAGTTATCGCCCTCAAGGCGTTTTTGTGCAGTTTCAATCATGTTTGAAATCATTTTAATGTCAACTGCTTGCTCTTCATCACGCCAAATAGTGTCCACCATGCCATGAATTCGGTCGCTGCCGAACAGGCGAAGCAGGTCATCTTCCATGGAGATGAAGAATCTGCTTTCTCCGGGGTCGCCCTGACGCCCTGCACGACCACGGAGCTGATTGTCAATACGACGGCTGTCATGTCGCTCTGTACCAAGGATAAACAGCCCCCCCGCCGACACAACTTCCTTGTATTCAGGCTCGATTTCACGGCGATATTTCTCGTACAAGTCTTTGTACACCCCTCGTGCCTTAAGCACTTCGTCGCTCACCGACTGGGAAGAGCCAACCGCCAACCCGATAACCTCTTCAGGGTACTCCTGCTTACGCATTTCGGCTTTCGCCATATGCTCGGCGTTGCCCCCAAGCAAAATGTCCGTACCACGTCCCGCCATGTTAGTAGCGATTGTCACTCTGCCAAGTTTACCTGCAAGGGCAACGATTTCCGCCTCTTTGTCGTGATATTTGGCGTTTAGCACCGTGTGCTTAATCCCCTCTTTTTTCAGGCGGACAGACAGCTCTTCACTTTTGTCAACTGTGACAGTACCAACCAGCACAGGTTGCCCCTTAGCGTGGCACTCTTTTATCTGCTCCACAATGGCGTTCTGCTTGCTTTTAGCATTTTTGAACACCATGTCGTTGTGGTCTTCACGAATCATGGGGCGGTTAGTGGGAATTTCCACTACGTCAAGATTGTATATTTCCTCAAATTCTTTCTTCTCAGTGAGTGCCGTACCCGTCATACCGGACAACTTTTTGTACATACGGAAATAGTTTTGATATGTGATAGTGGCAAGGGTCATGTTCTCGCGGTCAATTTTAATGCCCTCTTTTGCCTCGATAGCTTGGTGCAGTCCGTTAGAGTAGCGACTGCTTGGCTTAATACGCCCTGTGTACTCGTCAACAATAAGCACCTTGTTGTCCTGCACCACATAATCCTCGTCACGCTGTTTCAGTCCGTAGGCGTGAATGGCTTGGTTCACATGGTGGGCGATGGTGGAGTTTTCCGAGTCGGATAGGTTGTCAATGGCGAAATATTCTTCGCACTTTTTAATGCCCCGTGCAGTTAGCAGAACGCTTTTGTTCTGCTCGTCAACGATGTAATCTCCGTCAATGTCCTCTCCTTCGCTGTCCTCTTTTGAACCCAGCTTTTTAATGCGATGTTGCTTCATACGGCGGACAAGTTTGTCTGTGCGGTCGTACAAGTCGGACACTTCTTCCCCAGGCCCTGAAATAATCAGAGGAGTGCGCGCCTCGTCCACAAGAATACTATCCACCTCGTCCACAATAGCAAAGTCAAAATCACGGTGTACCACCTGATTTTTGTATGTGGCTTTGTTGTCACGAAGATAGTCAAATCCAAGTTCGTGGTTGGTGGAGTATAAAATGTCGCTATTATACGCCGCCTGTTTCTCCTCTTTTGACATAGCGTGAATAACCAAGCCTGTGCTCAAGCCAAGAAAGCTGAAAACACGCCCCATTTCTTCCGCTCCCATACGGGCAAGGTACTCGTTCACAGTAACAACGTGAACCCCTTTCCCTGCAAGGGCGTTAAGATAGGCGGGCATGGTGACGGTAAGGGTTTTCCCCTCTCCCGTTTTCATTTCCGCAATTCGTCCTTGGTGTAGCACAATGCCGCCCATCAGCTGGACGGTAAATGGGCGCTTGCCCAACACCCGTGCCGCCGCCTCGCGTACAAGGGCAAAGGCTTCGGGCAGAATGTCGTCAAGGGTTTCTCCGTCGGCAATGCGAGCTTTTAGGGTGTCGGTCATGGCGCGCATTTCAGCGTCGCTAAGCTCGGCAAATCGCTGTGCCATCCCTTCGATTTTGTCAATAGTCGGACGGAGCTTTTTTATTTGATTTTGGCTATACGAGCCGAAAACTTTGTCGATTAGTTTCATGTGGGTGTCCTTTGGGTAGTTTGGGGTGTGGGAGTGGAGGGTGGAGGGTGGAGTTAAAGGGCGTGGTTTTCGTTGTCTTGTAGGGGCGGGGTTTCCATGCCCGCCCGAAACACCCGTCACTCACTTCGTTCGTGCCACCCTCTTTGAAAAAGAGGGCTTGGGTGCGGTGCGCCCTTGACCTTATTCCCCTCCCGTGGAGGGGTCGC
>Ga0209755_10001393_pt1 | contig 38018 bp, 35 predicted proteins | sample TergutCo191P1_FD_187301 | JGI IMG/M metagenome (GOLD analysis project Ga0209755, IMG submission 187301) | Cornitermes sp. P1 segment gut microbial communities from Petit-Saut dam, French Guiana - Co191P1 (SPAdes) (version 2) | ecosystem: Host-associated > Arthropoda: Insects > Digestive system... | reverse complement strand
ATATTAAACATACTGGTTTAGTATATTATGTTTTAGCAGGCGGGAGCCCCACCAAAAACTAGCCGAAACAGGTAGGAGGAAGGGCTGATAACTGTTTTCGTAGGTAAATCGCTTGTTTGAGCAACAGCGCGGGCGTAGCTCGTGCGCCTTGCGAGTTGCGATTTGCCGTAGAAAACAATTATCAGCCCTTCCTCCGGGGACTGCCACGCTCTAACAAGGCATCCCCGTACATATCATCTTTTTATAACAACGTAAGAGGAATCGCTTTATCATTTCCATCAAGCGTGACAAGCTTATCATACAAGCAAACCACACCACCAACCCCCCTTTTTATAGTCGGTATTTTATCCAGAATGGAAAACTTAGCAACATCAGCTTTAACCGGGTCAGCGTGTTTTTTTATTTCTATCGGATAAAGCGTACCTGCGTCCTCTATTAGCAAATCAATTTCGTTTCCGTCGCGATCTCGGTAGAAGTATATCGGAATATCTAGTATCCCCCTGTTGGCGTAGCTTTTAATTATTTCGCTGATAGCAAAGCTTTCAAAGAAGGCTCCGGCCATTGCTCCGTTTTTTAAAACTTCCGGGGTATTCCAGCGAGTTAGGTAGGCCGCAAGCCCTGTATCCAAAAAATAAAGCTTTGGCGTTTTAACTGTCCGTTTGCTTATGTTGTTGTGGTACGGGCGTAACAGTATTACCAAATTTGACGCCACTAAAATAGATAGCCAGCGCTCTGCCGTGGGCTGGCTTATACCCACATCACGCGCTAAAGAAGCAAGGTTTAATAGCTGCCCCGTACAACTTGCAGTTAGGGTCATAAACTGCGTGAATTTGACTTCATCGCCAACTTGCGCCAAGTCGCGTACATCACGTTCAATATATAGCGTAACATATGCCGCATAAAACATTCGCCAATCGAAATCGGGATTAGCGCAAAGCTCTGGGAAACTGCCACGGTGGATTATGTTCCAAATATCAGCGTAGCTCACTTCCGTTTTATGCTTTTGGCGACTTTCAAAATATTCTTCAGTTGGTAGAAACGGTTTGTTAAATGAAGTATTATACATTTCTCGCAAGGATAGCCCCGGTAGATTTAAAATGCCAAGCCGTCCAGCAAGCGATTCGCTTACATTTTTCATCATCTTAAATTGCTGTGAACCCGATAGCAGAAACTGCCCCTTCTTTTTTTCCTTATCCAAAATGATTTTTATTTGGGGGAATAAGTTGGGCGCGTGCTGTACTTCGTCCACAAAAACGGGTGGGGGGTTGTCTTTAAAAAATGTCCCGCTTTGCTTTACGGCGCTTACTAGCTGAATTTTATCGTCAAGGGTGACATAGCCAATGTTTCCGGCTATTTCTTTAAGTAGTGTGGTTTTGCCTACTTGCCGCGCTCCTGTGACTAATACTGCGCCAAACATAGTGGATAGTTTTCGTATGGCTTCGTTCGCATGGCGTTTATAATACATAAGGCATCTGTCCTTCGGCTATTTTAATATTTGATATTATTATAACCGAAAGCCATAATAAACAAAACTAAATTTATTGAATCGCACAGGCTTTCCCGAAAAAACTTTACACAATATTTACATAAACGCTACCGCGTTTTTACATAAGCTCTATAAGCTTAACAAGCAACTAAGATAAATTCTATGGAGGAATGTTTAAATGCTGAAGAAGTCCATCAAGTCTATCATCACCCTAGGGTTGGCTCTATCTATGGTCGCGTGTGCGGCAAGTGCTGCTACCCCTGATGCCGCAAGCGGTGCAATAACCGTAATAACCCGCGAGGACGGTAGCGGAACACGCGGCGCTTTTGTAGAGATCGTTGACATTACGGCGGAAGGTAACGATGCTATTACTATGGAAGCAGTTGTAGCGCCAGGCACCAGTGTTATGATGACAAACGTGGCAGAGAACACCTTTGCAATAGGCTATGCTTCAACCGGCGTGGCTTTAGGTGACGACAGAGTAAGAGTACTACCTATAGGCGGCGTTGAGCCTACAGTTGAGAACATGTTAAACGGTACATATGTAGTACAAAGACCGTTTATCATCGGCTACAACACTGGCGAAGGTCTTAGCCCGCTTGCGCAAGATTTTATTGACTTTATATTCTCGGCAGAAGGGCAAGAAGTTGTGGCAAACCGTGGCTACGTGCCATTTGTTCCCGAAGGCGCACCTGCATATGCGGCCAGCGGAATGTCTGGTACTATCGTAATCAACGGTTCCTCTTCACTGTATTCACTTATGCAACATCTAAGCGCGGCGTACCGCGAAATTAACACCAACGTAACAATAGATATACATGGTGCAGGTACAGGCCACGGAATAGGCGCTGTACGTGACGGCCTGGCTGATATAGCAATGTCCAGCCGCGACCTGCGCGAAAGCGAGCTTGAATTCCTAACTCCCAAAACCATAGCCATTGATGGTATTGCGGTAATTGTACACCCCAACAATCCTATTGAAGGGCTGACCCTCGATCAAGTAAGAAATATTTTCCTTGGGAGTGTTGAAAGATGGGAAGAAGCAAACTAATTACAATAAATAGAGAAATTTTTGCGAAAATACTGTTTGTCTTATCAGCCTCTGCCGCTATTATAGCGGTGGGGCTGATTTGTGTATTCCTTTTTATGCAAGGCTTACCCGCCATTTGGGATATAGGTGTATTAAATTTCCTGACCGGCACCTACTGGCGCCCCACTTGGGATCCGCCCCGCTTTGAAATTTTGCCGATGATAGTCGGCTCGTTTTATGTTACGGCGGGCGCTATATTCTTTGGCGTGCCGATAGGTATTTTTGCGGCAGTTTTTATGGCCAAGTTTTGTCCACAGCCCATTTACATTATACTTAAGCCCGCTATAAATCTATTGGCGGGTATTCCTTCTGTTGTATACGGCTATTTTGGAATGGTGGTGCTTGTCCCCTTTGTACGTGATAACTTCGGCGGCAACGGTAACAGTATATTAACCGCATCAATTCTGCTGGGAATGATGATACTACCCACCATAATAGCAATTTCAGAAAGCGCCATACGAGCCATCCCAGACGAAATTTACGAGGGCGCAATAGCCCTAGGAGCAAGCCACGAAAGCGCCACATTTAGGGTGGTTTTACCGGCCGCAAAATCCGGCGTATTGGCCTCAATTATTCTGGGAATGGGACGAGCGGTAGGCGAAACCATGGCGGTACGCATGGTAGCGGGCAACCAGGCTGTTTTGCGTATGCCAAATGAATTCCTAAGCGGGGCAAGAACCCTTACCGCAAACGTAGTAATAGAGTTGGGCTACGCCTACGGCGACCACAGAGCGGCCCTTATAGCCACAGGTGTTGTATTGTTTGTATTTATCATGATAATAAACGCTCTGTTTGCGCTATTAAAAAAGAGAGAAGGCTTATAAAATGCGAAAGAAACCCGGCGACCTAATCTTATTTTCCCTAACCTGGCTAAGCATAGGTATTACAACGGCGGTACTAGTTTTTCTAGTAGGTTACGTATTAATTAACGGCCTACCCTTTATAAGACCCTCACTTTTTGCCTTTGAGTTTACAACACAAAACCAATCGCTGTTCCCAGCGCTTGTGGGGACACTTATGATTGTGGGTTTGTCGCTTTTATTTGCTGTTCCGCTAGGGATATTTTCCGCCATATACTTGGTGGAGTATGCCAAGCGCGGTAGTCGTTTTGTAAAGATAGTGCGGCTAACGACAGAGACACTTTCCGGAATACCGTCCATCGTATACGGATTATTTGGGTTTATTTTCTTCGGAGTATTTCTAGGCTGGGGTTTATCGCTTATGTCCGGGTCTTTTACTGTTTCAATCATGATTTTACCCCTAATCATGCGCACAACCGAAGAGAGTTTAAAGTCTGTTCCCGACACATACCGGGAAGGATCATTTGGATTAGGCGCGGGGCGCTTGCGGACTGTTGTGCGGATAGTGTTGCCGGCCGCCACCCCCGGTATTTTAGCGGGTATTATACTTGCCATAGGGCGTATAATAGGTGAAACAGCCGCAATTATATTTACATTGGGTAATGTGGCAAGGATGCCAAATAGTTTGTTTGATACGGGAAGAACTTTATCTGCGCATATGTATGCGCTTGCTAATGAGGGAACTCATCCCGGGGAGGCTCACGCGACTGCGGCAGTTTTATTAATTGTGGTTATCTTTGTTAATGGAATTTCTTCTTGGGTGGCCAGATTTATTAATGCGGAATAAAAGATGCTGTTTGGTAAACAGCGCAACCAAATATACAAGGAGCGAAGCCCCATGGAAAAAAGTAAATTCTCAATCCAAAACATGAACCTATTCTACAACGACTTCCAAGCCCTACAAAACATCAACATGGAAATCCCCTCCAACATGATAACCGCCTTCATAGGCCCCTCGGGGTGCGGAAAATCCACCCTAATAAAAAGCCTAAACCGAATGAACGACCTAATAGAAGGATGCAAAATAACCGGCAACATCCTCCTAGACGGCAACAGCATCCACGGCAACATAGACGTAAACGCGCTACGCAAACGCGTAGGCATGGTATTCCAAAAACCCAACCCATTCCCAATGAGCGTTTATGATAACATAGCCTACGGCCCGCGTACCCATGGCATAAAAAACAAAATCAAACTAAACGAAATAGTAGAAAAATCCCTAAAAGACGCCGCCATATGGGACGAACTTAAGGACCGCCTTAAGAAAAGCGCCCTAAGCCTATCTGGCGGCCAGCAACAACGCCTATGCATAGCCCGCGCACTGTCAGTGCAGCCGGACGTTCTTCTGATGGACGAACCTACCTCTGCACTAGACCCCATATCCACGGGCAAAATAGAAGAACTAACCCTAAGCCTAAAAAATGACTACACGATAGTGATTGTAACACACAACATGCAACAGGCCACCAGAATTTCTGATAATACGGGCTTTTTCCTGTTGGGGGAACTGGTCGAGTACAACGAAACCCAGCAAATCTTCTCAGTGCCGAGCGATAAACGCACTGAGGACTATATAACCGGGAGGTTCGGATAAACATGCGCAGATTTGACGAGCAATTAACAGAGCTAAACGATAAGTTGTTAGAAATGGGCGCACTGGTAGAAAAAGCGATAACAATGGCATCGCAAGCCCTAATAGAGAAGGATACAAAACTAGCCCAAAAAGTAATAGAGCTAGAAACGGACGTAGATCAAAAGGAAAAGGATATTGAAAGCCTATGCCTAAAACTGCTTTTACAGCAACAGCCGGTGGCAAGGGACTTGCGGCTAATTTCATCAGCGCTTAAAATGATAACAGACATGGAACGCATAGGTGACCAGGCGGCAGATATTTCTGAGATAGTGATAATGATGAGCGGCTCTGCCTACGTAATAAAAATGGACGTTTTTACAGAAATGGCAAGCGCCACAGTAAAAATGGTAACGGATAGCATAGACGCCTTTGTAAGAAAAGACCAGCAACTGGCGGAATCTGTAATAGAATACGATGACACGGTAGACGAGTTATTTGATAAGGTGAAATATGAACTAATCAAGTTAATACGTTCAGAAAATCCGAACGCGGAACAGGCCATAGATCTTTTGATGATAGCCAAGTTTTTTGAGCGTATAGGCGACCACGCCGGCAATATAGCAGAATGGGTAGTGTTCTCAATAACAGGAAGGTGAAGAATTTGCCGCACATTTGGATAGTAGAAGATGACGAAGATATAAGCGAGATAGTAGTATACGCCCTACGTAGCGCCGGTTTTGAGGCAACAAGCTTTGAGAGCGGCGATGCCTTTTTTTCACATCTTGAAGGAAAAAAAGGGAAGCCTAACTTGGTTATACTTGATATAATGCTACCGGGCGACGACGGTCTTACTATTCTTAAAAAGCTAAGGCAAAGCCAAACAATACCGGTAATAATGCTAACCGCCAAAGCCAGCGAACACGATAAGGTAAAAGGGCTAGACCTAGGCGCGGACGATTATCTGGCAAAGCCCTTTGGGGTAATGGAGCTAATTTCGCGTGTTAAGGCCCTACTGCGCCGTAGCGGTAACTTGTCAGAGCAAGACCTGCGCTACAAGAACATACAAATGAACAACAGCCGCCGAAGCGTAAGCGTGGACGGCTTATCTTTGAGCCTAACATTTAAGGAATACGAACTGCTTTATTATCTTCTGATAAACGCGGATATAGTGCTAAGCAGAGATAAAATACTAGAAACCGTGTGGGGCTACGACTTTGAGGGCGAAAGCCGCACTCTTGATATGCATATAAAGTCGCTACGGCAAAAGCTGGGCGCGGCGGGCGCACATATTAAAACCGTTCGTAATGTCGGGTATAAACTGGGGGAATAAACGTGCAGAAACGTATATTTTTAAATTTCGTAGGCCTCATATTAATATGTCTTATACTTTTGGCTACATCTTTCGGTCTAATCTTCTTTAACGCGGCACAGGATCACGAAATGGCTTCTATTCGCGATCAAGCACAAATAGTGGCGCAACTTTTGAATCTTATAGAAGGAAATTATCCTGAAAGACTGCACGGAAGAATACACGGTGGCGATACCCGTATTACGCTTATTGCGGCGGACGGATGGGTGCTGGCAGATAGCTACCCAGGCGCGGACTTAACGATAAACCGTAGCGACCGCCTAGAGTTTATTCAGGCAATATCGCAGGGTAGCGGCGAGGCTATTCGCCCTTCCGATACCCTTGCCGCCGATACCTTTTACTATGCAATGCTATTGCAGGACGGCAGTGTGTTGAGGCTATCCCGCACGCTGTATAGCTTGGGCGAGGTGTTTACGTCAACTTTGCCCTCTCTTATTGCGATGGCGGTATTGATTATGGTAGTGGCCTACTTTATAGCCCAGCGCCTAACAAAGAAAATAATAGAGCCGATAATCCAGTCAAGCCAAGCAGACATGCCATACGAAGAGCTTTGGCCATATATCAGAAAAATAAATAAACAAGAGCGAGAAATAGCACGGCAAATGACAAATTTACGTAACCGTGCCGAAACAATAGAGGCCATAATAGCCAATATGCGCGAAGGGCTTATTCTGGTGGACGAAAAAGGCTTTGTTTTGACTGTCAACAAGAGTATTTTAGATATTTTCGGCATATCGGGCCAGCAGGAGGTAATCCAAAAGAACGTGCAACAAATATGCCGCGCCCCAGAGTTTATGCAGGCCGTAAAAGCCTGTCTGGAGGGCACGCACTTGGAGATTAGCCTAGCGCGTAACGATAAAATTTACAATATATATTTAAGCCCAGTGGAAAGCAAGGATCAAAATAACCGCGGCGCAATAATTTTCTTTTTGGATACAACGGAGAAATTTAACGCCGAAAGCCAGCGCCGGGAATTTAGCGCCAACGTATCCCACGAGCTAAAAACGCCGCTTACCACTATATCGGCGCTATCTGAAATGATGGCAAACGGCATGGCCAAGCCGGAGGATATGCCGGAATTTTCTGACAAAATATCCAAGCACAGCAAGCGCCTGATAAATATAATAGACGATATAATAAGGCTATCAGAATTCGACGAAAACAAAGTGGGCGAAGATTTTACCACATTTGATATTTACGAGCTATCTAAGTCGGTGGTAGGGAATTTGCAAGAGAAGGCCGCAGAAAAATCCGTAACCTTAGAGCTTACAGGGGAATCGCCGCTAACGCTAAAGGCCAACGAACATCTAATAGACGAGCTTATATATAATTTAATCGACAACGGGATCAAATACAACAAAGAGGGCGGCAAAGTAAGCGTAAATTTGGGCAAAGAAAACGACTACTGCAAAATAACAGTAGCCGATACAGGCATAGGAATTTCAAAAGAGCATCAAAGCCGCATATTTGAGCGCTTTTACCGTGTAGATAACTCACGCTCTAAAAAGACCGGCGGTTCTGGGCTTGGTCTTTCTATTGTAAAGCATATTATAGAGCATCATAACGCTAGGGTTAATGTAGAAAGCTCGGAAGGGGAGGGGACTAGCTTTGAGGTTTATCTTCCTTTGTACCAAACTTCCGTTCATTCCCAGCAATAAGCCTTTGTATGTTACCCCGGTGTAGGTAGAATGTCATGGCTGTCATGAGTCCAATAATTACGACAATTTCAAGGCTATAGCCCATAAAAAACAGCCCGATAGGGAACAGCAAAACCATAGTTAAAGAAGCCAGCGAAATATAGCGGGAAGTAAGCACAATAGCGGTACCGATAAGATAAACCGCAAGCGCAACCCGCCAGTCGATAACCAGCATAAGCCCCAGGAACGACGCAACACCTTTGCCGCCCCTAAAGCCTAAATAGGCGGGGAAGTTATGCCCCAAAAGTACACCAAGTCCAGCCCATAAGCCCGGCTCAATAGGTAGACGCGGGCTCAGCAGATAGCTGTAATAACCCAGCTCAAACACCCCAAAGCGAGCCGCCGCCCAGGAACAAAAAACAAAGGCACCTATGGCCTTTAGCACATCCAAAACAAAGACCACAAGGCCTGCCCGGCGCCCTACTACCCTTGTAACGTTGGTCATACCAGCGTTGCCGCTTCCGTGTTCCCTTACATCTATGTCTTTAACCAGTCTGCCGGTTATATAGGCCGTTTGAATACAGCCGATACCGTAGCCGACCAGTAACATTATTATCCTGAATGAAATAATTAACGCCTCCTAAATCTTATATATGCCTCGTATAAAAATCTGGGTTAATATCCAAAAATCTGTCAAACTCCGCTTCCGGCAAAGGCTCGCTTATCAAATAACCTTGCAGAAAATTAACAGAATTTTCCATCATAAACTCTAACTGTTTGCGTGTCTCTACGCCCCTGGCGGTCACGCTCATGTTAAGACCATGTGCCAGCATGATTATACTCTCTATAATCGGGTAAATTTTAGGGTTTTGCGTAGTCTGCGCCAAATACATACGGTCAATGGCAATATCATCCACCGCAAGTTGCGCTAGATAATATAAAGGCAAAAAGGCCGTGTTGTAATCATCTATCGCTACCATAAAACCGGCATCTTTAAGCGTCTGCATTGCCAGCTTTGCTTCATTAAAATGCTCTGCTACATCCCGTTCCGCCATTTCTAGCATAAGGCGCTTAGGTTCTATTCTATAACGAGATACCGTAGCCAGCAAGCCCTGCACAAAATTAGCGTCGCAAAACTGCCTGGGTGAAACATTCACAGAGACAGATAGCGGCAAACCATTCTTCATATCCTGCCACTGCATTAGTTTTTTACAGGCCGCCTCTATTACATATTCACCTATCTTTATAATATACCCAGTTTTTTCCACCTGCGGCAGAAATGCCCCCGGGTATATTAAACCGCGCTCCGGATGCTTCATGCGTATAAGCGCCTCTGCGCCTATTATCATCTTTGTGCGTGCGCTTACCTTTGGCTGATAATGTACTATAAAGTTTTCCCGCGTTACCAGCTTGCCAAACTCTGGGTCAAGCTCAGCCTCGGTTTGTTCGTTATCTTTTTGACTGACTGCCCTTGGGGTTATCATGGGCATTGGCGCTACATCTTCCTCAAAGCCGTATACCCTTTTGGTGGTCTCTTCCTCTACCGTTCCCACGGATAATATCCACTGCTTGCCCTCAGAGTCGGTAAAAACCCGCTGGTTCCAGCGGATTGTAACCTCTTCGCCCTCCGCGTTAGACGTTTTTGCAGGGTAGCGGAAAGCCTGACCCTCCTTAAGCAAACTCAAAATATGCTCTTCGCTCATGTCGCCCTGTATATCTTCCCCCAAAAAATCATACATAGGCTTTCCAAGCGTATCTTCGGGCAAACACTTAAAATAATCGTAAAAATAATCGTTAGCCCAGGTCAGCACAAAGGTCTGGCTGGTAATTACAATAATCACCCCAGGCATGGCCGTTATTTCTTTCCATAAAAAGCCCTCAAAACCACCTTTCTTTTTGAGGGCCTTTATTAATCTCGTAATCATCGGATTACAATAAACTGCCGGATACGGATAAACAGCTCTTCGTGATTGTTTTCTACAAAGAAGCCGCGTAGCTCGCTCATTGTAGAAAACGGCTGTAATAAGGTTTCTCTCGCTAAAAGCTCGGCAAAAACCTCTGGCATGGCAGAATCCAAACTGCGCCATTCTGCCACCGTTGCCCGGTTCACGTTTGTAAATAATGATATGGCATGGTCAAACTCTGCTACGTTAAATGGTAAATCACCGGCGTAGTCCATGGCTCTGCGGCCTCTGTGCCTATCGCGCAGACGCAACAGCTCGTATATTTGCGGCTCGTTGAAGCCAGCTCGCCATAGCTCGTCGCGGGTGGCTGTGTTTATGTTAATTAGCGCCGGGCGGTGTACATGATGCCCGTGCCAGCTTTCCGAAGCGTCCACTCGCAAGAAGCGCGCCACATCCCGCATACGGCTTTCCGTTATTCTCATCTGCGGTATAAACTGAATTTCTTCCACACTCTTAAGCGTAAAGCCATTAACACGAGCATTAACCACAAGATTGGCCTGTGCATAGGTAAGACCAGTGCTTTGTAGCTGTTGAACCGTCGCGGTATTAACGTCTACTATCTCGCCACGTGTTTCTATCAAAACTTCGTCCTGGTAGTCGATATTAATAAAATCTCTATTAAGATCAAAGGCACGTGCGCTAATCAAATTTTCGTCCCGAAGCTGATAAATACTGGTAAAACGCTGTAGATTCCTAAAGCGGATTATAGACCTAGCGTCCGATAAATTTACATCTATCAACTGCAAAAGCTCTGTCTCAGAGGCTGTGTTTATGTTGGTAGAAACCTTCAAGCCGCCCCATACCTCGTTAAACTGGCTACGGCTAAAGGCTTCCGAGAACATAACCTCGTCGATATTCCTATAAGGGCGGTAGCGTACAATGGTGCTACCAGCGCCGGAAACTACGTCCTCTAAAACCTCGTTTATTTGGGAAGCGCTTGCGGTATTGATATTTACGCGCACGCTCCAAAAGCGGTCGTTAGGCCTTCGCCATCTTTGATGCACAACCACTGTGTTAAAGCCGGTGTTCTCCCAAATTCCACGGGTAGCGGCCTGGGCACGGTTGGCGTCGCTCTCTAGGTCGCCAAACAGCCATTGCCCTGCGTAGTTAGGGTCAACGGTAGCCAGCCCACGCTGAACCAGCGCTCGATTATAAACCACATCGTTATGTATTAAATAAACGGGCGTCCAGCGGCTACTGAAACGGGGGTGAGAAGGGTCAGCCGCGCTTAAAATTAGCTCTACGTTGCGGCCAAGCAGGGCGCCTGTCATAAAATCTTGCGCCTCCCTAATTCCCGCGGCGTCTATACCCGCCAGCCTAACAAGCGCTATCTGGTTGGTGCCTATGACCTGAACCCGCAAGGCGTCCCCGTCAAGCACCTGCAATACCCGCGCTTGCGTATCTTGAATCAGCGTTATATAAGAAGAGGCGTTTACCGGCTGAATAGGATACAGCAAAAGCACAAGCGCCAGCAGAAAAGCAAATTTCTTCATAATTAAAACCTCCTACAATCCTACAATCTATCTATTGCAATTATAACCACTCCGTAAACAGCAAGCAAGCCCATAGCGCAAAAATCCCGTGGTGCAAATTTCATAATCTTCATTTTAGTGCGTTTAATGTCCCCGCGATAACAGCGGGCGTCCATAGCCTGTGCCAGTTCGTCAGCACGGCGAAAGGCCGATACAAACAGCGGTACCAGCAGTGGAATTAGGCTTCGAGCCTTCTTCATTAGGCCGCCGGTATCAAAGTCAGCGCCCCGCGCCATTTGCGCCTTCATGATTTTATCGACCTCTTCCATTAAGGTAGGAATAAAACGCAAGGCAATAGTCATCATCATGGCAATTTCATGTACGGGCAAACGCAGAAGCTTAAAAGGTTTTAAGAGGGCTTCAATGGCGTCTGTCAGTTGAATGGGCGTGGTGGTGAGGGTCATAACAGTAGAGCCAATCACAAGAATAATCAGCCGCAATGCGATACGCCCCGCATGTGATAGCCCTTCCATGGTAAGCCGCAAAAAGCCAAGCTCGAATATAACCCGCTCACCGGGCGTTAAAAACAAGTTAAGCGAGGCAGTAAAAATAAGGATAAACAGCATAGCCCTAAGCCCACGGAACATAAACATAGGCGGCACCAGCGAAAGGGCAATAACCAAGGCAAGCGCCACAAGCGCCACAGCATAAGCGGCCCAGCTATTTACCATAAAAAGGGTGACAATAAAGTACATTGTACCGCCAAGTTTTAGCCGTGCGTCCAGGCTATGCAGAATAGAGTCCGCGGGGTAGTATTGCCCTATAACTATTTTTGCCATATTTGTGCCAAAGCCTCCACAGCCGTCTCCACAGTAAATATACCCGGCGGAACATCATATCCACCCTTCCGAAGCTGATCCATAAGAACAGCAATAGGCGGCGCGGCCAGCCTCACAGCTTCAAGTTTATCTGGCTGGGCAAAAACATCCTGCGGCGTCCCTTTAATAACAATACGCCCGCCCGCCATAACAACTATCCAGTCAGATAATTTAGAAATATCCTCCATATTATGCGATACCAAAATAACGGTATTGCCAACGGCCTTATGCATGGCCGCTATTTGGCCAAGAATAGCATCACGCCCGGCAGGGTCAAGCCCGGCGGTAGGCTCATCCAAAATAAGAACATCAGGCTTCATGGCCAGCACTCCGGCGATGGCCACGCGCCTCTTTTGCCCGCCAGAAAGCTCAAAGGGCGATTTATCAAACAGTTCTTCTGATATACCTACTAATTGCAGGGCTTCCCGAACACGCAAATCTATTTCAGCCTGAGAAAGCCCCATATTTTCAGGCCCAAAGGCCACATCCTTATAGATACTAGCCTCAAAAAGCTGATGTTCAGGATACTGAAACACCAAGCCAACCCGTTGCCGAACAGATTTTAACAGGCTTTTATCGGCATGAATATCAACACCATCCAGCATTATCTGGCCAGAGTTGGGCTTCAACAGGGCGTTAAGATGCTGTATAAGCGTACTTTTGCCAGAGCCCGTATGCCCAATAAGCCCAACAAATTCGCCGGGTTTAATTAGTAAATTTATATCGTCAAGGGCAAGCCGGGAAAAAGTGGTTCCCGCATCGTAGACATGTGTAAGCCCTTTAATTTCAATTATAGGATTGATTGTATAAACTCCTCGCCGGTCATTATATCAGGTGGCAAATTGAAGCCTCTGGCTCGCAAGGCATGGGCAAGCGCCGTAGCCGAGGGAACATCCAGCCCCAGGCCTTTCATTTTATCAACTTCCTTAAAAATATCACGAGGAAGCCCGTCCATAACAACCTCCCCCTTATCCATAACGATTACACGCCCAGCCTTGACGGCCTCTTCCATAAAGTGGGTTATGAGAATGACGGTGATACCGTTTTCTTCATTCAAACGCATAACAGTTTCCATAACCTCATGACGCCCAGAGGGGTCTAGCATGGCAGTAGGTTCGTCCAGGACAATGCAGTCTGGCCGCATTGCCAGCACCCCAGCAATAGCGATGCGTTGTTTTTGCCCGCCAGAAAGCTGCGGTGTACCCTTGGCAGAAAACTCTGTCATACCAACGCTACAAAGGGCGCTATCCACCCGCTCACGAATTTCAGAGGAGGCCACGCCAAGATTTTCTGGCCCAAAAGCAACGTCCTCCTCCACAATGGAGGCCACCAGTTGATTATCCGGATTTTGGAATACCATGCCGGCAAGTTGCCGGATAGGCCAGGAGTTTTTTGGGTCTTTGGAGTCCATACCTTTTACCCATATGGTGCCAGCGGTAGGGGTAAGGAGTGCGTTTAAGTGACGCGCCAAGGTGGATTTTCCAGATCCGTTGTGGCCGAGGATTGCAACAAACTCGCCTTTGTTTATGTGGATATTAATGTTGCGTAAGGCTTGGGTTTTGGAGGAATCTTCGTCGAAGCTGGTGTATTCAAAGTGTAGGGATTGGGTGTGGAAAATGGTTATCACCTTCTTTCATTAAAGGATTGCGTTGAGCAACAACGCAATCCTTTTAAAATGCCGCTCTAAGCAATAAGCAAAGAGCGGCACACAACAACCTTTATAAATTTTCCAAAAATTTACCCTTCCAAAGCTACAGACTTAGGCGCAGCAGCCGCCCCCGCTGGGGCCGCGGCCCCACCCTTAGCCAACTTCATAGCTTCCCGCCAGGTATCCCTTAAATTACGCAAATGATCCCGTACCTCTGCAAGTATCTCAACATCCTTCTTCATATTAGCCTCAATCAAGCGCCGATGAATATAATCATACAACTGATCTAACTGGGCAGAAATTTCATAATTTTTATCAAGCGTAATCTGAAATTCACGCACGATATTCTGAACCTTTATAACACACTCATTGGTCTTAGGATAATCCTTAGCCTCCATAGAAACAATAGCCTGGTTACAAAATTTAAGCGCACCGTCATAAAGCATAAGCGTAAGCTCTTCCTTAGTGGCGGTGTTAATTGCGTTATTTTTGTACTTGTCATACGGGTTACGTACCATAAGGCTTTCCCTCAATTCTTCGTACTAAGTAATATTCAGCGGGCATTTGCCAAAAGTACAAAAGCCCACTAAATATATAATACACCATCCTAGCTTGTTTGGTCAAATAGTATACCAGAAAATTCTTGTATTCTCGCCATAAGCTCTAAACGTGACTCAGGAGGTATCTCGCGTAAAATTTCGTCGGTTTCGGTATCAACAACCGTCACCATAACCCTACTGGTAGCCTCATGTACGTTAAAATTGAGCCTAAAATTTGAAGGCGCAAGGGCGTCATTAACGCTTTGCATATAACGGTTAAGAACGTTTTCTGATACATCCTCACTGCCGTAAGGCAGAGGAATATCTGCAATAACCAAGGCCTCAGTGGCGCCGGGTCTGGCGTTCGAGTGAGCGCTAAGCAGATCCACGCTTGAGGAAGGGTTCAAATCTGCCAAACTAGGGGCAGATGCTACGGGAGCCGGTCTTGCCGGCGTAACTACATTTGCAGTGTTAGTCTGCCCAGCAGGACTAGCCTCGCGAGAAGGCGCCGCTGGTCTTGAATCCGTATTAACTGCGGCCGGCCGCCCAGCTTGTGTTGTACTCGGAGGGGGTGCCACCGTATTAGTTCTTGCCATAATATTAGCTTCCATGCTAATTCCTCCTATCTCCTTGTGGTATTTATTAATTGGTTCTATTGAAATAGTAGCCTGATGTAGAATTTTCACTACCGCCGGAATACGCACTATTGACGTCCCGGCCGTCTCTAATTTTCTTTAGGTTGCCTCTTAGGAAGGCCGTAAGCTTTTTGGACATTTCAATATGCTCTTTATCCAAGGCCACCATAGCCTTTGCCACATCGCTTATTTTGGCCAAAACCGTTTCATGCAGTTTGTTAAACTCACTATTCTCTTCAAACTTTTCAAACTGGGCAAGGCTTTCGTCCAATTTTTCAATTTTACTGAAAATATCAGCCCGCTGTTCGTATAGGGAAGAGAAAAACTCAACTTGTTGCATAATTTGATCTTCGTCGCCTTCGCCGTTTATTTCAAGGCGTTTGGTAGCTTCCAACATTTTAGTAAGCGCGTCTAGCTTTTGCTCTAAAATATTCAGATACTGCCGCATAGGTTCATCCATAACTTATCCCATCCAGAACAGTTGCTCCAAGAACATCATCTGGGAGTTAGACTGTATCATAGCGGCCTCTAAGCGGCCAAAGGTTTGGAAGTAACGTTGTTCCCTGCGTTGCAGGTTCTCAATCAAACTGTCAATTCGCCTATCCTCTTGAATAATGCGGCGGCTAAGTGCGCTGTTTGGCTGATATGTGTCCTCAGTAGTAGCGCCGGCGCGGCTATGAAGCCCGCCACCGAAGGATAGCTCCCACTGGATTATATCATTAATACGCTGACCTAAGCCAGCCTCATTAATCCTTCTGTTACGGTCTTGATTTTCACCTGAGCCAGGAACATCTGACATATTGGTAAAGAGTTCAGCCACTTCGTCAGGTCTTTCGTTAAGAGCGGCATACAGACGTTCTTCATCTATTTGCAATTCGCCAAAACGGTTAAGGTCACTGCTGGTACGTATACCAATATTTATAAGGTTAATAGTACCGCCGTTAGATAGCCGAACATCGCGGAACATTGCGTTATGCAAGTCGCTGGTAAGGCGGCGCAGAGTGTTGTCTCTGCTTAAAATACCTGTACGTGCTTGTTCTTCCCACAGCTCTATTTCGCGTTCGCTCATGCCAGTGCGCTGGCTGTCTGTAAGAGGCATAAAGAATCCGCCACCCGTTGCGCGTGGGCGGTTAGTTTCTGTCAGATCACGTATTGAACGGATAAGTTGATTATATTCATCAACAAAATCACGTATCATTTGCATGGTCTGCTCGTTGTCCCGCTCAAAGCCCACTTGAAGATTAAGGCGCTGAGGTTGCCCAGCTTCGTTAGTAGGGAAGGTCAAAACGTCTGGGTTAAGAGTAATGCGCAAGCCGTCTACCTCAAAGCTATTGTTACTACGCACAAAACGCTCGCCGTCAACTCTTACAACAGCATCAGAAGCCTGTCTAACCCTGGAAGCAGTTTCATTAAAGCCAAGCTGATTTAAGAAGTTTCCGCTAAAGTTAATGCGCCCTTGTGCCGCACCAGACTCTCTGCTTTCCATACTAAAGCGGCCAGTGGAAGAGTTAAATGACATCCTAACCCCTGCGTCTGAAGCGTTTACTGCGTTCAGAATATGCTGTACGGTAAGGTTAGCAGGGTCAACTGTATCCATTACAACATTACCGCCTACCAGCAAGCGGTTTCCGTTAAATTCAAATCTTGTATCATTTATGGTAAAGGCAAAATTAGTTGTCCCCATAAACTGAGTCATAGAAGTTGTGTTGGGGTTAAACATGTTAGTTAAAAAACCAACCCTCTCACCTTCCGGCGTTCTGTTGGTTGCAAAGCCAAAACGTTCAAGGTTTGTTCCGGTAGAGCCAGACCCGTCGGAAATTGTCACCATATTACCCTCACGGGCATTAATCACAAGACGTCCCATCTCTAATGTAGCAAAAACATGTTGACGCTCGTTTGCGCCAGTTCTTACCGCGGTATCCGGAACAACATTAGGATCGCCGCTGGCATCAACGCCAAAATGGTCATGAAGTTGAAAGTTAAACCAGGACAGGAAGTCATTACTGTTATTCCAGCCGTTTGCTACTGATTCACTGGCAAAGATTTCAACATTGCGTCCGTTTAAGTTTACGTTTATGTTTAAACCTTCGCCCCTAAAGCCAAAAGCGTTAAAGGCAGAATTAGCTCTTATGGAGCGGTTATGGCTTTGCGCGCTACGGAAAAGATCACCCTGCGCAACAGATTCTACCTCTATATTGCGAACGTTGGTGTTGTTTACATCAGTAGTAGAAACTGATATACCCCGCACCTCGTTACCGGTGTCTCTGTTAGTTATAGTAGTAGTAAGGTTCGCAAAGTTTGCCCGGGCACGGATATTGCTTGCCTGGTTTTGGGTAAAGCTTAAATTTTGATCCCTAAATGCGCGCAAATTGGTTGCCACGCCGCGCATAGCTTCTTGTTGCCAGCTTACGACCTCTCGGCTTTGGCGCATACGGTCTAGGCGGATGGAATGCGCCTGCATTAGCTGTGTCACCATGCCGTTTACATCTAAGCCAGACATGCCAGTAAACCGCATTTGGTTTGTGAACATTGCCATATTATATCCTCCTCTATAATTCAAGGTAATTAAAAGTTCAACCCTTCTGAATATCTTTCGGCATTTTTTCCACGGAACATTACAACTAAATTATTTCATGCACAAAAGTCACGTAATAATGAAGGAAACATTTACCGCAAATAAATCCAAATAAAAAAATAAAAAAGCTAAAGTAATTCCGGCGCAAGCCGATATATTTATCAGAACCACCCAGGTGTATCATTCAAACGGAAAATATTTTTAGAAAAACTCTAATACTATTTTCCGATTGATCCGATATACCTGGCATAACATAATTTTTTCCCGGTAAAAACCGGGACGCCTGACTGCAAGGATGCAGTGGGTGAGACTTGAGGGCTAATATAAACCCTCACACAAGGAGGAAGAATCATGTCTAACACAATCGTACGTACCAATGTGCTATCGCTCAATGCGCACCGCAACTTGGGCATGGTAGGGGGCCAACAAGCAAGGGCTTCCCAGAGACTATCATCCGGTTTCCGTATCAACAGCGCTGCTGACGACGCCGCCGGTCTTGGTATCTCCGAAAAAATGCGCGCACAAATCCGTGGTCTTGACCAAGCCAGCCGTAACGCACAAGACGGTATCAGCTTGATCCAAACTGCAGAAGGCGCACTTGACACAGTAAACGAAATCCTAATCAGGGTTCGTGAGCTGGTCGTACAGGCCGCTAACGATACTAACGTTGGTGGAGCTGGCGCACAATCCGACCGTTTGCGTATTCAAGACGAAATCGATCAGTTAATGAACGAAATCGACGCGATCGCAACACGTACAGAGTTCAATACTCGTACATTGCTTGACGGTCAATTAAGCAACAACGGTGTTATCCGTGGCGGTGAATGGGTAGCTGTTGATGTGCTTCGCACAAACGCACCTGCCAGAATCACTACTATCGATCAGTTCCTACGCACAACATCAAGCCCTGCCTTTGAAGGTAGCTTTGGCGATCTGTTACGCGTAATCGGTGCTGACTTAAACGGTACAGAAGTGCAAGAATGGATGGGTATGGTAGCTGCTGGTCAACTTTCTGGTTTGGCATATGCTATCGACAGCGCAATGGGTGTTCATGTTGGTGCAGGTACAACTGCTGCTATGGGTGGTCTTTGGAATAACCTTCCACTTACAGCCGGCTTAACATTCAACAATGCTACTGAAATGCTTGACGCTTTCGTACTTGGTTCTACTGCTACCGAAACTACCTGGGCTGCCTTTGCAACAAGCGCAGCTAACCAAAACTTGACAGCATCTACATTCTCAAGAATGCAATCAAGCGCTGGTGGCGAAACTATTTACCATGCATTAAGAAACAGTGGCTTTGCTGGCTTAACATCAACATCTACCTTCACAGAAGTACGTAACGTGTTCTATCGTTTAGGCGGACTTCAAGGCGCAGCAGCTGGTATAGGCTGGTCTGAAGGTGCAGCAGCTGGCGGCGTTTCAGCTGTTCACGCTGATGGTATTGCAACTGCTCTGCAAAGTTGGCTCGGTACACGCTTTAGCGAAGTATTTGACTCAACTGCTACTGATTATCTATCAATGAGAGCCGCAGAAACCACTGCTGCAAGAGCAGAGCGTGCCTTTGTTGATGCGGAAGCGGCATATCGTTTGGCTGTAAGGAATCAATCAGGTACTACAGCTATTAACGATGCACGCGAAGCTAGAGATACTGCACGTGCTGCATTCGTAACAGCACAAACCAATTTTGTTGAGTTACGTGCCTCAGTTTCTGCAGATTCTCTCGAAACACGTTGGAACCACTTTGTAAGAGAATATCTATCAGCCGATACTGAATTGGTCGAAATCGAAAGATGGCGTCCAAACGAGGCAGAACGTGAGCGCGGTAACGCACTCTGGTTCCAAATCGGTGCCAACAGCGGCCAAGGTATTAGCGTAGAAATCGGCTCTATGTCCACAGGTACACTGTTCGGTCGTGAAGGTGCAAACCACACAACTGACAGACGTATCATCAACGTAATGGACGTATTTGGCGAAAACGTGCAAGCTGGTATCGCAGGCGGTTCTAACTTCGGTGCTATCATTGGTGGCAACCGTGTAGAAACAACTCTTGAAGCTCTTGATGCCGCACTGGCTATCACAACCCGTCAGCGTTCTGAATTGGGTGCTGTGCAAAACCGTCTTGAATTCACAATCGAAAACCTCGACGTTGCCAGCGAAAACCTTTCAGCCGCCAACTCCCGTATCCGCGATGCCGATATGGCACGCGAAATGATGGGCCTTACTCAAGCAAACGTACTGCAACAAGCTGCTATCTCCATGTTGGCACAAGCCAACCAAGCGCCTCAAAGCGTACTGCAATTGCTTGGCTAAGAATAAAATTATTAGTAGACAAATTGACATCTTTGGAAGTGTTGCATAATAAAACGGGGGTGGCACAAGCCACTCCCGTTTTTACTTAAATTTTTATTAAGTAAAAACATATGTTCTATTGCAAAGCTAACACCAGTATATTACAATATGTTAGAAGAATGTAAAACTGTGCATATTAGTAATTAATAGGGGGTACTTGTGAACATGAGACATTCTAAGCTTGTATCATTCTTAATAATCATTTCGGTCTTTGTGCTAGCGGGATTCGATTCCCCGTATGACGCAGAAAAACTGCCGCCTATTCCGTACCCTCATATTTTTGAAAGCGAATTTACAACTCCTTACATTAACGTGATAACCCCTAGTTCTCTTGATTTCACAATAGACCTCTTTAATAGTACAGGGCAAGGGCAAATTTTTTCTGGCGTACATCTTTTACAGAATATGGGTAGTAATGAAGCCAACTTCATTATAACTAATTATTCCGTTTCTTTTGTTAATGAAGAAGGTGATACTGTCCCGGTTACAGACGAAATGCATATAGTTATTGATTTTGGAAGGGCGGATACTGCCCCACTGGTACTAACTGCTGGCGGTGAGGTTGTTCCTCATACCATTTTTCTACAATCCAAGGGCTTTGAACAGTCGTCCGCTTACTTGCGCGTGTTAGGAAGCATAAATTTTTCGGTAGGGCAAGTTGTTGACTGGTTGCAATATTGTGAAGTTCGTATTACGATTTCGTATACTATCGAAGCCTTAGCTACTCAAAGCTTTTTTGTGGCAGATGAAATTGAACATAATGACGAGCAATACTTAGTTGTTGAGTATTGTGAATACGAATATTGCGAGTATGACTACATATACGGCGAATATAATGACAAATACGCCGACTACTACTACTGTACATATGAAGTAACCGAACCCGAAAACGATTACAAAGGTCAAGATCAAGACTACGACAGTGATTATGATTATGTCTACATTAACGATTGTGATTATACCGATGATAATTACAATTATACGTATGACTATGGCTACGGCGACAGCGATTACAATGGCGAAGCCGAAGCTCCCCCAATGGAGCCTTATGACTATGCAGAGGGAGTATTAGAGTATTTTGATATTAGCCAAGCGTACGACACCGTACCGCTTGATAATATATATTATCATCATCAAGAAGGGGGTTTGCAGTAATTAGTAATAATAGGGCAAACAGCATCCAAAATCCGCAAAAGCGGATGATGCTTGTAATTGTGGTCATCGCTTTAGCTATAATAATCGCAATGGCCGCGGCAATCATCGTTCTACTTAATAGAGAGCCGGTAATACAGTTAATTCCAGGGCCTGTTCTCGGTGAGTACCAAAGGGATGTAGAAGCGATAGGCTTTGTGGTGACAGAGGATAATGTTGAAGAGGTAAGGCAAGCTCTTGCAGAACAAGCTGAGCGTATTACCCCAGAAGATCATCGCTTTGAATTTAGCATGACTAACAACTGGACTTTTCCCACAGCCAGAACACCTTCACCAAATGCAAGAATAAGAAATGTAGAAAATAACAGTCGTACCATCTTTTTTGACATCATGATCAATGATTTAGATACGATTGTATACGTTTCTCCATTTATGCCCCTTGGTTCTGAACATAGAAATTTTGCTTTAGATTATGATTTAGAGCCGGGTACTTATGCTGCAACAATTACTCATTTCTTGGTAGACGATGATTTTGAAGTGTTGACCACCCTCGCCATAGGTATAAACATTATCGTAGAGGGCTAGTAAAAAAACATGGAGGTTTTTTATGAAACGTAGAATTTCTGTTTTAATGGCATTAGTATTAACATTTGCATTGGCAACACCTGTTTTTGCTGTACCAGCAGATGTTGACATTCCAGGTACCGGTACAATTCCACCAGGTGTAACTCCTCCGGCTCCCATTTTTGGCGGCGTGGTTCCTACCAATGCTAACCTAAACTTCACCATTGATCCATACGGCTTACTTGATTTAGTAGTAGGCGAGGTTTTTGTCCCAGGAGAGCCTGTTACTAATATAGTTCAGTTTGCTGGCGGTGCTCCTATTCTTGAAACCCATAGCACAAGCGAAGCCCCTGTGTTATTGACAGCTGAGCTTAGCGTAACAGGGGGTGTTTCTGTAGGTACTCAAGCAGCGGTGACAGCAGATACTGAAAGGAATTTACTTTTCTGGCTGGAGCTTAACACAGCCGATTTGAGAACTGCAGCAGCAGATCCTGTATGGTCTGGCTTTGCTGTACCGTTTTCTGCAGATGACGCTATTTTCCGTTTTGACACAATACCTTATAATTTTGTTGTAACTGATATAGATCCTGTAGAGGTTGAGCGTGTACCCTTATTACCAGGCGATCGTACAGGCACAGCATTCAGACTCGGCGGCATCTTCAACCACACCGCTGGCTGGCCAAATGCTAATCTGTCTATACAAACAACATTCACTATGGTTCAGCAGTACACTGGTTCTGCAGCTGTTGTTGGTCCCCTGGTTACAGTTGGCACACCTGCTGTACCGGTTTTTGGTATGATTGCATCAGGTGAAAACCTTACAGGAGCTACTAGTGGCCCTTATGCAGCTCCTGTGCCAATTCCAGTGCCGGTAGGTTTTTGTCCTGATAATCCTGCTGCTGTTTATGGTTTCACTACGGCAACCTTTGCGCGTTCCGCTACTGGTTGGGTAGAAATTCCATTCTTCTATGGCGCTGATGGTTCGTATCGGGTAGCATCTGTTACAAATAATGGTGGCCCCGTGGCTGTTAATACGGGCTTCGAAGCTGGAGGAGTTCAAAGACTTGCCAATGTAATTAGACTAAATATTCCAAACGCAGGCGAACGTACAATAGTTGTAACGTTTACAAACGGTCTTACTTCAACGATAGTTTTATCTGCTATTTAGTTATAATTTTATAATCCCTGCTATTCATCATTTTGTGATGAATAGCAGATTTTTTTATTTAAAGAATTAAAGGTCATAGGCTTCGCTTCTTTCCGTAATTAAACATTGTCTTTAATAGTGCTTGTATGGTAATATAGTCGCAGAAAAATATAAAAGGGGTGCAAAGTATGCTATTATCAATAGCTATGATTGTAAAAAACGAAGAAAATAGACTTAGGGAATGCCTAAACAGCATAAAACCAATTTTAGACCAACTACATAGTGAATTAATTATATGCGACACCGGCTCTACAGACAGCACTATGGAAATCGCCAAAGAGTTTACAGACAATATTCACGAAATAGGCTGGCGTAACGACTTCTCTTGGGCGCGTAACCAAAGCTTAAAGCTCTGTAAAGGTAAATGGTATATGTGGGTAGACGCCGACGAAGTATATCAGGATGTTAATGACATAATTAGATTTTTTAACGAAGGAGAATACAAAAAGTTTGATACAGCAAGCATTATTTGGGAAAATATACTTGATGATAAAGGCTCTACATCTTCATTTAAACCTGTTAAATTATTTAAGATAGTAAAAAACCTGCGCTGGCACGATAAAATTCACGAATACATTTTGCCTCTTTTAACACCTACTAAGGAATTAACAACTTTAGCATTCCATTACGGCTACCATTATGAAAGCGAAGATGCTAAAAAGGCTAAGGCAGAAAGAAACCTAGCACCAATGCTAGAACAATTTAAAGACGACCCAAAAGATATAAGAAATATAAACCATATAATACAGCATTATAACGGAACAAAAGAATGGGAAGAGTCAAAAAAATATATTGATATAGGGCTTAAACTATTTGATAAAAATACTGACCATGCTTTTTATCACGCAGTACGTCAGCAGTTAATATTAAACTACTTTTTAACAGATAAGTGGGAAGAGACTGTTACAGCTGTAAGGGAATATTTTACCGATGCCCCAAAACTATTTGCAAACGCTTCTTATTTAAAATTTCAAGAGTCATCAGCATTAGTAAAAATCATGCGATACGAGGAAGCCGGCGATGCAGCGGTAGAGGCATATAATTATTTAGAACAGCGGAAAAAAGGCGAACTAGATACTTTTATACTATCTATTGTTACTATAGCAGAGGTTTCTGAAGCAGACATAATAACCGGTATAGTAGCAAACTATACCTTTGCGGGATGCTTTGACCTTGCGTTTGAATGGAAAAATAAATTCCCGGATGGGGATCCTCGTAAAGATGCAGATATTTTTAATATGTTTGCTGAATTTACAAGCAAAGCACAAATTGATAAAATACCTATGCTATATGACTATGCAATGACCAAGTACGGCATAGGCTCAACAGAATACGATAATGCCCTAGCCGCTATCGAAAGAAATTTAACTACCATAAAACAAAAAGAGCAGGTTGCCGATGCTTTTATAGCTGGTCGCGAAGATTTTGGGGACGGCTATATACGCCTACAGCATTTACGTAAGTTAGATATAGAGGGAGACACAGCCGCCAAAGAAGCTTTGGCTTACTTTTTAAGAACCGACAAGGAGTTTTCCCAACATTTTGGGGACGTTCTTGTTGCAGCTATTAAATATAAGGCTGATTTAACCAATATAACCCAAAAAATGCACATAACAAACTTTACTGAGTTTATTGTAAATACCTTGCGTACTACCGAGGGCTTTTCGGGTATGTTGGTTGATTATTTAAAAGAGTTACGTTTTGTAGAAGAGTGCGAAAACATTAAAAATTTGCGTGTGCTATCCGGCATACTGTCTGTTTTAACAGAGATAGAGCCAACAATTGTGGATAACAGAGATCAAAAGACCAAAGATAAGATGCAAGTAGTACTTTTTGAAGTTTATGCAAAAATAAAGCATAAATTTTTGAAAATGGTATATAGAGAAGATGTCTATTGCGAAGATATGATAAAAAGCTTGCCGGAACAGGATGGTTTTGCCTATTATACCGGGCTTGCCTACGAGTTTAAAGATAAAGGCGACAAAATCAATTTTGCGAAAAATCTAAAATTATCCCTAAAAATGTTACCAGGTATGAAAGATATAATCTCTAGGGTAGTAGAAGAATTCAAAGAAGAAGAAGCCGCCCCATCAGTCCACGACCAACTAGCCAAAGAAACCGCCCGTCTAAAGTCTATAATCTACACAATGATAAACACAGGCAACAACGTACAAGCCGCACAAATTTTAGAAGGCTACGCCTTAGCTAACCCAACCGACCCAGAGATAGATACAATACGGGAAAAAATTTCATCAAAAGGGTAACAAAACACTTAAGCCGTCGCCAATTGGAATTACATTATACTCATTAGCTTTATTAAAATCATTAACGGCGGCTTTAACACCCCTAAACCCGGCGGCGAAATAGTCATGGACTAGAATTACGCCGCCTTTTACCATCCGGGGCGCAAAATATTCAAGACCCGCAAGCGTAGGCTGGTACAAATCAAAATCAAGATTTACAAAGCAGAATGTTTCGTCCAGGCCTTCTGTTGTTTCCGGAAAGTAGCCCTTTCGGATAATGCATGTGTTAGGATTAGGCAGTTTACTTAATACAAGTTCTTCTGTCGTTATATTAAAATGCCCCGCCTCAAGTTCTGAATATTGATTTTTGCTCTCATGTGCCACATCCCTCTCATCAAAGCCAGAAAAGGTATCAAATAAATAAAATTTATGATTAGGAAATACACGGTTAATTTCTCTAGCAAATTCCCCCATAAAAACACCGCATTCTGCTACACAACCTTGCAAGCCTTTTTCGTGGAACATCCATGCAAGCCTTTCCAAAAAAACTATTCTGCTTTGTACAGTAGAGACTACATAATCAGTGCAAATTTTTTCTTGGGGAACGCCAAGGTCGATTAGCTGTTCTATCATCAAATTAAAACCTGCAAGCGAAGCGGTTATAACTACATCGTAATCTGCATCTACAATGATTTCAGGCTTATATATAGTAAAACCATCAAAGGTACTTTCCCATTTTGTCTTATCGTTATCTAAAAAAGCTATTATTTCAAACTCCTTCATTGCCTGCGTTAATAGATTTCGCCCTACATGACCGGCACCAAAGATATATGCTTTTTTAAGTTTGTTAGAAGTAGAAATAGTAATCAAACCCTTTCTTCATATAAATCTATACCCGCATTTGGAATAAAGACGTAGCGACTCTTCCATGCGCATTATTATATCAGGAAAACACCATTCATGGGTAAATGCGGCTATATGATTTTTTCCTATCGCCAGGGTTTCTGGGTTTACTGTGTCGATATTTTCAAAGCGTACCCTTGTTCTTAGGTGCGGTAATCCATGCTCGTAAAAAGTGTCGTTGCAGTCATAAGGTAACTTATCGTCATCGGGGTATAGTAAACATGTTATACCTTTACTATGCAAAAACTTTTTTTGTTCAGGGCTTACTTGCCAATAATGAAGCCTCAAAATATCAGTTTTTCCGGCTCCTAGTTTATCAAATGCTTTATCAAGCAATTTAAATTCTTCTTCGTAGTTTAACTCCTCTATAAAAGGAAGCTTTGAACTTCCATGGTATCCCCATTTAAGCCACTGCGCATTGCCATGAAAATCATTTGTGTACTCCACAGGCATATCAGATAACAAAAAGGAATCTGAAAAAACATATAATGTAAATTTTGCGTTAAATTGATTGTGCCATTTTTTTAATAAAGCAAAAAAATCAGAATCAAAAATGCTTACAGGGCGTTCATGCGCTAACAAACGCAATGATTGCCCTACATCGTCAATAGAAATATGTACGGTCATTGTTATCCCCTAACTATCCAAAAGCCCAGTAAGCGATAAAATCGGTTTAGTTGTCTTTTTACGTAGCGCTGGCGCAATATTTGTAAAATCAGTATACACAGAAACTATAACCGCATCAAGCTCAGGAAGCGGACAATCAGGTGATAAAACCGGTAAATGGCATTGTATTTCCTGAAAACGACGGTCAATAATACAAGCAACTTCAATACCTGTATATTTTAGTATATCTAAAAGCCATTTTCCTAAAATGCCGTAGCCATAAAGAGCTATTTTTTTTATTTTTTTACTATGCAAAACTTCGGCTATAACGTGGGATAGACGTTGCATTTCCTGTTTAGAAGTTTCTGTTCCTTTATAAACTTTAGCCATAAGCATGTTTATATAAAAGGCTTTTTCATCAGAATATGGGTTATGATATTCCGAACAACGATAGCTAAAAGTTTCACGCATAACAGGAGTAAGCCAAGAAGTACCGTCTAAACAAACACGATCTCTTTCCTGGGCATATGTTGGCGTGTTTGCTTCACTTAGGCATCCGCACAAGCAAGATTGATAATGAGCGGCATAACAATGACCATAAATGCAATTAGTGCCGACCGCCGCATAGTAAATTGATTCAGTAGGGTTTTCAAACAAGTTAAAAAGCTTTTTCATACCACAACATTGGTAAACATCTCCTGTTTGAATGTTTAGTGTTAGGCGGTATTCACCAGCATAACAAAAATTATCGCTTTGAGATATTCCCCAATTTTTTTGTTGATACTCAAACAAGGGTGATTCAAATACACTCCATGCGGACTGATGTTTTTCTATTGGAAGTTTTGTCAAACGATGAAAGTTTAAGTTTGATTCATCTCGGCTTTCTATTATGTGGCATAATGCTCCCATATATTTCATACAAACATCTTTAATTTCACAGATATATGGTATTGCTTCATCGTTTGCTGTTAATTCAACAGAAAATGCTATTTTTCTGCTTTTTATTACACCAATATTATAAAAGTAAGTTTCAATAAGCCCTCGCTCTTTTAGTTCTAAATAAGGAAAAGAACATTTTATAAATAGTCGCTCGGTCAATTTGTTTGGTAATTCTGTTATTTTGCATATTGGCTCACTTAAGCTACAGTTTGTTACTATAGTTACATAGTGACCTAAACCTAGTAATAGTTCTGTTAGCTCATGTAATTCATTAAATAATGTAGTTTCCCCCGCTGCGCATAAATTGAACATACAAACCCCACCCAAGCGTTTAGGGTGTAATGCATTTTTTATATGTTTCATGGAGTAATGTAGAGTCTCATCTCGATCTAAAAAACCGCCTGTATGGCCAATGTAGCAATAATGGCAATTAAGATTGCAACGGCTTACCGGTATGCTGGTGTTAAAAAAACGTACAAACATATTTTTCGACCTTCTCACCTAAGCTTTTTTGCGGCGCAATAATATTTGTTGGTTATAATCGTTTTTAAAATAATTAACGATTTCTAAATCACAATATTCAAATATTTCACAAAGTTCTTCGTAATTATAAATATAACAGTGTATATGACTTGGAGCCATGTATTTTTGTTTTTCTGCTCCTCCTGTCCATGTATAATCGTTATAGGATGTAAATTCTGGTAAATCTTTATAAGAATTGTAACTATACGTAGGATCACCTATAGAGTGTGGTGTTGAAAATATGATATAGCCTTCATCTTTCAACGCATTCGCTATCTTTTTAAAGGTTGGTAATGGGTTAAAAGGGAAATGTTCTAAAACTTCAGTGAAAACGATAACATCAAATTTACCCTCTATTTTAAATAGTGGGGATTCAACCAATCCATTTATTTTTGTCACGGGGATTTTATGGTCAGTACTGTCTATTGAAACCTCGGTTACTGAATATTCTTTTGCAAAATCAATCCATGTTAGGGATATATTTGGATATAGCGTACTTAATAGTAACGAGGTCATTCCAACTCCGGGACCTATGTCTAACAATGTATCTATTTTTTTGTATTTTTTTCCCACAAAAGCTTCCAAAACCATATCTGAAGTTGATATATTAGCAAGCAGGTCTGTTACCATAGCTAAAGGTACAACTTCTGTTGTTTTATATGATTCATAATATCGTGGAATACGCCATTTTAATATATTTTTTATTAATATATTTATTGTCGGCATCAAAATATTCCATAAATTGCTTGTCCTCCCGAAAACAGGTAATCGTCTAACAAAAAATAATGAAAATTCTTTTCCGTTCATTTTTATCAGCTGACTTACTAAAAAAACATGATGCACTTCATCTGTTGCAGCAATTATATATCGGTTTTCAAGAGAAAACACATCTGGTGGCCTTAAAATCTTTTTACCTAATAATAACCCTCCCGGTTCTCTACTGCGGTTACATGTAAAGAAGGAAACATCAAGCCCTTTATCTCTCAAATATCCAAAGCATTGTACGCCATAATTTCCCGTTCCCCATATAACAATGGTTTTACCTTGAAGCTTTTCAACAGGCAAATACCCAAACAAAAATGCTCCGTTAATATTTTGTCCATACAAAGAATTAAAGCCTAAATAATCAATATGCATATTCTTAATCATCCTAATATATTAAAAGTTAGAAATATTTTCCTTCACATCGCAATACCATTCCGGTATTAATTTTTTTGATTTAATCCACTGATACAAGTTATTTTTAATAGTAGCGTAATATTTTTCTATTTCAGGTGTTAATATTGTCTTATTTAACAATGCTAGTAGGGTTTGCATTGCATATACTGACGAGTAAAATTTCATAGATATCCAAAAGTCGTTGGGGGGTTCTCCTTCAAAATAGCCATGTAGACCTCCTATTGAAAAAAAAGATGCCTCTGAAGCAGCCGTGTTTGCTAGTCTTGCTAAATCCATATAAATGTCACCGTATCCTAAGCCATCAAAGTCCACACAAAATAAATTGTTTTCATTAGTGGCAATTAAATTGCCACAACTATAATCGCCATGAACAAAACTCATGGGACGATTCGTTACAATATGTTTATTTGATTTTGCATACTGGTAAAAAAAATCTGCTACTTCCGTTTTAGTATTAAATAATTCGTATGTTGTGTTTATTAGTGTTTTAGAATACAGCCTAACCCAATCTGTTCCTTCTTTAAAAATGGGTAAGGCATGTATCTTTTTTAACATACGTCCAGCTTTTATCCCCAATTCATATTGGCACTTTTCATTTTTACAGGCCAATACATCAAATAAATTTGACCCTTGGATATATTCATAAAGTACATATACGCCCCATGAGTATACTTTACCAAAATCAACAATTTTTGGAACACCTATGTCTAAAGGAGCCATTGTAGAAAGTATTTTAGATTCAGCAGATACTTTTGGCAATATATCAATAGTATTATGAATAACTAAAAAAAAGTCATTTTCGCTTTCATCTTTAACAAGATATTTACCTTTTGCAGATGTACCATAAACCACCCTTACCTTTTCGCACTTGTGAAACGTTTGTTTAGCCCAAGTATCGGCACAATACTCATAATAAGAAACATAAAAATTGTTATTTTTCACAAGTCCCATTTTTTCTAACTGAATCGTAATAGTTATAATATTGTTAGGGTTTGCAGTTAGCAAGATAACCGTATTAGAATTCAAATTAAGCAAAGTATCTGGGGAGTAAATAGGAATTTCATTGAATGTTGTACCCCATAAAGAAGAATTATTATCAACAAAAAATTCAATTGGTAATTTACAAGATATTCTTTGAGTAGCAATAGTTTTGCCTATCTCTCCAGCTCCAAATAACACAATTTTTTTATTGTTCATTAATTTTTTCGTCCTTTGATAAATGTAATATTTAGCTCATAAAAGATATATCGTAATAGTCACTGTATGAGTATTTTGGTGAAGAAGAAAGTTTAAATATCTTTTGTTCGGGAATCCCACACTCTAGTAAAGTATTGAACATGCTTTCTTCTGATATATCACTTGCTATTATTATACAATCAAAATTACGCGCCAAGGCATCTTGAGGTGGAATAACTGGAAGTCCGTTGCATATTTTAATATTATTAAAATTTCTGTCAATAAAACATTCAATTTTATGTGTATCTTTTAGCTTACCATAAACATACAGACCCAGGTCGCCGGCTCCATATATCGCAATCTTTTCGCCAACTATATAATCAAAAATATAATTATAATGAGTAGTGCTTGTTCTTTTCTGAAATTTATAAACTGTATCCATAATCGAATTAAATAAAGTTAGATCGAGGCTTTTGTCAAGTTTAGCAGATTGAAATATCCAATCTGTTTCGTAAAACATATAAGAAAAATAAAAAAGAGTGATAGTCATAGTTAGTAAATTGTGTTTTCCATCGTCCAAGCAATCTACATAAGGTAAAATAATATCTCTAACAGCCTTCACCTCATCTTCTAGTGAAATTCCACGTATTAAATGTCCTGGATTATTGGGTCTTGTTGAAGTCATTTGTTCAAAAGGACCAAAAAATCTACTTATATGAGGCTCATACACTCCCATTGTTTTGGGTTTATTTATTCTTATGCAATAATTTACATCAAGTTTTTTATGTTTGCCCTTTAAAAGAGGTATTGCATTAAGACTTAGTTCTTTAGTAAAACTGTGTTTGTTTATAAGTTTTATTTCTAAATATTCAAAAATCTCTAAAAGTGTTTCGGTTTTAAAAACACTAAAATATAATTGAATATGCCAAAAAAACAAATGAGACCATAGTCTAGTAAAAGGTTCATCGTGATCTTCTGTTTCATTGGTATTGCTATAACTTTTAACGATAATACGGTGGTCTGTTACTACGCTATTACGGTAATGACCATCTACAGATACATATCCCTCGTTGTTTTCAATAAAATCGACACACTCTAAAACACCGTTAATGTGATTTATGTCCTCGTCATCACAAATTTTTACAGTGGAAGTATAGACTTTTCGTAGTCCCTCAAGAATTCTAGCGCTTGGAGTATCCAAAATATTTTCATCAAAAATGCGATGAAAATAATCGAAATTATTTCTTTCGCAAAATTCCTTATTTGCTTTAGCATGATTTTCACAAGTTGATCCATCCATTACAATGACTCTTATTTTTTCATGATTTTCTTGCGTAAGAAAGTAGCTGTAAGATTCGATAAAATTTTCAGAACGATTGTAGGTTGGTATAACGAATGTAGTTTTATAATGATTTTGCATAACAAACACCCTCCTATTTAACTAGTTTAATGTTCTTAAATTTCGGTCTTTATCTGAGATGATAATATCCTCACGTATAGGCCAAGAAATATTTAATAGCTCGTCATTCCAACGGAGGCCATTTTCAGCATTTTTATAATAAAGCTCCCCCATCAAATAAAAAACTAAAACATCATCTGTAAGAGTTTGAAACCCATGAGCAAAACCTTTAGGTACATATAGCATCCTTCCACTTTGTTCTTCTAGCTCTACTGAGAGCCATTTTAAATATGTTTCGGAATCTGGCCTCATGTCTACAATCACATCAAATATTTTGCCTTTTATGCAACTTACAACCTTAACTTCTTCATAAGGTGGAAGCTGATAATGCAGACCCTTTATTGTTCCTTTTTTTAGACTATAAGAAATATTGTGTTGGACAAATTCAGCGCACAATCCCTGTTTCTCAAACTCATTTTTACAAAATGTACGGGAAAACCAACCTCTTTCGTCGTCAATAGGTTCTATATCAATTAAAAACGCTCCTTTGAGCTTTGTCTCTGAATAAATCATCAGTCAACTACCTCCATTTCAGGGATTGGTATAATGAATTTACACCCCCATTCTTTAACATAGCTTAACTGTTCCATAATTTCATCTTTTAAGTTCCAAGGAAGTATAAAAATATAGTCAGGTTTAGTTTTACATATTTCACCAGGAGATTTAATGGCTAAACGGGTTCCGGGCAAGTACTTTCCTTGCTTATGTGGACTTAAATCAACTACAAAATCTAAAAAATCATCTCTAATACCACAATAATTTAATAATGTATTTCCTTTTGCGGGCGCACCGTAACCCACTATCTTTTTTCCTTTCTCTTTTATAGTAATTAATTTCTTAAGTATACTTCTTTTTGTACATTTAGTTTGATCCGAAAACTTAATATATCTATCAAGCTTATTTAGGCCGTAAACATTTTCCTTATCAAGTAAAATTTTAACAGTGTCGCTAACAGAAATATCTCTATTTTGTTTGGTCATATAAACACGCAAAGAACCACCGTGAGTTGGCAATTCCTCAGCATCAAACAATTTTAATCCGTGGGATTTAAAGATTTTTTCAACCACATTTAAAGATAAATATGAATAATGTTCGTGGTAGATAGTATCAAATTGATTGTAGCGAATCAAATTTAGAAGAGATGGAAACTCTAAAGTTGCTACCCCTTTGTCTTTAAGTATTATTGAAATTCCTTTTACAAAATCGTTAATATTAGGAACATGAGCCAATACATTATTTGCGATTACCAAATCAGCGCTTTTATTTTGTTTGGACAATTCAATTGCTAAATTTTCACTAAAAAATTTGGATATAGTTGGGATACCCTTACTTTTCGCTATTTTTGCAACATTTTTAGCGGGCTCTATGCCTAAAATATTCATATCTCTTTCGAGGAAATACTGCAAAAGATATCCGTCATTGCTTGCTAACTCTATGATGGTGGAATTCGGAGTTAGATTTTGCTTTTTTATAATCATATCGACGTATAGCTTTACATGGTTAAGCCAACTTTTGGAATAAGAGCTGAAGTATAAATAATTCTCAAAGATTTCTTGCGGTTTCTCATATTCTGGAAGTTGTACTAAAAAGCATTTGTGGCAAACACGGGCATGTAAAGGGAAAAATTCCTCCCTCCCCCCCAAAACGTAGGCATTAGATAAAGGGGACATACCTAAATCTACAAAAGTATGCTCTAATTTCGCCTTACAAAACCTACACTTAATAGTATTATCATTCATTGGCGATACCCCTTAACCTTTTTAAATAAAAATCAATCTGGACTTCACATAATCTAAATATTTCAGATTCCAATTCTGAGGCTTTATAATACTGTTTATACCAGTCGGCTGTCATTTTAACGGCTTGTCCTATAGATAAACTAGGGTACCACCCCAATCGACTTGATACTTTCGTTATGTCAAGTGACAAAAAATTAGCTTCATGAACTGCGGACTTTGAGCTTTTATCTATCAAAGAGCCGGAACCTAATTCACTCAACAATAAACTTGCTAGTTCCCAAACATTTGTAACCCCTGCTGCATCAGGGCCAAAGTTCCACGCTTCGGAATACTCAGCCCCTTTACAATATAATTGTTGCGCTAACATCATATATCCGTATAACGGTTCAATTACATGCTGCCAAGGTCTGGTGGCATGGGGATTTCGTATTTCGATTTTACCGTCATTCATAAATGAATTTATACAATCTGGAACAATCCTATCAGCTGACCAATCGCCGCCTCCAATAACATTGCCGGCTCGTGCAGTTGCGATAGCTTTTTCTGATAAAGAAAAAAAACTATTACGATAAGAGGAAACTAAAATCTCAGCGCAAGCCTTGCTAGAGCTATATGGGTCGTATCCACCCAAGCGATCTGTTTCGCGGTAGCCCCTTGCACTGAGTATTTGTTCGTTATTTTCGTAGCATTTATCTGTTGTAACGATAACAGCGGCTTTTGTCTCCGGGCACGCTTTTATACACTCCAAGACATTTAGAGTTCCCATCACATTTGTTTCATATGTTCCTCTTATATCTTTATAAGAAGCTAAGACAAGAGGTTGCGCAGCTAAATGAAATACTAATTCGGGTCTATATTCAGCAAAAACTTTTTCAAGCTTATTATAATCACAAATATTACCCCTAATATCAGTTATTTTATTACTTAAACCGCATACTACAAAATTGTCGGCAGAGTTTTTTGGATCTAGGGCATAACCAATTACTTCAGCACCAAATTTGCGTAGCAAAATGGATAACCAAGAACCTTTAAAACCAGTATGCCCTGTTATTAAAACCCTCTTTGCATCCCAAAACATCCTATCATCACCACTTTTTCCAAGGGGCATTCCCATTATTCCACATTTTTTCAAGACTTCTTTTTTCTCTTAGTGTGTCCATTGCTCCCCAAAAGCCATGATGCTTATATGCCCTAACATGCCCTTCGCGAGATAGCTTTTCAATTGGTTCTAATTCCCATGAAGTCATATCGTCATCAATATAATCTATAACATCCGGTTCCAATACAAAATAACCACCATTAACGTAGTTTGTATCCTGTTCAGGTTTTTCGATAAAACGCTTAACCATGTTATCCTCTAAATCAATGGCGCCATATCTGCCAAATGGTCTAATGGCCAACAATGTAACTAACGCGCCCTCTGATCGCATATTTTCGTGAAAGTATATAATCTTTGATATATCCACGTCACATAAACAGTCACCATAAGTAAAACAAAAAGTCTCTTTTCCTATGTATTCTTTGACCCTTTTTAAGCGTCCGCCTGTAAGGGTTTGCTCTCCGGTATCAACTAAAGTGATTTTCCAAGGTTCGCAATAGCTATTATGAATTATGGTCTTATTTTCTCTTTGGTCTACGGTGATATCGGAATTATGAAGCTTGTAATGATAAAAATAATCTTTTATGAGGTACCCTTTATAACCGAGGCATATAATAAAATCATTTATTCCGTAGGTAGAATAAATTTTCATAATATGCCATAATATAGGCTTGCCGCCTATTTCAACCATAGGCTTTGGTCTTATATCTGTCTCCTCAGATAAACGTGTGCCCAGACCACCAGCGAGTATTACTGCTTTCATTAAGCAAAGTCCTCCTTAAAAAACTTGTCGTAACGCATAGGATGATGACAAATATATGAGAGACCTAACTCCATACATTCTTTGCAAACAGCTACTTTTTTACGCCAAGAATTTATCTCACTTACTTCATTAACATCATATATTTTTTTGTATACAGAACTGTCTAAACAACATGTGATTACATTGCATTGTTCATCAATAGTTAAATAATTCATTTGTGGGCATAGGTAATCATCTTTACCCATCTTTTTATATTCTTCTAGTCTTTTTTCGATTTCGTATAAAAATAAGTCCTTGCTTGCGGATTTTAATTCGCTATAAGTCCATTCATCTTTAGTATACTTAATTAATTGATTATAGTCATTAAAATGAGCTGAACGTATGATTATTTCAAGCTTGTTTTCATTTGCAAACTTTAATGCTTCAGGAATTTCACGAAGGTTAAATTGGTACATATGAAAATTTATTTCTGCAACTCCTGTAAAGCCGCATTTGCGGTAATTTTCAAGTATTAACAATATATTTTCTTTTATTTTGTTAAAATCAAACCCATGTATTTTGTCATATGAGTTCTGACTAAACCCCGGCATAGAAAATCTTAGTATTGTCAAATACTTTAAATCTGTGTTCGTTTCAAACAATACAGGTACAGATGCGTTAGTGCTTAAATTAATCCTAATTTGCAAATCGCTTAAATGTCGGATTATTGACTTAAATTCAGGATGGAGATAAGGTTCTCCCCAATTGTATAGTCCAAATACCGTATTATTACTTATAAATTTGGAGTTTAACATATAATTTACAGACTTTTTAAACTCATGGAGGTCAACATAGCGCCCTCCTTTTTTTGAAAGAGAGTTTACACCAGATTGACAATATTTACATTTTGCGTTGCAACTTCCGGATATCTCGAAATATACAGAATTAAACATCGAAAATCCCCTCTACAATCTTAAATAACTACTTTTTGTAGCCATTCAGAAGTTTTAATAATTCCTTCATCAAATGACACTTCACACTTAAATCCCGTATCATTTTGTAGTGCCAGACTATCAAATTCTTCAAGCGGTAAATAAACCCCGGTATAGTCGTAAGCACCAAAATCGCATTTACAATCAGCACTTAGTATATTTTTCATTTCTTCAATATATTTGTATAATTGTCTTGGCTTACCGCTTCCTATGTTGTATGCACAAAAAGGCAATCCCTTTAACCCAATTAAGTACAGAGCTTTTGCGGTATCAGTAATATACACAAAGTCGTAATATTGGTCAGCTTTTGTAAAAGGTAGCGTTTTTTCACCATTAATCATTTTTTCTATGGTTGCACAAATAAATCTATGAGGACTATCGCCAACACCATACGCTGTTAAATAACACCATAAATGTTCAATCTCAATACTAGCCGCAATTGTTTTAGTCATGAAATGAGACGAAAGCTTTCCGGAACCATAGACAGATACAGCCGACGGTCTAATACCCGTCTTTGGCACCTCGTAGATTACTTCTTTTTCCATAAGACTGCCTGCTCCAACAAAACGTTTTACGCCTATTTTTTTAGCGTAGTTAAGTGCATCCATCGACCATTTCACATTGTTATGTTGTAATATCGCATCACTTCTGGCCCCACCAGATGATCCTTGCCACGCAAGGTGATAAAATACGTCAATATTTCCAATAAAATCATACTTCAAATTAAAAATATTGTCAAGGGAGAACGGTATGAGTTTAATATTGCTATGATTTACCGGTAAATTGTTTGTATTTTTATGCACAAAAGCATATACTTTTACTTGATTTGCTAAAAGTTCGTATGTAAGAGCAGAACCTATAAATCCATTTGCCCCGGTAACAATCGCTTTTTTCATGGAAAATTCCTCATAATTTTTATTTAATACACTTCAAATATCCGTCAGGACAGGCAGAAATTAATAATTTTGAGTTGATCTTTTCATCAATCGCAAAGCGGTCATTTTCTTCTAAAAAACTCCGCACAGCAGTTTTAGGATTATTGCCTCTATCCCACGGCCTGTCCGAATAATGACCTTTTGGCATATCTTCAACTATTGTATCAAAAACAACTAAATAACTACCTTTACTAACAAAAGAAGAAAAAACTTTTAACTCTTTTAATACATGCTCATGGGTATGATTTGAGTCTAAAGCAACCAAAATCTTCTCGCAATTGTGTTCGGTAATATATTTTCTTATATATCCTATAACATCATCAGATGTAGAATCATCTTGGATTAAAACAATATTTTTATTCATTGGATGTTTTTCAATTTCATTTCTGTTATGTTGTCTTATGTCTATATCTATCCCTATAACTTTACCTCCGTTGCCTATTAATTCTAGCAATGAGGAATAAAAAATCACCCCCCCCCCCGG